>JAAUYD010024121.1_pt1 | contig 11016 bp, 8 predicted proteins | sample 7278101 | NCBI WGS metagenome assembly JAAUYD01 (sample SAMN14350128, study PRJNA611818) | marine sediment metagenome | isolation source: surface marine sediment (0.6m) | place: French Polynesia: Moorea | collected 2018-08
AGTAAAGTAACTTACTTTCGGCGCAGCAACATTGTCAGATCGGGAAAAGAAATCGCTGAAGAATCAAAAAGTCGGCAGCAATAGCGTAAGTCCAAACAGTGGTTTGTCGAACAAAAATTCATACTCCTTGGGACACAGGGAGTCTGCCTCGGTGCAGTGAAAACTGTACGCCAGTTAGTACCACTTTTGTGAGTAAGACCTGCGGAGGCTGAGTAAGACCAAAGCAAGACTTGTCTTGTAGAGGCTTTGGCTGTTGAAAGAGGAAGCCCCGTATGAAGCGTAGCGGAATGCGTGGGCATGTCACGCATGAATCACTTCATTTTTGGGATTCACTAACCGTAAGAGTTTTTGTTTGATTTGTCTATCGACTAATTCCCATTTCAATTTGGTGTAGTCACTGTTGTCATTACTTCCGCCAAAAAATCCCATGGAAACCTCAAACCCACCAGCCATTTCTCGGCCACCCCCATAGTAACGGCCTTGAGGGTTCTTCCCTAACGCTTCTTTAATAAATTCATCGGGATCAAGGGTTAATTTATTGGTGCGTAAGGAACCGATAACCACTTCAACGTCATGATCTTCATCATGAATAATGCCATAGACAACTGCGGTGTGTATATTTTCTTCTGTTACCAAAAAGTCCGCTGCTTGAGGAATGGCATCTCGATCTTCGTATCGCAAGTAACCCACTCCAGCAATGGAAAAGTTATTTTGTATGAGGCGATTTTTTAGCGATCGCTCGATGATATCCATGACACGATGGGATCTCGCTGACTGTAACACCGCGTTTAGTAGTTGAGGATCGTAAACACGGGATAAATAAGCCGCCGCCAGCAAGTCTTCTTCTTGAGCTTGTCGTAACCCATTGGTGTCAGAACGAATACCGTGCATTAACGCTGTAGCACATTTGACGTGGGTGGTATTATTGCTGTTAAAATCCAGTAATCCCTCTTGTATATACTGGGTGAGAATGGTGGCGGTTGCCCGAATTTTAGGCCGTAAGTCGATAAATTCTCCTTGGATATTCCCTTGTTCACTATGATGGTCAATCACAATCACAGTAGGAATCTTAGCTTGTTTGATATAGGGCATCAGTTGACTGGTGTTACCCTGAGAATCCACTAACACACATCCTTGATAAATCGAGAGATCTCGATCTTTGAGGGTGTTGGTACTCCACCGGGTTGCTGGTAAGCAGGTTAGTTTAACCAGGGCAATGTTTTCCTGGTGGGATAAAGTACCGGCATAGACGATATCACATTCTATCTCGTAGGGTTGAGCTATTAACTGATAAGCCCAAGCACTCGAAAGAGCATCAGGATCTGGAAAGTCCTGAATGACCACAATATGACGCTCACCGCGATGATTTTCTAGGGTTTGTTTGAGTTTTTGCGCTAACTTTCCTATGGACAGATATTGACTCCCTGTGTCTCTTTCTAATGCCGTATCTACCCCTATATTACCTTCTGTTTGACCTAAAGTCGATGGTAACTGATTTTGTCCGTTATTCTTATCGGTGGGGCTAAGTAAGGATGATTTCATCTGTTAAGGTGGGTTTAAAGAATGATCTTAAAGGATTGATTGAGAGAACTTGGGGTTAAATTCTACCACTTTTTTGATCATCGGCAGAAGTTGGCTATCTTGATGAAGTGTAGAGTTAGTTGGCAACACCTAACCGTATAGTTGACGACGTTATTTGTTTTTTACCTAACATTATTCTATCTGATTTTTTATCCTAATTCAAGGGAGTTAGTGTAACAATCTTTCAGTAGAAAATCTTAAGATCTTAAAGAGTTTCTATGTTTTCTTGAAGTCCTTAGATGGTAGTATTTTTAATTAAATTTTAGTAGGCTTTTATTTAAAAACAGGTAGCCAAAGCATTTAAAAGCTTTTATCCTAGAAGTTTACTGAATTCCCTAAAATTTAGATGAAACCCAAAGATTCTCCCCCTCCGTTGATCCTCCTCTTAGAGACTGTTCCTAAAGAAATAATAACAACGAATTTTGTAGGGTGGGCAAGGTTTCCAAGGATGAAGTTAGTTTAGATAAGTCTTTAACTTGCCCACCCTAGCGTCTTAAGATTCTATTTATAAACAGTCTCTTAAACTAGGGATTTCAAACTCCAAAATCTCTAGATCAGTCAATTTTTCTCATATCTTCACGAAAATTTGTCATCATTACAGTAAAACTGAGTATTAATTAGTTTTTGTGTACTTATGCCCTGGTTAATTAAAAAAGCTGTTTCTTTTCTTTCCGTGTATTATGCTCATATGTTAGAGTATCGAGCAGAAATCTTTTTTTGGGTGCTTTCTGGTTCTCTACCAATTATTTTAATGGGAGTCTGGATAAAAGCTGCTGAAGGAGGAAATTTTGCTTTAAGTTCTATCGAATTTGCCCGTTATTTTTTCTGTGTTTTTCAAGTTCGTCAATTTACAAATGTTTGGGTGATTTGGGACTTTGAAAAAGAAGTCATTGAGGGAAAATTATCCTTTAAATTATTATATCCTGTTGACCCAGTTTGGTATCATGTAGCTAGACATATTGCTGAAAAAATGACTCGCTTTCCTATTGCCATTTTAATTACTTTATTATTCTTTGGATTGTATCCTGAAGCAATTTGGGTACCTAAGCTAATGAATATTATATTAGGATTAATAGCCGTTGTCTTATCTTTTACCTTAAGGTTTATTATTCAATACACTTTGGCTATGTTTTGTTTTTGGATAGAAAGAGCTAGTTCCATTCAACAGTTTTGGTTTCTATTTGATATCTTTTTATCAGGAATAACTGCTCCTTTAGATGTGTTTCCTTCCGAGGTTCGAGATATTGTTTTATTAACTCCTTTTCCCTATACTGTATATTTTCCAGCCTCTTTACTTAGTAATCATTCTCTTAAAATTTTTATTGGTTTCTTAATTATGTTAGCTTGGATAATAATCTTTTTTGTACTCAACCGTTGGTTATGGAAAAAAGGACTAAAACAATATTCAGGAATGGGAGCTTAATAAAGTTAGAAGTGTAGAAACAAATGAAAAAATTTATTGCAATTTTGTTGGTAACTCTATTGGGAACATTATTAATTTTTACTGTCCCTAGTTTAAGTAAAAATCCTTCAGAAATTCTTTGGGATACTTGGGGCGTTCCTCATATTTATGCTGACAATAATGCCAATTTATTTAAAGCATTTGGCTGGTCACAAACCAAAAGTCACGGTAATTTACTCTTAAAACTATATGGACAAGCAAGGGGGAAAGCAGCAGAATATTGGGGGATTAATTATCTAGAATCTGATCAATATGTCAGAACGATGGGGATTTCTAAAAGGGCTAAAATATGGTATGAAGAGCAAACACCAGAAATCCAGCAATATTTAGATAGTTTTGCTCAAGGAATTAATGATTATATTCAACAGTATCCTGATGAAATAGAAGAAAACTTAAAGATAGTTTTACCCATCACAGGAACCGATATTTTAGCCCATTTCCAACGGGTTATTTACTTTCACTTTTTAACCAATCCTCGCAATATTAAAGCTTTACAAAATTTACCCTCCCAAGCTGGATCAAATGCTTGGGCGATCGCCTCTAAAAAATCCCTAAATAATCATACAATTTTATTAGCTAATCCCCATTTACCTTGGTCAGATTTCTATCTCTGGTATGAAGCACAATTAACGGCTCCTGGAATTAATTTATATGGTGCCACCCTAGTAGGAATGCCTGTTTTATCCATTGCATTTAATGATAGTTTAGGCTGGACTTTTACTATTAATCCCATCGATGGAGCCGATATTTATCAATTAAAGCTAAAAGAAGACAAATATTTTTTTGATGAAAAATTAGAACCCTTAAAACAAGAGATAGAAACCATAAAAATTCGTCAAGAAGATGGAAGTTTTACTGAATTACAAATAGGCATTAAACAATCCATTCATGGGGTTATAATTCAGCAGAAACAAGACATCGGTTATGCCTTAAGATTAGCAGGTTTAGATCGTCCCAGAAGTTTAGAACAATTATGGCAAATGGGACAAGCCAAAAATTTAGCAGAATTTGAAACAAGTTTAAAACAACTACAATTACCTTTATTTAATATACTGTATGCCGATAAAAAAGATAATATCATGTATCTTTTTAATGGCTTAATTCCCGTTCGTTCTCAAGGAAATTGGGAAAATTGGGGAGGCATTATTGCAGGAGATACCTCAGAAACACTATGGAAAGACTATCATAATTATGAACAATTACCCCGTATTATTAATCCTGAAAATGGTTGGTTACAAAATACCAATGATCCCCCTTGGACTAGCACAAATCCACCTAACTTGAAACCTGAGGACTTTCCCCCCTATTTTGCTCCCCAATCTTTAGGAGAAGTGGCAGATATTTTGCGATCGCAGCGTTCTATTGAGTTATTAACCAAGTCAAATCAACTCAGTTTAGAAGACGTAATTAACAATAAATTCTCATCTAAATTATTGATCACCGATCGCTTATTAGATATTCTAATTTCCACCACCAAAGCATTAGCCAATCCCATTGGAATCGAAGCAGCAGAAGTCCTAGAAAAATGGGATCGTCAAACCAACCCCGACAGTCGTGGTGCCGTATTATTTATGTTATGGGCCACGACCTTAGAATCAAAAGGACTGTTTTCTAAACCCTGGAACCCTGAAACCCCTCTAGAAACTCCCACAGGGTTAGCAGACATTAACACCGCAGTAGCTGTTTTAGAAGGGATCGCAGCACAAGTTCAACTCCTATACGGTTCCTTAGATGTTCCTTGGGGAGAAGTGGTCAGAATGCGAATGGGAGAGCAAGATTTACCAGCTAGGGGTGGCCCTGGAAAATTGGGGAGTTTTCAGGTATTAGGGATACAAGCAACCCAAGACAAAAAATTTCAAGTAATCTTTGGGGACAGTTTCATGATGGCTGTGGAATTTTCTGATCCGATTAAAGCCAAAGGATTAACCGTCTATGGTAACGCAACCCAACCCAACTCACCCCATAGAGGAGATCAATTATCCCTATACCAACAAGGAACCATGCGTCCCCTCTGGCGCGATCGCTCCATTATTGAACAGCACCTAGAATTAAAAGAAATATTCTAACCTCTACAAGTTATACACGAAGTTATACATTGCGCTAACACCACATTGCTTGATTTTGATATTTAATTGAAGGTAAGTAAATTTAACCACTTAAATTTAGACCATGAGTCAAGTTATAAAGCATTTATCTAAGTATTTACTCTCTGTAGCGGTAACTGGAGTAACTACCATTGGTGCCACTTTATCAGCTTCCGCGCAAATTACTGAAGTTCCCCTAGTGCCTCAACAAGAAGGGGAAGTTGATCTGCTTCAGTCATCAGGAATAGCCTGTTTAGACCCTAATCAATGTTTAGACGTTCCCTCTTTAGTCGGGCCGATTACCAATATTGAAAGTTTAGTTGATAGCACCACAGGAACGAAGAGTCGTCTCTTTGTTGACAACTTCGGTACTGTGAATAGCTATGGTACAGGAAAATCAAGAGTTCAATTTGGCACCATTGATTTACCCGGTGATGGAACAACCTCCCCTATAGTTGACGACGATGGAAACCCCATCTACTGGTATCGTCCTTCAGAACGTCAATTAAACGGAGGAACCGAAGAACGAGGAAACTTAGAAGTTGGAACCTTCACCTTCTCTTTTTCTCCCACTATCCCAGAAATCAAAATTCAATATTTTGACGTTGAGAGTGGTAATACAACAGGTCTTCTCGGTGCAATTGATAGAAGTCAAACCGATGCTACTTTAGTCAGTGGTGCCAATCCAATTCCTATTCCAGTAGGCGATAAAACTATTTATGAGCAGATTTGGGCGGATGTTAACTATATCACCATTAAATTAGGGAACGACACCATGTTAGGAACAGGTGATGGGGTTAATTTCATCATTACCAATCGCATTGATAACAATGTGGATCCTACTGCTGTACCTGAACCCCTTACCATGTTAGGTGCTGGTGCTGCGGTTGGGTTTGGTGGTTTCTTCAAGAGAAAATTAGCTAAATCCTCCAAGAAAAAGAATCAAGCCTAAATTTTGCTGAAATTCAGCCCTTAAAGCCTACCCACTACAGAAAAGATTGAGTAGGCTTTTTTGTGGCTTATTATAGCGGTTTTCAATTGGGTGTATCAAAATTTCAGTTAGTTGAGTGTGGGGAGTGTGGGAGGTGTGGGAAGTGTGGGGGGAATTTTTATTTTCCTGGTTAGTTTATTGATCTGAAAACAGCTATTAAGATAAATATGAATTAATCTGAATGGGGAATCACAAAATCAACATTATCTTTATTTGCCCTCAAAATATTCAAAAAAATCTCCCCTGCCCTCTTCTCCCTTCCCTCCCTTGCAGCCCAAACAACCAACTTTTTGATCTACTGAGTTATGGGAAGATTTTTGTTAAGATGTAATTACCAGCAAAATTATTGTTATTTATCGTCTCCAAGTTCCTATGACGAGTTTAATTACAGTTGAAAAAGAAAAGTTAGAAAATCCTCCTTTAGATATTCATTTTCTCGGCGATCGCGTTCTCCGTCAACCTGCTAAACGTATCACTAAAGTAGATGACTCTATTCGTCAATTAGCCAAAGAAATGCTCCAAACCATGTATAGTTCTCATGGTATTGGTTTAGCTGCACCACAAGTGGCTATTCATAAACAATTAATTGTCATTGACTGTGAACCAGATAATCCAGCTAACCCGCCTTTAATTTTAATTAATCCGAAAATAACCCGTTTTTCCCAGGAATTGTGTGTGGTAGAAGAAGGATGTCTTAGTATTCCTGGAGTTTATTTGGATGTAACACGGCCAAAAATCATTGAAGTCTCTTTTAAAGATGAACAAGGAAAACCCCGCAAAATTCAAGCGACTGACTTATTAGCACGGGTTATTCAACACGAAATGGATCACCTAAATGGGGTTATGTTTGTTGATCGGGTAGACAATGACTTAGCATTAACAGAAAAATTGCAAGAAAAAGGATTTTCCAGAGGAGCCGTTAAACCTGTAAAATCTTAAAAAAACTAATCATTTATTAATCGTTTGCTAAAACTTAGGAGCATAAATTGTGACCCCAAAAAGTGGTGTATTTTTATTAGGATCTTGTATTACAGCCATTGCTGGTGTGGGTTCTGTGTTTGAATTATCTTCAGGAACTCCCGATTTAGGAACATTAAATACAGGGATCATTTTAGCCTTAAGTATTCCTTTAACTGTCTTGTTTTTTGTGGTAGCAGTCAAAGATACTAGAGCGAATATGAAATAATCAACGGAATAAGCGAGAGTCCCCATTCTCAGCGTAGCGGAATGGGGAGGTAGAGCGTGGTGATTAAAAGGCTCGATGCCTTGAAAATCACCAACTTGACACTTCTGCTTCACAAGAGTTACAATAAAGCTGTTCTTGTGAAGAGTAGAAATGAAGCAAATCATTACAGCCAAATTAAAGTTAATTATGACTCCAGAGCAAAAAGAATCTGTGAGGCAGGTAACTTTGGCCTATAGAGATGCTTTAAATTATACCTCTGAGATAGCTTTTGATAACAATAAACTGAGTCAGGCAGCCAAGCTACAAAAACTTGTTTATCGTGATATTAGAGGTGATTTTAAACTTCCTTCACAAATGTCATGTAATGTACCAAGACAAGTAGCAGCCACTTACAAAACCCAATGGACTAAGTTTAAACAAAATCAGCAACTCTTGGAGCAAGGTCACAGTAAGAAAAGGTATAAAGGTCTAGATAAACCGCAAAAGTTTATATCTAGAACTTGTACTCTTAATTATCAGCGTGATTACTCTTTTAAGACTGACCAAAAAGTTAGTATCGTTACTCTATCAGGGAGGATAGTTGTAAGTTATGCTGGCTATAATAAACACCTAGAATTAATTAAAAACGGTTCTAAAATAGGTGCAGCTAAGATTTATTACAATCATTCTAGCAAGACATACTACTTATTAGTTAGTCTGGAAATAGACTTACCTGACATAAAACCAGAAACTATTAACAATGTTAAAGGTGTAGATGTTGGACAACGATATCTTGCCGTAAGTGCAGGAATTGATAACAGCAGCCAGTTCTTTTCTGGTAAACAAATTAGGGACAAGGCTAATCGTTATTATAAAGCGAGAAAATCATTACAGCATAAAGGCACTCGGTCAGCTAAACGTAGATTAGTTGCGTTATCTGGCAGAGAGAGACGGTTTATTGCTGATATCAACCATCAAATTAGCAAGAAAATAGCACAACCCAATAGCTTAATTGGACTGGAAAATTTAACCCATATTAGAGAAAGAACTCGCTCAAAATCTGGTAAAACAGCCAGTAAAAAACAGCGAAGGGCTAATAGAAATAAAGCTAAATGGTCTTTCGCCGAATTGCATTCTTTTGTTGATTATAAAGCAGTTCTAAATAACTCTTTAGCGGTAAAAATACCAGCCCATTATACAAGTCAGTGCTGCCCTAAATGCGGTCATGTTTCTAAAGAGAATAGACCAAACAAAGGACTAACCTTTGACTGTAAGTGTTGTGGTTATAAACTTCATGCTGATTTAGTGGGAGCGAGAAATGTTGCACTCAGAGCGTTACTTGTTCGGCAAGACTGGATGAGTACGGGGATTTTGTCAGCATCCCCCAATGTGTCAGGCGTTGAAGCCAAAGCTAAGAACCTGCAAAGGTTTTTGGAATTGCGGTGGAGTCTAGATGCAAGCCCCGACCTCAGCGATAGCGGGTCGGGGTAGTTGACTCCATAACATCAAAACTTATTAATATCAAAAAAGACACGAGTTGATCGTGTCTTTTCTGTTTATAACACAACACATTAAGAGCAGGACATTATTCAAACTGGAAACTCTATTAGAGTCGCATGTTGCCGATTTCCTAGTGCATAGTGCTATATTGTCCTAGATACAATTTTAGGACATAGCTTGAATCATATAATCAAAGTAAGGAGCCGTTTCGGCCGCATCTTCATTACTCAAGAGTCCTAAAGCTGCTTCTTTGAGACAGCGAATGGCTTCTACCATCCCAGGGACAGGAACATTAAGGGAGTTATACATTTCTTTAACCCCAATTAACCCAATTTTTTCAATGGGTTCTTTGCTTCCTGCTAACACCCCATAGGTGACTAAACGCAAATACCAGCCATAATCTCGTAAACACTGATTATACTGCTTTTGACCGTAAGCATTACCCCCAGGAGAGCGAAAATCAGGACGTTTCTGAAACAATTTCTTCTGAGCTTGATCAACGATTTTTTTCTCGTTTTCAGCAAGGGTTTCAGCAATGCGAACACGCTGTTCTCCCGTACTCAGAAAGGATTGGATACCCTTGAGTTCACCACTACTAGGATATCGGAGTTCATCGTCTGCTTTTAGAATAACTTGGCTAACTACACTCATGATGATATTAACAACAATCTTAGATCATACTGTAGTTTATCTTGAAACCGAGGACAAACGCATAGGGAGTTCATAGTAGTTTTCAATTGAACAAAATCGTTTCGCGCAGTCCCCATCTAAAATTTTTAATTTAGATGGGGTTAGCGAAACCAGTAAATAGACGCGCCAGCATCCTTATTTCGGCTTTTCTTGGTTTTGTACATATTCAATGAGACGATCTAAAGGGGCTTGTGCGCCAACAGTAATAAGAGCATAACTACTTGACCAAAATTGAGGTTGAGAACCCCAATAAAACTGAGATAAGTGTTCAGAGTATTCAGAACGTAAACGACGAGAAGTGACGGTTTTTATATGATTAACTAATTATGTTACTATATTTCCAAGTCAATAAGCTTTTTGATGCTTTTTTAGAATTATGGGTAAATCAAAAGCTAAAGGTAAAACTAAAAAAAGAAAGCAAGACTCTATGATTCGTACAGATGTGTGGGATCTCAAAGTGACATCTGTAGAGAAAAAGCTATTATTGTTGACAGTTAGAGAATATAGGAAATTCCTAAAGCCTTTAGTTTTTATTGCCAATGCTGAATGGAAAATAATAGGGAAGATCACCGATAAAGAAAAAGTTAATTATCTAGAAAAATCTATTCATGTAACTAGCAAAAATACAAATACTAAATATTCATATTATCGAAAAAATATTAATAAATATCCATCGTTTCGGAAGTTTCCTAGTTACTTAAGAAGAGCAGCGATAGCTGATGCTATTGGCATCGTTTCAAGTTTTCAGACTCGTTATAGAGAGTGGCAATCAGGGATAAGAAAACACTCGTATGTTAGACCGCCTCGATTAACAACTATGTGTCAATCTTATCCAGCTTTATATAAAGGTCAACAAGTTAAATATCATAATGATTATCAAAATGTTTCTCTTAAAGTTTGGAATGGTTTTGATTGGGTTTGGTTAGAAGAAATCCCTCTTATAAGTCATGGACTTAACCGACATAAGGCCATAGGGAATCAAATCAAGTCACCAGCTTTAGTGGTTAATGCTAAGACTTGTCAGCTTTCAATGCCAGTTAAAGTTAAACCGATAAAAAAGGAGGAATCTGATTATGTTTGTAGTGTAGATTTAGGAATCAATAACGCAGCGACTTGTTCAATTGTTGGAAGAGACGGTACTGTAAAGGCTCGGAAATTCATCAATCCGGCTAGAGACATAGACCGTCGAAATAAACGTAAAATGATGATTACTAAAAAGTCAAAACAAACTTACTCTAAGACGGGCAAAAAGTTGGTTAAAGGCTTTTGTCGAGGACTTTATCGGAAGTCAAGTAATATCAATTTAGAGATTTCTCGTAAAGTTTCCAGAGAAATTATTAAGTTTGCTAAACTTCATGATGTTAAAGTAATCGTCATCGAAAACTTAGCAGGATGGAAAGCTAAGGCCGGAAAAAAAGGCACTTTAATGAGACAAAAGTTTCATTTATGGTGTCATCAAAAAATTGTAGAGATTTTAAGTGACCGATGGGCAGAATTAGGGGGAGATGTGCAAACAGTTAACCCTAAATATACCAGTGCTTAT
>JAAUYD010107416.1_pt1 | contig 11014 bp, 18 predicted proteins | sample 7278101 | NCBI WGS metagenome assembly JAAUYD01 (sample SAMN14350128, study PRJNA611818) | marine sediment metagenome | isolation source: surface marine sediment (0.6m) | place: French Polynesia: Moorea | collected 2018-08
AATTTACTATAATTATTCCGAATTTCTTCAGAAATAGATTCTACACATTCAATTTGAAACTGCGCCACGGAGTAGCCTCCCTCGTTTAAAGGTTCTGCTAGCAGGGTTTTAAATACCTGCTGTCAAATGTTTGCACTCTACTTGTTTATCGTTGATTCAACTTACTGCGATCGTCTTGAGATTGAGTAAGTTAATATGCTGGTATACAAATAGCAGGCACTTAATTCATTTTTCGTTCTTTGAAGATAGAAAACTTCTTGGCAAAAAGCTTTTAAGCTGAATCTATGAGAAGTTATGAAGCTTCGCTAAACTACTTTTATGGCTGTTACGTCAAAGTTAGACGAACAGTCATGATGTGAGTGAGGAGAACCGAAAAGGCAAATGCAAACGGCAAATATTCCACTTTCTAAAGCTTTGCACTAACAGTGTTGACAATAGCCAAATAATTTATTTGTTGGTAAATCATACAAATACCTGCAGCATACAGATATACGGCTATACCAAACTTTGTTAAGGATAAAAACCTCACTACGACAAAGAACAACAATTAATATTATTTCTTTTTAGAGAGGTTGGATTAGTCCTATATCTTGCGATTCATCTTGTGCATCAACCGCAACAAATTACCTATAGGGTTTAATTTTGGTTTCATGTTACATTCCCATCATTAACCCCAGAAATTGCGTCTAAACTCGACGACGCTTGGGTGGGCGACAACCATTGTGAGGTATGGGTGTGATATCTCTAATCAAGGTAATTTCCAATCCTGCACCCTGCAGTGCCCTAATAGCTGTTTCCCTACCTGCACCTGGGCCACTTACCATTACCTCGATTTGACGCATCCCTTGGTCCATCGCACGACGTGCAGCACTTTCAGCAGCAGTCTGAGCAGCAAAAGGCGTGCCTTTTTTAGCACCTTTAAAACCACTTGAACCCGCACTAGCCCAAGAAATTACATCTCCGTTTTGATCGGTAATTGTGACAATGCTATTGTTGAAAGTAGATTGGATGTAAGCCATCCCATTTGGCACATTGCGCTTTTGCTTTTTACTGCCGCCTTTTTTGTGTGTTGGTTTTGCCATATCAATTTATATGAGTAAAGGAAAAATAACTTGCCAGTATGACAAGTGTTGGTAATCTCTACTTACCTGGTGCTTTTTTCTTACCTGCTACAGTTTGTCTTCTTCCGCGACGGGTTCTGGCATTGGTACGAGTTCTTTGTCCCCTTACTGGTAATCCCATTCTATGGCGACGTCCCCTGTAAGTCCCAATATCGGCTAAGCGTTTGATATTCATAGCTTCCCAACGCCTTAAGTCACCTTCAACTTGATAGTTGCTTTCAACTTCAGCGCGCAGAGCCGCAACATCGCGATCGCTTAATTCCTTTACACGCGTATCCGGATTTACACCTGTAGCTGCTAAAATCCGTTTTGAACTTTGTAAACCAATTCCAAATATGTAAGTTAGACCAATTTCTACACGCTTATCACGTGGCAGGTCTACGCCGGCAATACGTGCCATTGGGCAGTCTCCCTATTTTTTCACTAAAGAAAGTAATTTTGTTTGTAACGTTAAATAATCTTGAATAATATTGGTGTTGCGCTCGTCAGTCTTTCCAGGCAAAATCAATTTTATCCTTAAGATAATTTTATCCCTGTCGTTGTTTGTGCTTGGGGTTTGAACAAATTACCATAACCCGACCGCGACGGCGAATAACTGTGCATTTTTCACAGATTTTTTTGACTGAGGCTCTTACTTTCATCTTCTGAATTTTAGACTCCAAATCCAAATATTAAATTATAACATTTATTGAGGTTTTATTCAGTTAATTTTCTGAACATTACCACTAAAAAGTGGAATTATGGTAAAATATAGAACATGATGTTACTTTTTACGCAGGCGGTAGGTGATTCTACCTTTGCTTAAATCATAGGGCGTTAACTCTACTTTGACCCGATCGCCGGGTAATATTTTGATATAGTTCCGACGAATTTTTCCGGAAATATGGGCTAGCACATTAAACCCGTTATCCAAGTCCACGCGAAACATGGCATTGGGTAATGATTCGGTTACAGTGCCTTCCATTTCAATTAAGTCTTGCTTGGACAACTTATTTATTCCTCAAATCAGTGAAAGAGATTTATACTTAGATATTTTTGACGACAACTACCAGCGGCAGCTAAACATATTTTGGATAATATATCAACAGTTTATTAATATATCTTATTCAAAAATTAAATGCATCCCAAAGGGAATAAAAATGGAGGCTGGGAGTCTGATGTTTTAGTATATGTTTTGATTTTCAAGCTATCCCAACCTCCCATTCTATTAGTTAGCAGAAGCGATGGCTTCTTTTAATTCAAATGTGACATCTTCAAGAGACTGGTTACCATTCACCATTAGAAGTTGTTGACGATTATCATAGTAGTCAATTAAAGGTGAAGTTTCCGAACGATAAATTTGTAGACGTCGACGGATTACATCTTCGGTATCGTCTTTACGTCCTCTTTGAAGTAAGCGTTCGATAACAACTTCATCTGGTACATCTAAGTTGACAACCTTTTCACCCCTTTGATTGAGGCTTTGCAATAATTTCTCCAGAAAAGCTGCTTGCACAACAGTACGGGGGAAACCATCAAGTATCCAACCTAATTTGGTATCCCCTTGGTTTAAACGCTCTTCGACCATGGCCTCTACCAGTTGGTCTGGAACCAGTTCTCCTTTGTCCATATAAGTCTGAGCTTCAATGCCTAAAGGAGTTTTTTCGCTTAATGCTTGTCGCAGGATATCACCTGTTGAAATATGAGGAATATTCCAATGTGTTGCTAATGCTTTAGCTTGTGTACCTTTCCCAGCACCAGGTGGTCCCAAGAAGATTATTCTTGTCACTATTGTTTCACCATTCCTTCGTAGCGCTGGGATATGACGTAAGTCTGAATCTGCTTTGAAGTATCAATTGCTACGCCAACTAATATCAACAAAGAAGTTGCACCCAAACCTCTAAATGTAGGAACATTGAGAGCTCTTTCTACAGCTGTGGGAATAATTGCAATAAAGCCCAAGAAAACAGCGCCTAAAAGAGTAAGTCGATTTAAAACCCGCTCAATATATTCACTAGTTGCTTTCCCAGGACGAATACCGGGAATACTAGAGCCCATCTTTTTGAGGTTCTGGGCTACATCTATTGGGTTTACAATCAACGATGAATAAAAGTAACTAAAGAAAACAATGGAAACAAAATAAACTAATGCATAAACCCAAGAGCCACTTCCACCGGGACTTAAGTATGTACTGACGATGCGAGAGTATTCTGGATTTCTGATAAATTGTCCGATTACTATTGGTAAACTCAAAATAGCAGTGGCGAAAATAATCGGCATTACTCCACCTTGATTGAGTCGCAGTGGAAGAAAGCTACGTTGTTCTGCAAAAACACGTCTACCAACTTGGCGACGAGCAGAAATTATCGGGATACGACGCATTCCTTCTTGTACAAAAACGATACCAACAGTAGTAAACAAAAACAGCAGCAACAAAACTATCACGCGACCAACAGTTTCCCGGTTACTGTTTTGCACAAAATCAATCGTATCGCCTAAAGATTTTGGCAGTGATGCAACAATGTTAGTAAAGATTAACAAAGAAGCACCATTACCAATTCCTCTTTCTGTAATTAGTTCCGAAGCCCACATGACAAACATTGAACCTGCTGTGAGTGCCAATGCTGTTTGGGCTATAAATAATGGACCAGCTCCAGGTCCACCTTGCTCGGCACCAAGAGCAAATCGATTCAGGAAAAATGCAGAAATACTGGTACTTTGGAAAATAGCTCCACCCAAAGCCACATAACGAGTGATTTGGGATATTTTCCGCCGTCCAGCCTCACCTTCGTTTTTTTGTAAATTTTCTAAAGCAGGTATTGCAGCAGTTAGTAATTGAATGATAATTGAGGCATTGATATAAGGCAAAATACCTAAGGAGAAGACTCCCACAGCAGAAAGTCCACCGCCGGTAAAGATATCTAACAAGCCGAATATTTGATTATTGCCGCTAGACACAGCAGCAGCAATAGCATCTCGATTGATTCCTGGGATGGGTAAGTAAATACCTAAACGAATCAAAATCAAAATACCAAGAGTGACAAGCAGCCGACCTCTAAGCCCAGCTGCTTGTGCCATCTGCATAAAGGTTTCTTGCGCCGTTGGGGCTTTATCTCGACCGATCATAAAATGGCTACCTTGAAGTGTGAACCAGGCGCTGATGAGAGTAAACGAAGACTAGGTCGCCTGGTTTTTCTTTGCGTCTATTACTTCGCAACTCCCACCTGCAGCCTCAATTTTGCTACGAGCGCTTGTAGTAAAAGCCACCGCTTTGATATTGAGCGGAGTATTTAATTCCCCATTCCCGAGAATTTTCAGGGGACCTTTAACAGCAGTAATAATTCCTGCTTCTTTTAAAGAAGCGAGAGATACGTCTGTATTTGCAGGAAGGGAATTTAGCTTCTCTACATTAATCGTAGTGTAATTTTTGCGATTCACTAAGGGAAAACCCTTCAATTTTGGTATGCGGCGGTACAAAGGTTGTTGTCCACCTTCAAATCCCGGTCTCGTACCGCTACCAGAACGGGCATTTTGACCCCGCATTCCCAAACCGCAACTAGCACCTTGACCAGCAGCTATGCCACGACCAAGACGACGAGGCCTTTTTTTGGAACCTTTTTGGGGTCTGGCATCATTTAATCTCATAATTCTCTGTGCTATTTTTTATTAGTCAATTTTAATACAACTAATCTTACGCTAGTTAGAATTATTACTGTGCGTAGAGATTCTCAATTGGGACACCCCTATCTTCTGCTACTTCCATAAATGTACGTAGACCCGAGAGAGCATTTACTGCCGCTCTGGCATTATTTAAAGGATTATTAGAACCCAATTGTTTAGCCAAAATATTCTTTACCCCAGCCAATTCCAGGACTGTACGAACTGCTCCCCCAGCAATTACACCAGTACCAGGTGCTGCAGGACGCATGATTACTTTAGCGCCACCGCCTATACCATTTGTTGGATGGGGGATTGAGTTAGATTTGGTCAGAGGAATATCAACTAAATGCTTTTTACCATCAGCGACACCCTTTTTCACTGCGCCAATTACATCTGCAGCTTTACCAACTCCTACTCCAACTTGACCGCGTTCGTTACCAACGACAACAATGGCACGGAAACTGAGTTTTTTCCCACCTTTTACCACCTTGCTTACACGTCGGATTTGAATTACGCGCTCTTGCCAGTTAGTTTCTTCTTTTTTGGCGCGACTTGCTTTACGACGATTATTTGCCATATTAATACTGTGTTTGTTCGTTATCAGTTATCAGTTTATGGCTAACGCCACGCCCTTACGGGCTACAGTTTATGACTAAGGTTGTACTCTTAATATTTAGAGCTTATGTTACTGTCATACTCTCAGGGTCAAGCTATAATCGCTATTTACCTGTGAACAATGACTAATGACCAATAACAAATTAAAAATCTAAACCTAAAAATCTAAACCTGCTTCTCTCGCAGCATCTGCAAGTGCTTTGATCCGACCGTGGTAAAGGTTTCCACCGCGATCAAAAACCACTTTACTAACGCCTTTTTCTTGAGCGCGTTTGGCAACTAATTTACCAACCTCTGATGATGCTTCACAAGTATTACCGGAGGATAATTTTGATTTGACTTCTGCTTCCACTGTAGAAGCTGCTGCCACGGTATGCTGTTTAGTATCATCAATTACTTGAGCATAAATATGCTGATTGGAGCGAAAAACTGCTAAACGAGGTCTTTCTGGAGAACCACTGACTTTGCCCCGAATGCGTCTGTGACGACGTTGTTTTGACTGTTGACGAGTAAGTTTCATAGTTTACTTCTTACCACCTTTACCAGCTTTACCAGCTTTACGTCTAACTACTTCATTTGCATAGCGAATTCCTTTACCTTTGTAAGGCTCTGGAGGACGAACGGCACGAATTTTTGCCGCAGTATTACCCACAACTTCTTTGTCGTAACCGCTAACAATTACTTTGGTGTTAGCTTCAACTGCGAATTGAACTCCTGCAGGAGGTTCAATTTGCACTTGGTGGGAGTAACCAATATTTAAAACTAGGTTACGTCCTTGTACTTGTGCCCGATAACCAACACCTTGAATTTCTAGGCGTCTTTCAAACCCCTTAGATACTCCCTGAACCATATTGGCAACTAAAGTTCTACTCAAACCATGCATTTGGCGAGATAGACGGGAGTCATCTTGACGCTTCACCCATAATGTGTCACCGTCTTGCTCCACATTTACGCTATTAGCAAGCTCGCGAGACAATTCTCCTTTGGGTCCTTTGACAGCAATTTTCCTACCTTCAAGAGTTATCTGCACTTTAGCAGGGACGATAATTGGTTGTTTACCAATTCGAGACATGTGTTTTTGCCCTTTGTCTTTGTTTTTTCTTGTATTTTGTATTTTGTCTTCTGTTTTTTGTTTTTGTCTTATACGCTGTGGGCGCACGCTATAGCTGTGCTATTTTGGGAACTGCTAATTTCCCCTATTCTCGAGCTGATAACGAGTAACAAATGGGCAATTACTTAATGACAAATTATCAGTGACAAATTACTCATGACAAATTACCAATGACTACCAAACGTAGCAAAGTACTTCGCCACCAACATTTTGACGCCTTGCGTCTCGGTCAGTCATAATGCCGGAAGATGTAGAAATAATGGCTACGCCAATACCACCGAGTACCCTTGGTAAATCTTTTTTGTTGGAATAAACTCGCAAACCTGGTTTGCTTACCCGCTTTAAGGTTGTAATTATAGGCTGACGATTTTTACCCTTGTATTTAAGAGAAATCACCAAGTTGCGCTTTACACCTTCTCCTGCTTCTTCAACTTCGCCAATATAACCTTCTTGTTGCAGCACTTGGGCAATGCTACGAGTCATTTTTGTGGCAGGCACATTTGTTGTTTGATGCCGAGCCAAATTGGCGTTGCGGATGCGCGTAAGCATATCTGCGATTGTATCGTTTGCCGCCATCGTTTCCTCTATCTTGTGAACTTAATTATCCCTAAAGGGCATTCCCATTTCTTTTAGTAAGGCACGACCTTCTTCGTCATTTTTGGCTGTGGTAATGATAGAAATATCCATCCCACGGATTTGGTCGATACTGTCATACTCTACTTCTGGAAAAATTAGCTGTTCCCTGACACCAAGGGTGTAGTTCCCTCTACCGTCAAAGCTTTTGGGACTAATACCCCGAAAGTCACGGATTCTGGGAAGAGCCAAGTTTATTAAACGCTCCAAAAAAGAGTACATTCGGTCACCTCTAAGGGTGACCATAACGCCAACAGGCATTCCTTGACGAATTTTAAAACCCGCTATCGCTTTTTTCGCTCTGGTGACTACGGGTTTTTGACCGGTAATGATTGCAATCTCACTTAAGGATGCTTCCAGCGCCTTAGCGTTTTGAGAAGCTTCTCCTAAACCCCGGTTTACAGTAACTTTAATTACTTTAGGTGCCTGATGAATATTCTTGTACTCAAACTGACTAATCAGTTTGGGCACTATAGTTTCTTCGTACTTTTTTTTGAGTGCTATTGCCATAATTCTTCTTTTCTTATCCCTGGGCTTGGTCAGAGAATTTTTAGGTTACTTAAACTGGGTGTACCGCAGTCATACAATGAATTATGAATTATTAACTATGAACTTAATATTTATTTATTGAATTCATAATTGATGACTCATTATTCACAATTTACTTATCGATAATTTCACCAGTCTTTTTAAGCATTCTGACTTTTTTACCTTCTGGTGTAAAGGTATAGCAAACGCGAGAAGCAACGTTTTGCTTACTGGAATAAAGCATGACGTTGGAACTGTGAATAGGATATTCTTGAGTGGCAATTCTTCCCGATTCACCTTCTTGCTGGGGTTTAATATGTTTAGTCTTTATATTTACCCCTTGAACAATTACTTTGCTGTCTTTGGGAAATGCTTTTGTCACTTCCCCTACTTTACCTTTATCTTTACCAGAAATTACTTGTACGGTATCCCCAGTCTTAACATGCATTTTGTAAAACTTGGGCTTCTGTTTCTTTGCTGACATTTAGAGTACCTCCGGAGCCAGGGAAACTATTTTAGTAAAGTTTTTTTCGCGCAATTCCCGTGCTACCGGACCAAATACACGAGTCCCTCTGGGGTTTCCTTCTTTATTGATGATAACTGCCGCATTGTCGTCAAAACGGATACTCATGCCGCTATCGCGACGGATGTTATGACGAGTACGGACAATTACTGCTTCAACCACGTCAGATTTTTTAATTGCCATGTTGGGTTGAGCATCTTTGACAACGGCAATAATTCGGTCGCCGATGAAACCATAACGAGTGTTACCAGCTCCCAAAACCCGGATGCACATTAGCTTACGGGCACCGCTATTATCTGCGACATTAAGGTAAGATTGGGCTTGAATCACGATTTATTCTCCCTACAAATGTTGTTAGATTGCTAACAAAAACAAGAACTAACAACAACAAGAACTAACAAAAAAATTTTCAAAATAAAAAGTTTATTAGTCTTGGTTTACTAGTTACTCAAAACTTCTTTAACTTGCCAGCGCTTTGTTTTACTCAAAGGTCTGGTTTCTTGAATTCTGACGCGATCGCCTATTTTACATTGGTTGTCTTCATCGTGAGCTTTATAGCGCCGGGTCTGAACAACGATTTTTCCGTATTTAGGGTGGGGAGCGCGGTTTTCAACGGCAACTACTACCGTTTTTTGCATTTTATCGCTGACCACCATGCCTACTCTTTCTTTTACTGCCATTTTCGTACTTATTCTGATTCGCTAGTATTTTTCTCGGCTGCGCGTTTGCGCTCTGATTCTACTGTGAGCAATTGAGCAAGGCGATGGCGGGCGTGTCTGAATTCGTGAGGTTTTTCTAACTGGCGGGTGCTTTTTTGCAAGCGTAACTGAAAAAGCTGCTTTTTAACCGCACTGATTTCCGATTCCAGTTGTTCGTCGCTCAGTTCCCTTGCTTCGGAGATTTTTGGTAGGGGCATATCAAGCTACTCCTTAAGTTTCTTGAGGACGAATAATAAACTTAGTTTTAATCGGTAATTTGTGAGATGCCAGACGCATTGCTTCGCGAGCAGTATCTTCTGGAACCCCAGCAATTTCAAATAGGATTCGTCCTGGTTTAACTACAGCTACCCAAAATTCTGGGGAACCTTTACCAGAACCCATACGAGTTTCGGCTGGACGCATGGTAACTGGTTTGTCGGGAAATACTCTAATCCAGATTTTCCCACCCCGGCGAACGTAACGGGTCATTGCACGTCGGGAAGCTTCTATTTGACGGGAAGTAATCCAGGATGGTTCTTGAGCTTGAAGGGCAAAATCACCAAAGTTAATTGTGGTACCACCTTTCGCCAAACCCTTCATACGTCCGCGATGTTGTTTGCGGAATTTAGTTCTTCTTGGACTTAGCATAATTTGTCTTCTGTCACTTTTATTTTGTTATTTGTCTTTGTGTCACTTATTTTGATGTCCTGTATTTAGACGCCGATATCATTTTTATTTGTCATCTGTTGTTCAATTCATCGTCGATGACTAGTAACTAATGATGAGTGACTAATGACCAATAACTAATGACCAATAACTAATGACTAATCTTCATTAGAACGATCTTCAAATTGTTGGCGGCGACGTTGTCCGCGACGACGACCGGGTTCACGATCACGAGGGGGTTGTGAGGATGGAGCTTCTTCTTGTCCGGGAATTACTTCTCCTTTGAAGATCCACACTTTAATACCCAAAATTCCATAAATGGTTTTAGCAGTACAGTAAGAGTAATCAATGTTAGCTCTTAAAGTATGCAAAGGTACTCGACCTTCGCGAGTCCATTCTGTTCGGGCAATTTCTGCACCGTTGAGACGACCGCTAACTTGGATTTTGATACCTTGAACTCCAGCTCTTTGGGCTCGCTGGATTGCTTGGCGTACAACTCTTCGGAAAGAAACCCGTCGTTCCAACTGCTGGGCAATATATTCGCCAATTAAAGAAGATTCGGCATCCACTCGCTGGACTTCAACAACGTTGATGCGAATTTGTCGAGAACCACCCAACAAATCTCGCAGTCCGTTACGCAAAGCTTCAATGCCTTGTCCGCCTCGACCGACAACTACCCCAGGACGAGCAGTACGTATTTCCAGATCGATTTGATCTGCTTTACGCTCAATCTTGACTTCCGAAATTCCGGCATTATTTTGAGTGTATCTGCCGAGTCTGCTGTCAATATACTGACGGAGTTTGTGGTCTTCTTGTAAAAGCTCGGGATAACGCTCCGGTTCAGCAAACCATCGGGATTGATGCTCTTGGGTTACTCCCAAACGAAACCCTACTGGATGAATTTTATGTCCCACAAAATCTTCCTCTAAAACATTCCTGATTGGGGTACTATTCGATACTTTCGTCAGCCGCGACAGCTATTGTAATATGGCATGTCGGCTTACGAATTTGATAAGCACGACCTTGTGCGCGTGGCTGAAAGCGTTTGAGCACAGGACCTTGGTCGGCGTAAGCTTGAGTAACTTTTAATTTTGCTCTATCTAAGCCAGCATTGTGCTCGGCATTTGCTGCTGCACTTCTGAGAACCTTTAAGATCGGATCGCAAGCGCGATAGGGCATAAATTCTAAAATAATTAGCGCTTCGCGATAGGAACGTCCTCTAATTTGATCTAGTACGCGACGTACTTTTAAAGGGGACATTCTGATAAATCGCGCTTTTGCTTTGATTTCTTGAGTATCAACTGCCATGATTTTCTCCTTTGCTGTCATTCGTCATTTGCTACATACAAATCACAAAGGACAGTTATACACTCATAAACTATCTGCCCGATCTTCTATCTTTGGTGTGACCTCTAAAGGTACGGGTAGGAGCAAATTCACCCAATTTATGTCCGACCATTTGGTCGCTAATAAAAATTGG
>JAAUYD010009377.1_pt1 | contig 11012 bp, 9 predicted proteins | sample 7278101 | NCBI WGS metagenome assembly JAAUYD01 (sample SAMN14350128, study PRJNA611818) | marine sediment metagenome | isolation source: surface marine sediment (0.6m) | place: French Polynesia: Moorea | collected 2018-08
CGAGATTAGATAATATCCCGGGGTAAGCGGTATTGGAAAGCAGGGCGCCGCCGAAGACCTTCTCAATCCAACCCGCCCCTCTTACGGGAAAGCTAACAGCGTTGATTTTACCTCGCTCCATAAGTTAAAAACTTCCTCAATTCATCCATCTGTGCTAATGTTAACGCTTTAACGCCTCTTGGCGTTAGATTTCACTATCAACATCCCTACCACGCCTTGGTGCCAGAATGGGTTTGAGGGGTATCAAAAGTCGGGTATTTGTTCAGTTCTGGATATTGTTTTTACTGTCCAGCCTGTTCCTGGACATTTTGTTGATGTTCTTTTTTTTAGAGCGGACAATTTCACATTTCACCGAACAAAAGCGGTTTTCCCTGTCTGTCGTTTGCGAGAACATGCGAGGGTTGGACTATCTTCAAGAAACGTCGGATAAGACAACCATCATATTTCCCCACAAGGATCACTTCTTTTTTACAGATAAAACTCGACTTGCATCCAATGGCCCTGGTCTCAAGCGGTCCACCAATGATCTTGAATCGATGGTATTTGAGACGCTCCAGTCAGGACAAGCACTGACCCGTAAGGTAGACAGCCGCGTTGGCTGGCTGTTGCTGCAGTACAAATCGGTCATCATTACCCATCCGGTTATTGAAAACGGTATCACCATTGCGGCCGGAGGGATCAAAAGCTCCCTGGCTCCTGTTTATCAGGATTTTCTCAGAATCCAAAAAATATTACTTCTGTTCGTGGTCATCAACAGCTGCTTTTTTGCCCTGGTTGGCAATCGCCAGCTGGCTAAAATTTATTTCAGGCCGTTGAAACGATTAGCCAAGCGAGCGGAAACCTATCAGGATGACGATGGCCTGCTTTTTTCGGTTCGAAAAGAAGATAACGAATTTGCCATACTATCCTCTTCATTAAATAAAATGCTTGATCGAATTGCTGAAGATAAAAGGGTGCTCAGGGAAACGATCGAATCACTACAAACGGCCAACCTTGAACTCAAAAAAGCCCAGAATGACGTCATCCGGGCTGAGAAACTGGCCACAGTGGGTCGTTTGACATCCGGTATCGCCCATGAAATCGGTAATCCCATCGGGATCGTTCTCGGCTACCTGGACCTGCTCAAACAATCGGATCTGAGTCTCGAAGAGAGAAACGACTTCATCGACCGATCCGAAAAGGAAATTGTCCGGATCAATCATATCATCCGTCAATTGTTGGATATGTCCAGAACATCGACAGATGAGGCCAAATCAATTTCTATCCACCTGTTGCTCCAAGATCTGATTGCCGTTCTCAACTACCAACCGACTGCCGATCAAATCGTTTTTGAGTCCCGATTTGAAGCCGGTGAAGATCGCGTGCATGCAGATCCTGATCGCCTGCGGCAGGTGTTCTTAAATATTTTGCTGAATGCGGTAGATGCCCTGAATGCCGATCCTCCCTCCGATCCGCAAGTCCTGCTGGCGACGGCGAACTTAGTCTCGGATGAGCAGGTGGAATCGATCGAAGTAATCATTCAGGATAACGGCCCGGGTATCCCATCCTCCCATCTATCTCGCGTGTTCGATCCGTTCTTTACGACCAAGCAACCGGGCAAAGGGACCGGATTGGGTCTGAGTGTTTCGTTCATGATCATTGAAAAACTTGGTGGCCGTTTATCGGCCAGCCGTTTAGAGGATAACGGTGCCGCCTTCCGGGTGGTGTTACCGTTGGCTAAAGCGACCCAAAACAAAAACATCAGTACACCGGCAGGTTGACATGAAAGCCACGTCCAACAGAAAAACCATATTGATCATCGACGATGAAGAAAACATGCGCCACATGTTGCAGACGATGCTTCAGCGTTATGACTATGCTATCAGCACGGCAAAAGATGGAGATGAGGGGCTTTCAAAGATAAACGAACAGCGGTACGACTTTATTTTGTGCGATGTCAAAATGCCTCAGATGAGCGGTATGGATTTTCTCAAGGCAGGCCGTGAACGTCTGCTCGACAGCACCGTGATTATGATGTCTGCTTATGGAAGTATCGACATGGCCATCGATGCCATGAAACTGGGTGCCTATGATTTTATCTCCAAACCATTCAAGAATGAAGAGATCCGGCTGACGATCAAAAAGGCGGAGGAACGGGAGCGTCTGAAGAGGGAAAACATTGAACTCAAAGACCGGATCCAACGCCTCGGCGGCAGTCTCTCTTTCGGGAAGATGGTCGGCAGAAATCCGCTCATGCAGGCGGTGTTTTCCATGGCACTCAAAGTGGCCCGGTTTGACAGCACTGTCCTGATTACCGGCGAAAGCGGCACCGGAAAGGAATTGGTCGCCCAAGGGATTCACCGCGAGAGTGATCGGCAGTCGGGCCCGATGGTGCCGGTGAACTGTGCATCCATTCCGGAAAGCCTGATGGAAAGCGAGTTGTTCGGCCATGTCAAAGGTGCCTTTACCGGCGCGGACAAAGACAAACAAGGCCTGTTCGAGGCGGCCAACGGGGGCAGCCTGTTTCTCGATGAGATCGGCGACATTCCGGTATCCCTGCAGCCGAAATTATTGCGCGCGCTTCAGGAAAGCGAAGTCCGTCCGGTGGGTGGCGGCAAGGCCCGCAGCGTCGATGTACGGGTCATTGCGGCAACTTCCAAGGACCTCGAGGCAGAGATGGCTGCGGGCCATTTCCGGGAAGATCTGTTTTACCGGCTCAACGTGGTTCCGATCGCTTTGCCGCCGCTGCGCAACCGTTTGGATGATATTCCCCTGTTGTGTCAATTTTTCATTAACCGATTCAACGAAACACTTGGCAGTGGGATTAAAAACATCTCTTCGGCAGCCATGGCCGATCTGATGAAACATGATTGGCCCGGGAATGTGCGAGAACTGGAGAATGTCATCGAGCGGGCCATTGTCCTTGCCGAGAGCAACACGTTAGAGCGCGGAAATTTCTCTTTCGGACAAGCGGATACCGCAGGCAAGGCCTCTAACGGCGAAGCTGATTATGATGGGTTCTCCTTAAAGACCGCCAAGGCACACATGGAGAGCAGAATGATCCGCAAGGCCTTGGCAGCGACAGACGGCAATCGCACCCACGCGGCCAAAATGTTGGAGATCAGCCACCCCTCATTGTTGAGCAAAATGAAATTATACGGCATATCCTGAACACAGGCTACAGCTTGGCCTGTTGAAACAATCGTTCGATGTTGAGGCGATTGATCATGTCGGTAAATATCTCGCCGATCACCTTCTCTGCGCCACCACTGCCCATCAATTTCATCCGTTCGGCACTACCGGTCACCACTTCGCGTGCGATCAATCGGGTGTCTTTGGTCAAACTGGCCTCGTAGCTGACATCGGCCAGCCATTTCTGACCGATCAGCTTGATTCGAAATTGATTGATGTTGATCTGGAACACCGGGACCGTTGGTGAGGACGACTCGGCGATACCAACCCCTAAGGTCTGGAGGCGTTGAATCAGCGCGTTTTCGAACAACTCGGGCAATTCATAAGCGCCCAGGATTTTGCGTTGGTCGTCTGGTTGTTCCAGAGAAAGCGCAAACAGACCGGTAAAATACTCAAACTGTTTTTTTGCTCGATCATCGAAGATCTCTTTGTCATTGCGCAGGTCTCTGGTTTCGACAAAGACCATGCGCCCGGTCAACGTATCGGTCGGGGGCGGCAGACGATAGTCGACATCAATGTATGTTTTTTTGGCGCATGAAACGATGCCTGCGGCGACGAGCAACACGATAGCCATTTTGAACAAGTTGCCTGCATGACGTAAAAACATATCTCCTCCTTCTGGATTGGAAAAAGTGATAGACTGGAAATCACTGTTGCCTACCTGACCGATGATGCTTTGTCAATGCAGCCATATGGTCGACATTTGCGGCCCGCGTCGGTGTTTTGTGCAGGCGCTTGATGCCCCTTGTGGTGCAAATACCCTTGCCAAAACGGAAGGTTCCATGGTATTCCCAATGAGATCAATCAGTCATCATTGATGACCGAGGTTTTCCCACCGACGATAATCAACGAAACCCATGTGTTTCCATGGATCGGATTACGGTCCGCTGTTATACTAACCGATTGCTTGATGGGAGGAGGACGTGATGAAACGACTTATTAGTGTGGTTGCCATGATTGCTGTGTTTACGCTGATCGGTTCTGCTTCGGCCGGCACGCTGGATGACGTCAAAGCCAAAGGATTCGTCCAAGTAGGGGTCAACGGAGACCTCTTTGGGTTCGGCAAACCGGATGAGAAGGGCGTTTGGAAAGGCCTGGATGTGGACACCGGTCGTGCCATTGCCGTTGCTGTTTTCGGCGATCCTAACAAAGTCAAATTTACTCCGTTGACCGCCGTGACTCGGTTTACCGCCCTGCAGTCCGGCGAGATCGACGTGCTTTGCCGCAACGCTACGCGCACATTGAGCCGCGAAACCGCCCTGGGCCTCAATTTTGTTCAAGTCAACTATTATGACGGACAGGGATTCTTAGTGCCCAAATCGCTGGGTGTCAAGAGCGCCAAGGAACTGGACGGTGCCGCGGTTTGCGTGCTTCCCGGCACCACGACGGAACTGAATGTGGCCGACTACTTCCGTTCCACTGGTATGAAAATGAAACCGGTGGTGATCGAAAACACGGCCGAACTGGCCAAAGCCTTCTTCGCCGGGCGATGTGACTGCCTGACTTCGGATGCCTCCCAACTTGCCGGTACCCGCGCCGTGGCACCCAAGCCGGACGACTACGTCATTTTGCCTGAAATCATCTCCAAGGAGCCCCTGGCCCCTGCGGTTCGTCACGGCGACGACCAGTGGTACGACATTGTTAACATGTCGGTTCTGGCCATGATCAACGCAGAAGAGATGGGGATCACATCGAAGAACGTTGATGAGATGCTCGAGAGCAAAGACCCCAAAGTGCAGCGCTTTTTGGGCGTCAGTCCCGGTAACGGGAAAGCCTTGGGCCTGGATGAGAAGTTCGCCTACAACATCGTCAAAATGGTGGGTAACTACGGTGAAGTCTTCGAACGTAACGTGGGCAAGAATACCCCCCTCAAGATCGAACGCGGCCTCAATGCGCTCTGGACTGACGGTGGCTTGATGTATTCTCCGCCATTCAAATAAGAAAAAGGTCTATTTGGACGGCCTATGGACAGGTGCTGAACCCGACTGTTGTTGCCCATAGGCCGGTCCTATTGGATGCTGGAGCAATCCAGCGCGAGGCTGACTGCCTTTATATCGACACGCACCGCAACGTATCTCATGGGGTGCGTGTCTCCCACTCGCCAAGTTAGAGCCATAACAGGATGCAAACGGTTCCTACCGGGGATGAAAAGATTCCCCTGTTTAACGATCCCGCCAAACGGTCCCTGATTTACCAGGTCGGTGTGGTACTTATGGTGGCTGCATTGGGCTATTACCTGATGTCCAATACGCTGACCAATTTGGAACGACAATCCATCGCCACCGGATTCGGGTTCCTGGAGAAGGAGAGCTCCTTTGAAATCGGAGAATCGATGATCTCCTATTCAGCGGCCGACAACTATGCACGGGCACTGCTCGTCGGCGTGCTCAATACGCTTAAAGTCTCCTTTATCGGCATCGTGCTGACGGTCATGTTGGGAACCCTGGTCGGCATCGCCAGACTTTCCACCAACTGGCTGGTTTCCCGCCTGGCAGCCGCCTACATCGAGGTGCTTCAGGATATACCCGTGCTGCTGCAGCTTTTTTTCTGGTATGCCTTTTTTTATGAGATGCTGCCTTCGCCGCGTCAGGCCCTCAACCCCGTTGCCGGCCTGTTTCTTTGCAATCGCGGGTTGATCTTTGCGGTTCCCGCCGACCATCCCGCCTGGGGATGGATGGGGTGGACATTTGCAGCTGCTTGTATCGTCGTCTATTTTATGCGGCGTTGGGCCATGCAGCGGTTGTACAAGACCGGCAAGCCCTTCCCGATTTTTTGGTGTTCGGTGGGTTTGCTTCTGGGCCTGCCGGTGATTGTCTGGTTGCTGAGCGGTGCACCGGTGGCCATGGATGTTCCTGAACTGCGCGGGTTCAATTTCCAGGGCGGCATGAGTGTCAGTCCCGAGTTTACCGCGTTGTTGATGGGGCTGGTGCTCTACACGGCCGCATTCGTGGCCGAGATCGTGCGTGCCGGTATCCAGTCGGTCAACAAAGGCCAGACCGAGGCGGCCAGTGCCTTGGGCCTGCGAAAGGGGCGCGTGCTCACCTTGGTGATCCTGCCCCAGGCCCTCAGGGTGATCATACCGCCGCTGACCAGTCAGATGTTGAACCTGACCAAAAACAGCTCACTGGCAGTGGCCATCGGTTATCCCGACTTCGTGTCGGTGGCCAATACCACGATCAATCAGACCGGCCAGGCGATCGAGGGTGTCGCATTGATCATGATCGTTTATCTGTGCTTCAGTCTGCTGACATCGGCGTTCATGAACTGGTACAACAAGAAAATGGCTTTGGTTGAGAGATGACCGTTTATACCTATGACAGCAGTATCGATCGGATCAAGCCGCCGACCGCTTCGGTGGGCGTGCTGGGTTGGATCAGAAACAACCTTTTCAATGGGTGGTTCAATTCGGTCCTGACACTCATCGTATTGGCTGCGATGGTCCAAATCGTTCCGCCATTTTTAAAATGGGCCTTAATCGACAGCAACTGGCTGCCATCCGGGGCGGGATGCCAGGATGGTCAGGGGGCCTGTTGGTCCATCGTATCCGCCAACTTCCGATTCATCATATTTGGATTCTATCCCCACGACCTGCAATGGCGGCCGCTTCTGGCCATGGCCATATTGATCGCCTTGCTTTTCTACAGTCGGGATCGCCGTCGCTGGACCAAAGCCCTGGGATGGGGGTGGCTGGTGGCCTTGGCCATAATGGGATTGTTGCTGCGCGGCGGCCTGTTCGGCATGCCCGTGGTCGAAAGCACCAGATGGGGCGGTCTCCCGCTGACACTGCTACTGTCGGTTTTCGGCCTCACGGCAGCGTATCCCTTGGGCGTTGTGCTGGCCCTGGGCCGTGCGTCGCAAATGAAGGCCGTCAAATCGTTATGTGTCGTCTATATCGAACTGATTCGGGGGGTACCGCTGATCAGCCTGTTGTTCATGTCTTCGGTCATCTTTCCGCTGTTTCTGCCCGAAGGGGTGACCGTCAACAAAATCCTGCGGGCCCAGGTCGCCATTATTCTGTTTACCGCCGCCTATATTGCCGAGGTGGTCCGTGGCGGGCTGCAGGCCATCCCCAATGGTCAATATGAAGCTGCCGATTCTCTCGGGTTGAACTATGTCCAGACCATGCGGTTGATCATTTTGCCGCAGGCATTGAAGATCGTGATTCCCCCGTCGGTGAGCATCCTTATCTCGGCCTTCAAGGATACCTCCCTGGTGGTCATTATCGCCCTTTACGATCTGCTAAAAACAACCAAGTCGGTGTTGTCCGATCCCAAGTGGATGGGGTTTTCGGCCGAAGCTTACATTTTTCTGGCGGTGATTTATTTCTTCTGCTGTTTTTTCATGTCCAACTACAGCCGCCGGCTGGAAAAAGAATTGGATACCGGTTTATAGAGCACATCTCAAAATTATTGAGATACGCTCTAGTTATTTGCATTGATTCGATCCCTTATTAGAAGTGAGAGAAACATCCATGTCCGATGAAAAAAGAACTCCCCCCGAATCGACGACAACCGGGGAAAATCAATCCACCGACGCCCCCATCATCCAAATCATCGGCATGCACAAGTGGTTTGGTGACTTCCACGTACTCCAGGAGGTCAACCTGGAAGTGGCTCGGGGAGAACGCATTGTCATCTGCGGCCCCTCCGGGTCCGGGAAATCCACACTCATCCGTTGCATCAACCGCCTGGAGGAACACCAGCGGGGAAAGATCATTGTTGACGGCATTGAATTGACCAACGATCTGAAAAATATTGAGAAGATTCGGGCCGAAGTGGGCATGGTATTTCAGCATTTTAATCTTTTCCCCCATTTGACGATTCTGGAGAATCTGACATTGGGCCCCATCTGGGTGAGGAAAACACCCAAGAAAGATGCTGAAGAGACGGCCATGTATTACCTGGAGAAGGTTCACATCGCCGAACAGGCGCTCAAGTACCCCGGCCAACTTTCCGGCGGCCAACAACAGCGCGTGGCCATCGCCCGCAGCCTCTGCATGAAACCCAACGTCATGCTTTTTGACGAGCCTACCTCTGCCCTGGATCCGGAGATGGTCAAGGAGGTGCTCGACGTCATGATCAGCCTTGCCCAAGAGGGCATGACCATGCTGGTCGTTACCCACGAAATGGGGTTTGCCAAGAGCGTCGCCCACCGGGTGTTGTTCATGGACTATGGGCGGATTGTCGAGCAAAACTCGCCGACCGAGTTCTTCGATAATCCGCAGCACGATCGCACCAAATTGTTCCTGAGCCAGATTCTGCACTGAATCGGCAACAACGCCAATTTTTCCCACTGGAAAACGGTTATGCATCCTCGAACCTGTGCGTATATCCATCTGGATCACCTGCGATTCAATTATCGTGAAATCACCAAAAAGATCTCACCGGCGCGTCTGATTCCGGTGGTCAAGGCGGACGCCTATGGGCACGGGGCGGTTGCCGTCTCCCGCTGCCTGGTCGACGAAGGCGCCAGCCTGCTGGCCGTTGCCCAGTTCCAGGAGGCCATGGCGCTTCGCGACAGCGGGATCGATGTGCCCATTCTCATCTTTGGCCGGATCATGCCCGATGAGTTGCCTGAGGCGATCCATGCAGGATTCCGCATCACCGTTTTCGGGGTGGAAGACATCCGCTGGATCGAAAAACAGGCTGGCGGCGGGCAGGCGCAGGTTCACGTCAATGTGGAAACCGGGATGGGGCGTGTGGGCGTGCTGCTGGACCGGGAACCTGATTTTTTCGACCGGCTGATACACGCCCGACACTGTTCCTGGGAGGGATTATACAGCCATTTCGCTACATCGGACGAGGCCGACAAATCCTATGCCCGTGAGCAGTTGGCCCGCTTCAGCGCCGTGGTCAATCGTCTGGCGGCGAAGCAGGCCCTGCCTCCCATGATTCACATGGCCAACAGCGGAGCGGTGCTGGATATGCCGGAAAGTTATTTTAATGCCTGTCGCTGCGGCATCATGCTATACGGTCACTACCCGTCTGTGGAGACATCGCATTCCATTGCTCTCAAGCAGGTCATGCGCCTCAAAACCACCATCACGCACCTGAGGCGACTGCCTGCCGGACATAACGTCAGCTACGGGCGTCGTTGGCAGACCCCTGCCGAGACCACCATCGCCGTGATTCCCCTCGGCTACGCCGATGGCCTGCGGCGGCATCTGACCGGTCGGCTGCAAGTCATGATCGATGGCCGCTTTTATCCGGTTGTGGGCACCATCACCATGGACCAGGTCATGGTGGACGTGGGTGATGCCAAAGTGGCCGTCGGCGACGATGTCCTGATCTGGGGCGATTCATCCAGGGGCAATATCCAGGTGCTCGACATCGCCGAAACCATGGGAACCATTCCGTATGAGCTGACCTGCGGCATTTCGCGACGGGTGCCGCGCGTGATCGTACCCAGTGAAAACGGTCCCGGCGTCGGTTGACACCGGCGGTGTTGATCGATCGTTCAGCATTTTTATTTCACCTGCCTACCCCATCGGCGAAGCGAGCATCTGGCCGCCGCGTTGATCTAGCAGAGCATGGGGCTGCTCGCTCAATCGACTGCGGTCAGCCGCCTGGAGTAGCTCGCAAGGTCGTGACGCTGGCATTACCCCCCCAGCAGCTCATCCTCCTCTATGCCAGCGCCCTTTCCCGCAACAGGGCATACAGGCGGCGGGTGATGGGCCCTACGGTTCCGGCACCGATGGGCTTATCGTCGACGCGCACAATGGGAAGCACTTCTGTGACGGTGCCGGTGAGAAATGCTTCATCGGCACCATACAGCGCCTCGGTATTGAAAAAGGTCTCTTGCACTGGCAGACCCTCGGACTGACAGATCTGAAGGATTGCCAGGCGGGTGATCCCCGGCAGGATGTTGGGGGTCAAGGGGTGGGTGAACAGCTTTTCATCGACGATCATGAACAGGTTGGAACTGGTGCCTTCACGAACGACATTCTGGTTCGTGACAAAGATGGCGTCATCACAGCCCGCATCCAGCGCCTTCTGTTTGGCGAGGCTGTTGGACAGCAATTGAATGGTCTTGATGTCGCAGCGCTCCCAGCGGGTGTCCTGTACCGTGATGGCCGCTGCCCCGTCGGTACGCAGCTTCTCCGGAAGTTCGCTGACCGCTCGGATGGTCATGACAATCTGCGGTGCCATACCGCTGGTAAACGCGTGATTGCGGGGGGCGATCCCTCTGGTAATCTGGATGTAGATCCCCGCCCGCGGATAGCCGGATCGCTTGAGAAGATCCACGACGGCCTGTCGCATGGTTTCACGCGGTATCGGGTCATAGGACAACTCTCGCAGGGACCGCTCAAGCCGGTCCAGGTGTTCTTCGAGCATGAACAGCCGGCCGTCGTAACTGGCGATGAATTCATAGACGCCGTCGCCGAATTGGTAGCCGCGGTCCTCTATGGGCACCATTGCCTTCTCAATGGGCAAGATCTCTCCGTTCAGGTAGGCCAGGTCCGGCATGGGAATCTCCTTTCAATAGGGGGGTGCAGGGGGGCTGTTCCAAGTGGCCCGCAGCCCACAATTATGGTCGTGAATATACACCAAAAACCATCGGGAAAAAACCCCCTTGGGCACCAAGCCGGAGGATATAGTGGCCACGGTTGAAGCCGTTTGACAGACGATTCACTCCTGGGCTATAGCGGTTTAGGTTTGACGGTTCACGGTTCAAGGTTCACGGTTCAAGGTTCAGGGTTGATAGTTCACAGTTGAAGGAGTACCAACCGCCGGTCGATGATCTGACGGAGAGGATAACATCACCACCACCATGAAACCCATCGTTGCCATTGTCGGCAGACCCAATGTGGGTAAATCGACATTTTTCAACCGGATCACCCG
>JAAUYD010157802.1_pt1 | contig 11011 bp, 9 predicted proteins | sample 7278101 | NCBI WGS metagenome assembly JAAUYD01 (sample SAMN14350128, study PRJNA611818) | marine sediment metagenome | isolation source: surface marine sediment (0.6m) | place: French Polynesia: Moorea | collected 2018-08
CGATCTCGAGCGTCTGCCGGACGGCGTGCCCGCGGCCGTTGATGCCCATGTGCACGTTTTCCCGCCGGATCTCTTTAGTGCCGTTTGGCAGTGGTTCGATGAAAACGCCTGGTCCATCCGCTATCGCATGAAAACCCGGGAGGTTTTCAACTTCCTTCTAAGCCGGGGCCTCAAGCATGTGGTGGCCCTTCAATACGCCCACCGCCCCGGGATAGCCGAAACGCTCAACCAGTATATGGCCGATGAATGCCGTGCCTTCAAGGGCAAGGTCACCGGAATGGCCACCGTGTTTCCGGGAGAGGACGACGCGGGAAAAATCCTGCGCCGTGCTTTCGATGCGGGACTGGGGGGGGTGAAACTGCACGCCCATGTCCAGTGCTTCGACATGGGCGCAGAGGAGATGCAGCCCATTTACGAGATCTGCCAGGCGCAGCACAAACCCCTGATTATGCACGTGGGGCGCGAGCCCAGGAGCCCGGCCTATCGCTGCGATCCCTATGCCCTCTGCAATGCGGGGCGCCTGGAGCAAGTCCTGGCGGCTTACCCCGATCTCAGGATTTGCGTACCCCATTTGGGGTTCGATGAACTGGATGATTATCGCCGGTTGTCGGCGACCTACGACAACCTCTGGCTCGACACCGCCATGGTGCTGACGGATTATTTTCCGCTGGCCGAGGCGGTCGACCTGCGCACCTACCGCCCGGATCGCATCATGTACGGCTCCGACTTTCCCAACATCCCCTATGCCTGGGACCGGGAGTTGAAGTGGTTGAGCCAGACGGGGCTCAGCCGATCGACGCTCGACAGGCTATTGTGGCAAAACGCAGCTGAGTTCTACGATTTCGTCGTTTAACACCCGACGCCTTCCATCGGCACGACGGATCAATCGCTCCAGGCATTTCGATGGACCCTTTCAGGCCTGTAGCGCGCTTTTCTTTTTCCTGGTTTGACCGGCCATCCGATGACGGCAAATCCGAGGGGGACGACCGGGTCAGGCAAGCTGAAAATGGTGCGAAAGCGGGCAACGCGTTCCTCGACCGGATGGATACCGGTCCAGACGGCGCCCAGGCCCAGACCATGGGCAGCCAGCAGCAGGTTCTGCATGGCGGCGGAGCAGTCCTGAACCCAGAATCCCGGGAACTTCTCCAGGCGCAGGTCGCCGCAAACCAGGATGCCCAGTGGCGCCTGCGCGGCCATGCCGACATAGGGATGGGTGTCCTTCACCTGGACCATTATCTCCCGGTCGTCCACAACGACGAATTGCCAGGGCTGGACATTACCGGCACTGGGGGCCATCATGGCGGCCTCCAGGACGGTACGGACCATTCCTTCAGGGACCGGCTTGTCTTCGTACTGGCGGATGCTGCGGCGGGTATGGATGGCTTCCAGCAAATCCATGATCATTCCTCTCAACCGGGGGGCGATTCCAATCGGGTCATTTTTTGACAGCGGCATTTTTACCTGATATCGGAAAGGGGCATTTAAAGCCCTGCAAAGCGGAATGTCAACGCCTTGGATGGACGATCGGCCGTGGACAAGATCATCATCAAAAAATTGGAAGGTGAACTGGATCGTGAACGGGTCATGCGCCTCGTCCGCGAATTGGCCGTGGACGCCGCCAGTTATCCGGACCGGAACATTCTCATCGATTACCGCGAAACAACGGCCACGGGCAAGTCCATGGTGGACATTATGAAAATATCGGCGGAAATCAAATCGCTCCAGTATTTCTTCACCAACCGGGTGGCCACCGTCATCTCGCCGAATGAAAAGCGCTTAGAGGTTGCCAACAAAATGAAGGCCTGCCTCGTGATCATGGGTTTCCAATACGAGGTCTTTACCGATTACAACGAGGCTTTGGACTGGCTAACGCCATCCTGACATACCCGTCAGGACCCCATTGTTTTGGCACCAGCGGTATCTCTGAACGCGCCGCTGCCTCCCACCGTCGGCAAAATCAACCCGCAGAGCAATGAAGCCCGTCCCGAGCGCAGGGGCAGGAACGGCGCTTCGACGGCGAAAAAGAATGGGCCGGGATGCGCCGGTTCGCTTTATATCAAACGGTCGGGCAGGCTGGGTTGATTGGAGCTCAAAGGATTACCACAGGAAGCGGACCCCGGCGCCCGATGGCGTCGTGCGGGTGATCTCACCGCATATTTCCATTGCCGCATGGCTGTTGCGGAATTGAAAGTCGATGCGAAGCCGGTCGCCCGTATTCAATCGTGTCGGCGACTCAAAAAACATGCCCTGGGAGCTGATGTCGACAACCGTTCCCAGACCGGCAGCGGTGCCGCTGCGGTATCTCATGGCGGTGGGGTAGGGCATACGGCTTTCATTCCGTCGATCGTTTTCGCGGCCGTTATTTCTTCCCTCGGATGTCATTGTCAACCTCAAGCTAGTTGTTATGGTGAATGGTATTAATGCGACCTGTTGATCGCAAGAATAGCATTAATCGTGCCATTTTAACGTTTACGATGATCGACGCGCGAATGCCGCCGTAAGTGTTGGCAAAAGCCTGCATGCCCAGAAAGCCCTGGATAAAACGGTATCGCATGAAGGTTCTTAATCGTCAATCACGTTTGCAAGCAAGCGGTATGTGCGTCTATGCCTTTGACAATCTCTGGCGACCCCGATGCTTAGTGCCACCCCCTCCGAATTGAACGCGGCGGGCCGAACAGCGGTGCATCTGGTTTACGGCAGCAGTCGCAACGCCAATGTCGCGTTGGACTGTTTGGGACCCCGATCCATCGCGCCGACTAGGGGCGTCGCAAGCGAAAGGAAATCCGCATGTCATCCAAGCTGAATCGCTACAGCGCCCGCATCACCCAACCCAAATCCCAGGGGGCTTCCCAGGCCATGCTCTATGCGGCCGGCCTCGAAGAGGCGGATATGAGTAAAGCCCAGGTCGGCATCAGCAGCGTCTGGTATGAGGGCAACCCCTGCAATATGCACCTCGACCATCTGGCGGCGGCGGTCAAGCAAAGTGTTGACGCGGTCGGTATGGTGGGGCTGCGCTTCAACACCGTTGGCGTCAGCGACGGTATCTCGATGGGCACCGAAGGGATGAGCTATTCATTGCCGTCGCGCGATCTGATCGCCGATTCCATCGAAACCGTCATGCGGGCCCAGTGGTACGACGCCAACATCTCTTTGCCGGGGTGCGACAAGAACATGCCCGGCTGCCTGATCGCCATGGCACGGGTCAACCGCCCGGCGCTGATGGTTTACGGCGGCACCATCCGGGCCGGCGAGCTCGACGGCCAGTCCCTGGATATCGTTTCGGCGTTTCAAAGTTACGGAGAATACCTGGCCGGTAGGATCGACGAGGACCGGCGCCGTGCGATCGTGCGCCGCAGCTGTCCGGGCGCCGGGGCCTGCGGCGGCATGTACACCGCCAACACCATGGCGTCGGCCATCGAGGCCATGGGCATGGCGCTGCCTTTCAGCGCCAGCCGGCCCGCGGAATCGGAGGAAAAGCTCGACGAGTGTCGCCGTGCGGGGCGGGCCATCCGCCGGTTGCTGGAAGCCGACATCAAACCGCGGGACATCATGACCCGGCAGGCTTTTGAAAATGCCATGGTAGTGATCACGGTGCTGGGCGGCTCCACCAATGCCGTTCTGCATCTCATTGCCATGGCCCGGGCGGCCCGCGTGCCGCTCGATCTGGACGACTTTCAGGCGGTGAGCGACCGGGTGCCGCTGTTGGCCGACATGAAGCCCAGTGGGCGTTTTGTCCAGGAGGATCTCGACCGTGTGGGGGGGCTTCCAGCCCTGATGAAATATCTGCTGGAGCAAGGGCTGCTGGAAGGCGACTGCCTGACGGTTACCGGCCGCACGCTCGAGGAAAATCTGGCGGACGTCGCAGGGCTTTCCGCCGAGCAGGCCATCATCCGCCCCCTGGAAAACCCTATCCAGACCAACGGCCATATCCAAATCCTGAGAGGCAATCTGGCCCCCGAGGGCGCTGTGGCCAAGATAACAGGCAAGGAAGGACGTCGCTTTCAGGGCCCGGCCAGGGTCTTTGATTCCGAGGAAGCCATGCTGGAGGCGCTGGAGCAGGGGCGTATCGACAAAGGCGTTGTCGTCATCATCCGCTACGAAGGCCCCAAGGGCGGCCCCGGGATGCCGGAGATGTTGACCCCCACCTCGGCCATCATGGGGGCGGGACTGGGCGCCGACGTGGCTTTGTTGACAGACGGGCGTTTCTCCGGCGGATCGCACGGCTTTATCGTCGGGCATATCACCCCGGAAGCCCAGGAGGGCGGTCCCATCGCTCTGGTTCAGGACGGCGATCGTGTGACCGTCGATGCCGCGGGCAACCGCATCGACGTTGAACTCACCGACGGCGAAATGGCCCGGCGGCGGCGTGAATGGACCGCTCCGCCCTACAAAGCCGATCGCGGCACGCTCTACAAATACATTCGCAACGTGGCGTCAGCCGCGGAAGGTTGCGTCACGGACGGGAAATGATCCCGGGGGGGGAGCAGCTGCCAATCTTCGGGACGCGCCCGTGCTGCGAATAGTTACAGCCAGGTTTCGTGATCGCGCTCAAAGCGGTCGATGGCATCCGCATGGGCGAGGGTCAGATCGATGCCATCGAGCCCCTTGAGAAGTTGGTCCTTGGCGCTGGTCTCGATGTCAAAGTGGAAGACGGCCGGTTCCGGGCTGTGCAGAATCAGCTGCTGGGATGTCAGATCCACCGTCGCCTCCAGACCATGATGCTCAGCGACCGACGCGAAGATGGTGTCGACATCCGTTTCCGGCAATTCAATCGCCAGGATGCCGTTCTTGGTGGTGTTGCTTCGAAAGATATCGGCGAAGCCGGGCAGGCGTTTGCCGTCCCGCTCCACCCAGGGCGCGATGATGACCCGATAGCCGTCCTGCGCCAGCGCCCAGACCGCATGCTCGCGGCTGGAACCGCACCCGAAATTGTTACGTGTCGCCAATATGGAGCGGCCGGCGAAGCGGGCCTGGTTGAGTTCGAACTTGGGGTCGGGTTGGCCGTCGGCCGTGTAGCGCCAGTCAAAAAAGGCGTTGGGGCCGTAGCCGGTGCGTTTGATCGATTTAAGAAACTGCTTGGGGATTATGGCGTCGGTATCCACGTTGGCGCGGCTGAGCGTCGCGACAATGCCCCTGTGTTTGGTGAACGGCGTCATGGCGATTCCTCATGGATTGTTGAAGCCCTGCATCGAACGCTGGCGCTTCAGGATTCCAGCCAGGTGCGTATATCCACGAAACGACCGGCCACAGCAGCGGCAGCGGCCATTTCCGGGCTGACGAGATGCGTGCGGCCGCCCTTGCCCTGCCGCCCCTCGAAATTGCGGTTCGAGGTGGAGGCGCAACGCTGCTGCGGACGGAGCTGGTCCGGGTTCATGCCCAGGCACATGCTGCAGCCGGCGAAGCGCCACTGGGCCCCGGCATCCTTGAAAATGCGATCCAGGCCCTCGGCTTCCGCCTGCCGCCGGACCTGCTCCGACCCCGGAACCACCAGCAGCTCGACATGTTCGGCTTTACGACGGCCATCCAGAACGGCGGCGGCCTGGCGCAGGTCCTCGATCCGGGAGTTGGTGCAACTGCCGATAAAGACCACGTCGACATCCACGTCGGTCAACCGCGTGCCGGGCGAAAGGCCCATGTAGTCGAGCGCCTTGGTAACGTCTTCACGGCTGTAGCCGGGCAGGTCGTCCGGTTCGGGTATGACCTGGTCGACGTCGATCACCATGCCGGGATTGGTACCCCAGGTGACCTGGGGGGCGAGGGCGGCGGTGTCGATGGTCAGGGTGCGGTCGTAGAGCGCATCGTCGTCGCTGGGAAGCGAGCGCCAGTGGGAGAGCGCACGCTCGAAGTCTTCCTCCCCGGGGGCAAAAGGGCGTTTTTCACGGGCAACATAGTCAAACGTGGTCTCGTCCGGCGCGATCATGCCGGCGCGCGCCCCGGCCTCGATGCTCATATTGCAAATCGACATGCGGGCTTCCATGGATAGGGCGCGCACGGCTTCTCCGCCGTATTCGAGGACGTATCCAGTGCCGCCGGCCGTTCCGATCAACCCGATCATCCTCAGCACCATATCCTTGGAGAATATATGCGGTCCGGGACGCCCGGTGAATTCGACACGGAATGATCCGGGTTTGCGCTGCACCAGGGTCTGGGTAACGAGGACGTGTTCAACTTCGGAAGTGCCGATACCAAAGGCCAGGGCCCCGAAAGCGCCGTGGGTCGAAGTGTGCGAATCTCCGCAGACGATGGTGAGACCAGGCAGGGTCAAGCCGAGTTCGGGTCCGATCACGTGAACGATGCCCTGGCGTTCGTCGCCCAGGCCGTATAAAGGAATGCCAAACTCGTCGCAGTTGGCCTTGAGGGCCTCCATCTGGGCGCGCGATACGGGGTCGGCGATGTCGAGCCGGTCGGGCGTGGTGGGAACGTTGTGGTCCATGGTCGCGAAGGTCAGCTCGGGGCGGCGGATACGGCGACCGGCCAGGCGCAGGCCTTCGAAGGCCTGGGGACTGGTGACCTCATGTACCAGGTGGCGGTCGATGTAGAGCAGCGACGTCCCGTCCGGCAGGTCGCGCACCACGTGCGCCGACCAGATTTTGTCGAACAAAGTTATTCCCATGTCGAACGCCCTTGATTATGTCGGTTGAGAGTAGCCCAAGAAGCCTAAACGGTTGATAATGTCGGCAGATGCCTGTAACCCGGAGGTAAAATGCCTATGATGACCGACGGCGTCAAGTTTTTAAATCCGCGATGTGGCCTTTCGCCCAAAAGCGATTATAGTACTTACTCTACCGTTTTTTTGCCCGCTGTGAGCAGCGGCCATACGATGCCGCGTAGGCTTCGACAAACCGCATGCTCAACGAAAAGAAAGGTCTGACACCATGCAAGGCAAAGAGCTGGTCCTCAAGGCACTGCGCGACACAGGGGTTCGCTATATCTTCGGCTACACCGGCGGTGCGATCATGCCGGTTTTCGACGAAATGGAAAAACAGCAATGCTTCGATTTCATCATGTCACGGCACGAGCAGGGGGCGGCCTTCATGGCCATGGGCCTTTCGCGCGCTTCGATCGGTTTGGCCCGCCCGCAGATCGGCGTTTGCCTGGCCACTTCCGGACCCGGTGCCATGAATCTGGTGACCGGGATTGCCGATGCCGGCATGGACTCCGTTCCCCTTCTGGCCATAACGGGGCAGGTGCCCACCGGTGTGATTGCCACCGACGCCTTCCAGGAAAGCGATGTCGTCGGGGTCATGCTGCCGCTGGCCAAGCAAACCTATATGCCTTTGAAGGTGGGTGAAATCGAAGAAACCCTGCATGAAGCGCTTTATGTCGCTACGACGGGACGGGGCGGACCGGTCGTGGTGGATATTCCCAAAGACATTCAAATCCAGGAAGCCGACGCGGGCTATCGCTTCGATCCCGAGAGCTACGAGCCGGACCTTCCCGGCTTCTACTACTCGCCTTTGCCCGACCGACAGCGTCTCCGCGATGCCGTCGAACTCATCAACCACAGCGAGCGCCCCATCATTTTGTGTGGACACGGCATCATCAACGCCAATGGCGGCGGTCGCCTGCGGGCGCTGGCCGAAAAGGCCAACATTCCCATAGCGTTCACGCTTCACGGGCTTTCGTCCATGCCGGTGGACCATCCGCTCAGTCTGGGCATGGTCGGAATGCACGGCACCGTCGAGGCGAACCGTGCCCTGCTGAATGCCGATTTGATTATTTCCCTGGGCATGCGTTTCGACGACCGTGTCACCGGCAACCTGGAGAGCTTCGCATGTGACGCCAAAGTCATCCACGTGGAGATCGATCCCTCCGAGATCGACAAAAACGTGCGCACGTCGGTGGATATCAATGCCGATGTCGCCGAGGCGCTTAAATTCTGGCTCCGGGCGCCCGAACTGACCCCCAAGCCGAGACAGCGTTGGTTTGCACAGATCGACGGTTTCAGGCAAGAGATCGCCGACACCATCGAGAAGGAGATCGACGGCGGGGTGGGGCGAGAGGGCCAGCTGCTCATGAAGACCGTCACCCGCCGCTTGTCGGAGGTGACCCGAGGCCGCGACATTATCGTTTCCGACGTGGGTCAGCACCAGATGATCATGGCGCGTTTCTACAATTTCCAGACGCCCAACAGCTGGTTCACCTCCGGCGGTGCCGGCACGATGGGGTGCGCCTTGCCGATGTCCATCGGTGTCAAATTGGCCCGTCCGGACGAGCAGGTCTGGTCGGTCAGCGGTGACGGCGGATTCCAGATGAACATCCAGGAGCTGGGCACCATCATGGAGCACGATATCGACGTTAAGATTCTGCTGATGAACAACGGTTATCTGGGCATGGTGCGCCAGTGGCAGACCCTTTTCTATGACGGCCGCTATGCCGGGACACCCATGAAAAATCCCGACTTCGGGGCCATTGCGGGAGCCTACGGTATTCCGCATCGCCGGGTTACAGATGTGGAGGATGTTAAGACCGCACTCGAGACGGCGGCCGGGCATCCAGGCGCCTACATGCTGGAGTTCTTGTGCGACCCGAGCGAAATCGTTCTGCCCATGGTGCCGTCCGGCGGCGGTATCGCGGACATGATCGTCACCCCGCCTGGTAATCGATAGCGGGCCGCCCGTCCCGCATTCGCTTTGAGTTGATGCAGGGGAACCCCCGGCACACGCCGCGGGAGATGCACGCCATACGCTTTTACCGACGCATCGATCTGACTGAGATTAAAGACGACGGAGGAGAAAATGAATGCAGCGCCGATGAAGCGACGCGCCATCCTGCTGTTTGCCATCAACCGCCCCGGCGTGCTCAACAAGATCTTCATGTTGATCCGCCGTAAGATGTATAACGTCGAAACCGTCACGGCCTGCAAAACCCTGCAACCCGGTATCAGCCGCGTGGTCCTGACCCTGCGCGAGGATGATGATGCGAAGGTTCTCCAGGTCCTGCGGCAGATCGAAAAAATGACCGAGGTCATTTCCGCGCGCGAACTGCACTCCGACCGCAGTTTCTGGAGGGAGGTGGCCATCATCAAATTCGAAGCGGACGAGAACCTCATCGAAGAGCTCAAGGCCAGATTCAATTTTGATATCCTTGATCGCCAGAGCCAAGCCCTTTATATCGTTCAAGTGGCCGGCACTTCCCAGATGATCGACGATTTCACCGCAACCGTCGGCCGGGAGCGGGTTGTCGAAACAGCACGCTCTGGATTCACGGCTCTGGAAAAATAGGCCGTACGGCGCGTCCCGGGGCTTCAAATGATGCGCGTACAAAACGGGTACCCCACGCCCTGCGCGGAGGGTCCGTCCCTAAAGAACCGGCCCCCAATCCCTAAGCTGCCAGCCGGCAAGCCTCCATCGGGTTCAAACCGCACCTCCATCGTCTATGGTCTGTGTCGATCGGCTGTCTCCCTAAGTGATTGGCGATCGTTTATCTTCCTATTGCAGCTCCGGCAGCGGTATTTTCCAAAAGCATTGAATTGTCTCGTGATATTTGCTAAGGCAATCCGACCGGTAGGGGATCTCACGGAACGGATCTCAGACGGATTGACCACATCCGCAACGAATTGGCTCCCGGATCGACGCATCAACTAATGGATCCGAAAAACTTTGTGAATATCCTCGAATGATCGATCATCTGCAGGCATGACGACATCGATCTATAATATCCGCTCTAGCTTTTCGGGCGCACCAAACGTTTAGCAGGAGAACCGCGATGAATCGCAGACTGATTATGATCGTATTGACTGGGATACTGATGCTTACCGCTGGTTGGCCGGCCGTGCATGCCGCGGACTGGGGTGTGGGTGGTGGTGTGGCCGTCGCGCCGGACTATATCGGCTCGGACGATTACGAAGCGGCGCCGCTGCCTTTTTTTACGGTCGATTTCGACAATCACATGAACATCCATGTGGTGGGAAACCGCGTCAAGGCCAACCTGATCCCGCATCCGACCTTCAAGGGCGGCTTCGTGGGTGAATACATCGGCGAGCGCGACGACGTGGACAACGACAAGGTGGATGATCTGGAAGATGTGGACACCTCCTTCATGATGGGTGGTTTCCTGGGAATCGAGTACCCCACCGAGGATTATGGCAGGTGGAGCGCACGGGTCGAGACGATGTGGGACGTGGCCGACGGCAACGACGGGCAGTTGACGCGTGTCGCCGCCGGCTGGGGGACGGGCTTTCTCCAGACCATGCGCATCGGCCTGGAAGGTTTTGCCGGGTTTGGCGATGGGGACTTCATGAGTTCGTATTTCGGTATCGACGGCCGGGATGCCAGGCGGAGTGGACTGGATACCTACGATGCGGATAGCGGCATCTACGAGGTCGGGCTCAACGCCAACTATACCTGGAACTTCACGGGCGCCTGGAACCTGCACGTGATCGGCGGCATCTCGCAGCTGGTCGGGGATGCCGACGACGACAGCCCGGTGGTGGACGAGGGCAGTGAAACCCAGGCCGTGGGCGGCGTCATGATCACCTATCACTTCTAAATCAACGCGGGTTTCACCATTCGATCAGAATGCAAGCAAAGGCTGTGTGCGGCGCATACAGCCTTTGCTGTTGGAGCTGGACGGTGAATAAGGCCAACGCCATTCAAGAGCGCGAAACCCGGCAATTGAAGCGTCTGGGAACGCTGGTCGACGCGGTTTTTGCCATCGTGCTGGTCGTCATGGTGCTTGCGCTGCCCTATCCCAGTGAAATGCAATGGACGGGAGCCTCCATCTGGGGTTTTCTGGACGCCCACAAGCAGGGCCTGGGCCTGGCCTTGATCGGTACGATCCTGGTGGTGCTCTACTGGGTTCAGAGCAACGCCCTTTTCGGCAATCTGGCCCGGACCGACAATCGTCATACCATCCTGGCACTCGGCCAGGTTTTTTTCCTGCTGCTCTATCTCTACGCGATCGGTGTGGGGATCGATTTCCCGGACGATCCCTACGCGTTGGCGCTGCAGAGCGCCATGGCCGGCATGGTGGGGCTGGCGGCCGCGGGGAGCTGGCGCTATGCCTGCCA
>JAAUYD010137798.1_pt1 | contig 11009 bp, 8 predicted proteins | sample 7278101 | NCBI WGS metagenome assembly JAAUYD01 (sample SAMN14350128, study PRJNA611818) | marine sediment metagenome | isolation source: surface marine sediment (0.6m) | place: French Polynesia: Moorea | collected 2018-08
AGCCAGCCTGATTTATCGGGATAAGAATTTAAAAAGTTCTACCGTTACCGCGAGGGCACGCTTGAGGGTGCAAACCTGATCAACGCCGGCGGCTTATGAATTGAGATACAAAAGAATTTTTCTTACAAGATGATTCCGGACAAACCACGATCCCAAGCAGCATGAAGAAATTGATGCCCGGGTCCACAATTACTTTATCCAGGCCAGCGGGAAACGACGGCTGGTTTCAATCCTGGGTCAAATGTTCAGACTCATTCAGCATTTCCGGAAACTGGGATTTACAGATCCAGATCTGCAGGTTTTTGCCGCTGACGCCCATCTTGCCTTGATCGACGCCATCTGCCTGCGGGATGTTGACAAGGCTGTAGAGATCTTAGACGATCACATTGAACAGAGCAAGATTCATGCGGTTTCCTATATTGTCAAAAAATCCGGAATCACAAGGTAGAAAAAAGATGGTTTGCTACCGAGACCCCAGGTTCGGTTGCAAAGCTATTTAATCCCGGACTTGAACGCTTCCCGGAAAACTTGAAGTCCGGTATTTCTATGATACTGCTGCTGATCCCTGAATCTGCCACGATCAGCTGAAATGATATTGAACCGTATGTTGTCCTTGGGATAGACACCCGTGAATCAATTTACGTTTTCGATGACAATATTGGCAACCGCCCTTCCAAGCTTATGATGTTCTTCAGGGTCGTAGTGCAGACCATCCAGTTTACTGGATTGAATTACAGTTGACGTGTCAAGGAAAAGGCAGCCGTAGGCTGAGGCAACTGACTTATAGTAATCAGCAAGCTTTTTAGATTTTTCAACCCCACCTTGAAACGTTTCCGCCCATTCGGTTAGTTTGCCTAGCGGTGGCGGGGCCATGATTAGAATATCCGGACCTTTTCCGGTCAACCCGCATTGGCTCTTTTGGGCGATTTCAATCAGGGCTCCCATACTTTCTGCGATGTCATAGGGAGTAACCGCGAACCTGGCTTTGAGATCATTCGTACCTAACATGATGATCAATAGATCGATCGGAGCATGGGACTCAAGGCAAGGCAGCAAATAGAGGCTTCCGTTTCTTTTTGGTCCTCCACGAACCGGATCGTCCCAAACGGTGGTTCTGCCGTTCAATCCTTCTTCAATAATATAATACTCCTCTCCAAGGGAGTTCTGAAGCACTCCAGGCCATCGCGTTTTTCTATCGAGGCGCCCCTTTGTGACAGGGTCTCGACCGTAAGTATTGGAATCACCAAAACAAAGGATCACTTTCATATGACTCCTCCATTCCATTAATCAAACAAACTAAGAATTGTTGCCTGGTCGCTTCCAGCTGATTTTATCTGCATTTATAAGCCGTCTAGCGTTAGCGAGATAAGGATTTAATTCAATTAGCGACTTCCAGGTCGAATAACCCACAATAAATAGCTTCCTGCAACTCCGCTTGCTTAAGCTGCTCTCCAAAAAGGATTGGTCGCTGCCCTTTCCAACGTGAATTGACAAAATGTCGAAGATCGGAAATACCATGATCCTGCCTAAATTTACCTTGATCGTATAATTGGGCGGTCATCCTGAGCCCGCAAAAGGTTCCCTGGCATGTACCTTTTCCGATTCGACTGCGAGTACCGATATGATGGAGTAAAACCGGGCCGTTTTTGATGGGTAGCCCTTTAAGGATTTCTTCCACGATACTTTTAGGTACTATTTCACATTCGCATAGTATGGTGTCATCAGACCATTGTTTCTCCAGCCAGACCTTGGGCGATAGACCCGGTTCTGACCAACCGCAAATCCGAGTGGAAGGCAGGGGTTCACTGCGTGTTCGGCAAGGTTCCGCGATTCTCAGCAGTTCGCAAATCTGATCAGATACTTTTTCAGCCATCAGGCGAAAAGTTGACAGCTTTCCGCCTGCAACGGTTAAAAAGTTTTCGACGCCATCTTCAGCATGATCAATAAGATCAAATCCTCGGCCAACCAGGCGATCGTCATTCGAGTTCTTGGCTTTTTTCTTCGCTAATAGTGGCCGGACGCCGGAATAGGCACGAATATAGCGGCAATTTCTAACAGCCGGAACCATGGGAATGCCTTCACTGATAATATGATCCACCTCATCAATGGTCGGTTCGATACCATACGGCGAATCAAGACGGATTGAAGTCGGCCCAAGAATTGATACGGATCCAGCAGGGCACAATACATCACCATCGGTTGGCGAGCGCAGGCGCGAAAGGAAACGATATGCTATCCTGGAATTGATTATGAGAAGTGAGCCTTTGGAGAAAAGCATCTCAATGGACGCATTGGCAAGGGCGGCGACTTCACCCACCCAGGCACCGGCAGCATTGACGACGAGCTCGGTCTCGACGGTTTGTTCCTCTCCATCTAATACGTTTTCTACTTGTACAGACTGTATTTTCCGTTGGTTTATGTTAAACTGCCTAATCTGGGTATAGGGCATGAAGACACACCCAAGTTGCATGGCGTGCGCTATGTTCTCAAATGAAGCTCGAAAAGGATTAATGCTGGCATCTTCGGTTCGATAAGCCGCAATTATATCGTTTGAAAGCGCGGGCTCCATTTCGCATGCTTCTTTTACATCCAGGGGTTGACATGGTACTCCAGCTTTCACACATAAGTTCTGGAAGTCAGCCAAATACTTACCATCATCCTCTTTCACAGCAACGTACATACCTCCGGTATCATCGATACAGTGTGGGGCCAATTTCTTCAGCAGTCTATTTTCTTCCACGCAATCTCGTGATGATTCCGGATCCGTGGCGACATATCGCGCCCCGGAATGCAAGACACCATGATTTCCGCCTGAAGCACCGGCATTGATATAGCTGCGCTCTATCAGGATGCAGTGAATTCCACGCAATGACAGATCACGCGCAATGCCTGTTCCAGTTATTCCACCGCCAATAATTAAGACTTGGGTTTTTAGGTGCATAATTGGAGAATCCAGACTTTTAGCGAATTAAATCGAATGGGTCAGATATAGTTTTAATTTGTATGGATAGTAAATCAGATTCCGGGTGTACATCTCGGCATAAATCACAACTTACTCGGTGATTTGGCATAGCCCTTGAAAATGTCTACGGCGTCATTAATCTGGTCGGAATCCAACACACTGGCCTTGCCAAATAACTTAGACAAATAATACGATTGTGCGGCCCCTTCCAAGTAGACAGCAGCATACAACGCCTCCGTTAAGTTTTTCCCAATGGTGATCACACCATGATGTTTGAGAATTACCGCTTTTTTATCACCGATATGTTCGACCGTAACGATGCCGGTCTCAATCTTCCCCGCCGGTGCATACGGAGTGACTACGACTTCACCGCCGACCGCATTCACCATTGTTGTCAATATCGCCGGCAATTTTTCTTCTGTTAAACCCAGTGCTGTGGCATACACTTGATGGGTATGAATTATTGCGCCTACATTCGGCATGTGTTTGTAGATATACAGCAAACCGACACTATCAAGAGAAGGCTGATTTCGCCCTTCAACGATATTTCCTTTCAAGTCGATAACGACTAGGTCATCTTCAACGAGCTCCAAATAGTCCATGCCGGAAGGTGTCACAATGACATGCGTGTTCCTTCGAATACTTAAGTTTCCTGATGAGAGCTTGACCAATCCACAGCCGATCAATTTTTTAGCTGTTTTAAGAATTTCTGTCTTATCGGAATCATACAAAACTATCACCCTCCAATTTTAATAAGATAGGAATATTTACAAAAAATTCTGGTCAAACCTCATGAGTAGGAATTTTAAACAGCAGAGCGGCGATATAAGACCATAAAAATTTTCAACTATTGATCCGTAGCAGTCTTTTTTCTGTAGCCAGCCTGAGGGCTGTATGCACGTCCACAACACGCGGGCCCAAATCACTTAGACGAACAACGATTTCATCACAGGACCTCAGCTTCAGTTCTCTTTCACCGTCAAGCGCCAGGACCACTGGAGCGGACTGAACAGGAACTCTTTCGCCGATATGGATTATGCGGGCAGTTCGGACTTGGACTTCTTTTATAAGACCGGGAGCAATGGGAGCCAGAACAGGACAACCATCGTTGCCGATCTCCACGCTGATGCCAAAATTGTCTGAACTGCTTACATGATGAAAGCATCCCCCGATTGAGGAAAGGCCAATACCACTCAAAGAGCCGCAGGTTTGCACAATCTGGCTGATACGGTCCACATCCCAGATTGCTCTGGCCCCGACAGCATTTTCTTTCGTCACGACAACATCGATGAGAGCAATGTCAAGCACCTCCTCGGCCTTGAGCACATCCAGTTTTTTACGGCGACGGGTCGTTTCGCCTTGATCCAGGATTCCCGCGGAAATCATTCCGGCCGCCATGCCTGCTACTGTAGCTTCTACGGTAAAGGGAAACACATTATTGGTACCGGTGGATATGGGCAATATCGGTGTTTCGCCGCAAACCTTAGCGACCATCCGGTTGGTACCGTCTCCCCCGAGGGTGATAATGCATTGAACTTCGAGTTCTTTCATCATTGATGTGGCTTTATATGAGTCCTCTCCATTGGTTAAAAGAGGCATGTCTAAGAATTTTACCTCAATCGGAGTTTTATTTCTCCTACAAAACTCTCCCTTGGCTTCCTGTCCGATGCCATAGATGTCCGGCATAATGATGACTTCAGTCGCCCCGGCCGCATCCAGACCTTGCAGCAGCCTTAAAATAATGTTTATCTTTCGATTGCTGCTGCAAACCATTCCGCTGGCTACCAATCGCCTGATGTCCTTTCCCGACAACGGGTTGGAGATAATTCCTACTTTTCCCAAATATTCTTCGACCTCCTTTTCTCAGCAGTACGGGAAATATATGCCAGGCATATTGGTATTGCAAGCACTAAATAATGTGGTGTCCGTTTTTGCTTGACCCGAAAAGGCATCTATGCCATGGTCAATCTGACCAACGTCCAATCACGACAGTATATACAACTCACATTGAAGAGAGCTAAAGTATGAAGCTATAATTCGAATATTATCTGCTAAGTCAAAAAGATAAAAGCCTATCTAATTTGATTTGTGATCAATGATGCAAAAGCGTTATCTGGAAAGCAATTAAATCAACAGAAGGAGACAAAGGAGAATGAAATACTTGATGGCTCTGGATGCTGGATCCGGAAGCTGCCGCAGCATCATTTTCAGCATCGACGGAAAAGAAATCGGTTCCGGCAGCAGGGAATGGCTTCATCCGACTCAGCCCGAATATCCCGGCTCCCAAATTTTTGATACCACCAAAAACTGGAAACTCATATGCGAAAGCATAGGAGAAGCACTCAGGAATGCAGAAATTGAGTCAGATAAAATTGCTGCAGTAAGCGCGACCAGTATGCGTTTTGGATCCGTCCTCTACGACCGGGAAGGAAACGAGCTATGGGCAGCGCCCAATACCGACTCAAGATCAAGCGAACAAGTCGATGCGGCCCAAAAAAAAGGGATCTTCGAGAAGTTTTATGGAGTAACCGGGGATGGATTCGCGCTTTGTGATCTGATGAGATGGCTGTGGGTCAAGGAAAATCTTCCTGAAACCTGGCAAGAGGTAAGGCATTTTACCCTCATTAGTGACTGGATACTCTACAAACTAAGCGGGCAATTTGCATCAAATCCCTCAATTGCAGCCTGCTCTGGTCTGTTTGATATATCCAAACGGACCTGGTCCGAAGAGACTGCACAGCTTTTTTCCATTCCCCTCGAAATTTGTCCCGTCGTTCATGAGTCAGGCACCGTCATCGGGGAAGTTACTGCAGAGGCTTCCAAGGAAACCGGTCTAGCAGCGGGAACCCCTGTCGTCATGGGAGGAGGGGATACCATGGCTGGTTTAATAGGCACTGGTCATGTGGAAAAAGGCGGTTCAGCGGTTTTCGGAGGTACCCATTGGCAGCAGACATTTTTGAGTGATAAACCGGTCATAGATCCCTTGTGCCGGATGAGGGTGTCCCCTCATATGGTCACCAAGCTCTGGATGTTGGAAACAAATGCTGTCTTTATTGGACTTACCATGAGGTGGTTTAGGGATGCCTTCTGTGATGGAGAAAAAATCGTTGCAAGAAATATGGGGGTTGACGCCTATTATTTGATGGAAAAGATTGCTGAACAAGCACCGGTCGGTTCGAATGGCCTCCTGGCGTTGTTTGCCAACCTCTTTAATACCAAAAGCTGGGTTCATGGCCCATCGGCGTTTATGGAATTTGATATTACATCACCACAGAATTTCGGGAAGAAGGAATTTATCCGACGGATTGAGGAGGATGCCGCTTTCCAGACCCTTGGAAATTTCAGAAACATCTGGGATGCTGCCGGGTCAAATGGACCTGATTCTAAGGAGGTGGTTTTTGCTGGGGGCGCGTCCAAAGGTTTTCTGTGGCCTCAGATACTGGCCGATGTCATGGGTGTAAAGATAAGAGTCCCAGTGGTTAAAGAAGCCACTGCTATGGGGACTGCAATCTGTGCAGGAGTCGGTATCGGACTGTACGATACCCTAGCCAGTGCCGCCAAGGAACTGGTGGTATGGGAGAAGGTATTTGATCCTGATCCAGAGAATCATAAGATTTATCTGGAAATTTACGAACGATGGCACCTGATTTACCAGCGTGCGCTTGAGATGGTTGAAGAAGGTGCGGTAAAACCGATGTGGCGGGTAGCCGGCACATAGGAAGTGTTGTTCCCTGGTTAAGGCCAGCCAATTCGTGGCCGGGGTCTACCAAGGAACTGGAGAAATTGTGGCATGACTCCTCGGCCAACCTTTAAATCTATGAACATCCTTGCCAGTACAAGCCTGTGTTTTAAAAGCCACACCATAACCTCAAGAAGTCGACTAGGTGGATTTTTCCTGTACAACGATGCAATCCTAAATCGGAGATGACAAAGGAGGTTTTATGAATTCAAAAAAGTATATCATGACCCTGGATGCAGGTTCGGGAAGTGGAAGGGCGGTTCTATTTGACAGTGACGGAGAAGAAGTATCATTCGCCCAAAAAGAATGGCTCCCTAAAACGATCCCGGAGTACCCCGGGTCTTATGTCTTTGACACCAAAGAAGCCTGGGAAATTCTGGGCACCTGCAGTCGAGAAGCGATAGAAAAAGCAGGTGTGTTACCTGAGCAAGTAATAGGGGTTTCGGCTACAAGCCAACGCGAAGGTTTTGTCCTATACGACAAGGATGGCAAAGAGATCTGGGCCTGTCCCAACGTGGATTCGCGCGCAGTAGACGAGGTCGTTGAGATGTTAGACATGGGCATAGCCGAAAAGATTTACGGCATCGGAGGGGACTGGCTTAATATTATCGCTCCACCGCGCTTTAGATGGATAAAGAAACATGAGCCTGAAATCTTTGAGCAAGCAGAGCATATGAATATGCTCAGCGACTGGGTACTTTTTAAACTGTCGGGAAAATTTGTTACAGATCCATCTGTAGGCTCGAGTTCGGGGATGTTCAACCTAAGGGAACGCCAATGGTCGATAGAAACTATAGATCTCTGTGAACTGCCAAAGGGCATATATCCCGAGGTCTTTGAATCCGGTACGATTGTGGGCGACGTCACGAAGGAAGCTGCCGCCGCCACCGGCTTAAATGAGGGTACCCCCGTTGTTGCCGGCGGCGCAGACACACAGCTGGCGCTCCTCGGGGTGGGAGATATCAGGCCGGATACCTGGTCGATTGTGGCGGGCACTTTTTGGTTAACGACGGTGGTTTGGGATGAGCCACTCATCGATGCAAAATGCCGTCCACGGACATTGTGCCATGCGGTCCCGGGCCAATGGATGACAGAAGGGGTTGGATTTCTCATTGGGCAGCAAGCCCGCTGGTTCAGAGACGGTTTTTGTCAGGACGAGATAGAAAAGGCTAGGAAGGAAAATCTGGATCCCTACTTTTTGATGGAGAAACTGGCCGAAACGGTTCCTCCCGGAGCAAACGGTATCATCGGTCTCTTTTCAGATTACCACAATTCCAGGTTCTGGAAACATGCCGCACCATCTCTTGTGAACTTCGACATCTATAACCCCCAGCGCTCAGGAAAGGCCGAGTGCATTCGGGCCATTTGGGAGAGCGCAGCCTATACAGCCTATAAAAATTTTCTGGTGTTATCCGAACTGACTGACAAAAGACCCGAGGAAATTACCTTCTGTGGAGGTTCCTCAAAAGGTTTCCTTTGGCCACAGATTATTGCGGACGTATTTGGTCTTAAGGTAAAGGTGCCGGTGGTTAAAGAAGCAACATCGTTTGGATGTGCCATGTGCGTGGGGATTGGGACGGGTCTGTTCAAAGATCCTCAAGATGCGACGGAAAGGTGGGTCAAGACGGATAAGGTGTTTTACCCCAATCCGGAAGCACATGAGCAATACAAGAAACTGTTCGAACGTTGGAATGAGGTATATGCGGAATTCATGCATATCGTGAACAAAGGCCTCATGACCCCTATGTGGAGGGCGCCTGGGACTTAATCCTGAATCTAGGTAAAAAGCAGGGGGAAATGTCTTGGCACGAAATTGAGGAGTCAGGGAGTTTTTCAAATTGAATCCATTCCCCGCGAGCAACGCTGATATTTAGCCAAGCAGAAAGAATTCAGCCTAAAAACGTTTGGAGAGAAACTCCCCGACCCCTCAGGAAGTTCGCAGTTTGACTATTCTAAGGAGGATCCTTCCATGATACGAAATGCTTCAATCCCAATTGGGATCTATGAGAAAGCGCTGCCTTCTGGCCTGACATGGGAGGGCCGTTTGGAAACGGCTGCGAGAACGGGATATGACTATGTTGAAATCTCCATTGATGAGAGCGAATCCCGTTTGGCCCGTCTGGACTGGTCGGCCGCACAGCGATCCAAATTGCGACGCGCCATTGCCGATACCAACATCCCAATCATGAGCATGTGTCTCAGTGCTCACCGCAAATATCCTCTCGGAAGTGCGTCTCAGAAAACTCGTGAGCTAGGTCTGGATATTCTCGTGAAAGCGATTGAATTTGCATCGGAGCTTGGGTTAAGAATTATTCAGGTCAATGGATATGACGCTTTCTATGAACCGAGCACTGAACAAACTCAAGCCAGGTTTCTAAAAGGAATGCATCAAGGTATTCAATGGGCAAGTGCAAATGGCGTCATGCTGGGTCTTGAGAACGTTGACACGCCTTTCGTTGAAGCGGTAGAAAAGGCTTTGAAGGTTGTCAAAGAGCTTAACTCTCCTTGGTTTCACCTATATCCGGATATGGGGAACCTCTCGGCGGCAGGTTACTTTCCCCCCAAGGAACTGCGGCTAGCAAAAAGCCATTTGATTGCGCTTCACGTCAAGGATGCTAGACGCGGAATCGTCCGGGGTGTACCTTTTGAGAAAGGAGATGTTCCATTCCATGAAACATTTCAGGCACTGGCCGAAATCGGATATTGTGGACCCCTAACCGTAGAAATGTGGTCGGATCTTCAGGAGGGCGCGGACCCGCTTTCTTCGGTGATGAATGCCCGTAAGTTCGTCAAAGGCCTTGTTGATGTTTATTTGAAAGCCAGCGGCTAAAATTCGCAGCCCATTGTCTCAAGTTGAGCTCTTTGTCTGTGACGATCTCTATAACCCGTGGACGGTGGATATATTCTATTTGCTTGAAGTACAGCAAGCCATGCAATGAGGATTCCTTCCTCCGTTTTGCTTTCAGCGATATAGCCAGCAGAACTCACCATAACGTCGCTTTTCTACTTTAGATCAGACATAAAGGCTTGGGAAACAAGATGAAAAAGGATGAACTGACATCCAGGGAACGCATCAGGTTGGCTCTTAATCACCAAGAGACAGACCGTATTCCTGTGGATCTGGGGGGATCAGATTGCACGACGATTACTTTAAAAGCCTATAAGAATTTGAAAAAACATCTTGGCTTCAAGGACGATGCAAAGATTTTTTCACGCCGTTTTCAGACGGTCCGTGTGGCTGAGGAACTACAGCGTATGCTCCATTGTGACGTTCGCGTCATTCCCTACAGGCCTTCTGTCAGAGACCAGGCCCAAACCATCGCCGGCGATACCTATACGGACGAATGGGGGTTGAATTTCCAAAGTGATGGTCTCTACTTCAATATCATCAATGCTCCACTCAAGGATGCCAAGATCGGTGATTTGGAAAGATATGATTGGCCAGATCCCTCTGATCCCGAACGAGTCAAGGGGGTGGCCGAAGAGGCCAGGTACTGGTACGATCACTCAACCTATGCCCTTTTGGGGCCGGGTATCGCATGTAGTTTGTTTGAGCAGTGCTGGTATCTGAGAGGTTTTGAGCAGTTTCTTCTTGATCTAATGGTGGATAAGGAATTCGCTCATGCCTTACTCAGAAAGGTCCTTAATATTCGAAAGATCATGTATGGCAAGTTTCTTGAGAATGCAGGGAAATACCTCGATGTCATTTATGTGGCTGATGATATTGCCATGCAGTCAGGCCCGATGATGTCTCTGGACTTATTCAGAGAAATGATCAAGCCATACTATGAGGAGTATTTTGGGTTCCTCAAGAGCAGAACCGAAGCCAAGCTGTTTTACCACTGCTGTGGAGGGATTGAGCCTTTTTTGAAAGATCTGATCGACATTGGATGCGACATTCTCAATCCGGTACAGACGGCTGCTGCTGGAATGGATCCAATACAGCTGAAAGAAACGTATGGTGACAAAATTGTTTTTTGGGGCGGAGTGGACACACAACACATTTTGCCCAACGGCACGACAAAAGAAATCCAAGAAGCAACAGTGAAAATGATTGACATTATGGGGGCTGGAGGCGGCTATGTTCTCTCTGCTGTTCACAACATTCAGCCAGACACCCCGCCCGAGAACATAATGACCATGTTGGATACGGCCTTTCATTACCGGCGCTAGCAGGCCTTTTCTTTCCGGCGCGTGAAAGCTGCAAAAAAGTTTCAGCGACGAATAGTACCCCGATCTAATCAGTTTGATTGCTAACGAGCACATCGAGTACCGGGCACAGCCATTCGGCCATTACCTGGCCGAATG
>JAAUYD010241658.1_pt1 | contig 11009 bp, 6 predicted proteins | sample 7278101 | NCBI WGS metagenome assembly JAAUYD01 (sample SAMN14350128, study PRJNA611818) | marine sediment metagenome | isolation source: surface marine sediment (0.6m) | place: French Polynesia: Moorea | collected 2018-08
GGATTTCGGCTTTATTAAGCCATTGGTTGCAGTTGTGGGTAGCATAGTTCTAGCTTATACTGGCATGAATTTGGCAGATAGCCACGGACGGGGATTACTGCGATTAATTAATCCCAACACTATGGAAACCATGGTTGTGGAAGGGACTTTAAAGCCAGCTAATACTAAAGTTTTAGATACCAGTTGCATTATTGATGGCCGCATTGAAACCCTTTTAGAAACTGGTTTCTTGGAAGGACAGATAATTTTGCCGCAATTTATTTTACAAGAGTTGCAACAAGTAGCAGATGCTAGCAGAGATCAAAAACGAGTGCGGGGTAGACGGGGATTGGAAATTCTCAACCGCATTCAAGAAAACTATAGCGATCGCATTTTGATTAACTCTGTTGATTACGAGGATATACCCACAGTCGATGCTAAATTGGTAAAATTTGCTCAGGAAATTAACGCCACACTACTCACCAACGATTACAATTTATCCCAGGTTGCTAGCGTGCAGAAAGTTCCGGTTTTAAATGTAAATGATTTAGTCAATGCTGTACGTCCGAGTTATTTGCCAGGAGACAACATCGATTTAAAAATTATTAAAGAAGGAAAAGAACCAAGCCAAGGTGTGGGTTACCTGGATGATGGCACCATGGTAGTGGTGGAGGAAGGTAGCGGCTATGTGGGTGGTGAATTACGAGTGATAGTTACCAGTGCTTTGCAAACTTCTGCGGGAAGGATGATTTTTGCTAAACCCCAAGCTTCTGCATGGGCATAAGTTAGGTGTAAGCCTTCTTGCTATTTCAGGTAATTTTCTATTGTTAAAACTGCTGTTCTAGCCACTGTATTGTATAGAATTTTGTGTACGAGTCATGGTAAATCTACGTTTGTATGAGTGATAAATATTTTTGATTGGCATAATTGCAATCTGGCAAACAACTCATGTACTGTGTGAGTGTAATACATTGGCGGTCGTTCGCGTAGCGTCACCGAAGGTGATACAATGCAATTAGTAGAAAAACACATCATCAATAGACAACATAAATTTTGGAAAGAGTGTGACTACCTAGCATTGCAATCCAAACATCTTTACAATGCAGCAACCTATTTACAGCGTCATTACTTTTTTGAAACAGGTAAATATTACAATTCCATAGATATTTATCATCAGACAAAAAATTTAGAAGCTTATAGGTACTTGCCCAGCAAAGTAAGTAAACAGATTGTCAGAAGAATATCGTCAACTTGGAAAGGATGGAAAGCAGCATTAAAAGACTGGTCAAAACATCCTGATAAATATTTAGGCAAACCGAGAATCCCTAAATACAAACACAAAGAACATGGTAGAAATATTGTGATCTACCCATCAGATGCTATATCAAAAACTGCTTTAAACAATAGGAGAATAAAACTTTCTCAATGTAATATAGAATTCCCCACTCAAGCAAAAAATATTAACCAGGTTCGGATAGTTCCCAAACTCAATTGTTATGTAATTGAAGTTGTCTACAGTGTGGAGGATATAGAGCCGTTTGAGTGTATTTATATTGCTGGGATTGATTTAGGGTTAAATAATTTAATGGCTGTAACTTCAAATCGACCAGGTGTAAAACCTTTGTTGGTTAATGGTAGACCGTTAAAAAGTATCAATCAATTTTTCAATAAACAACTAGCTAAAGCGCAATCTATACAGGCTTGGAGACAGATAAAACAACTGAATTACAAACGTGACAATAGGGTTAATAATTACTTACATACAGCAAGCCGTAGAGTGGTTGATTGGTGCTGTAAAAATGATATTTATACTCTGGTTATTGGTAAAAATCAAAGTTGGAAACAAAATATTAATATAGGCAAACAAAACAATCAGCAATTTACCCAAATACCACATACCAAACTAATTAGTTTGCTGACATATAAAGCACAATTAGTCGGGATTAAAATAATCATAACTGAAGAAAGTTATACCAGCAAAGCTAGTGCTTTAGATGGTGATAAATTACCTGAATACAGTCCTAATAGTAAACAACATAGTTTTAGTGGTAAACGTACTAAAAGAGGTTTGTATAAAACAGCCAGTGGTAAACTAATCAATGCTGATACCAATGGCAGTATAAATATTGCCAGAAAAGTAATTCCCAATGCTTTTGAGGGAATAGAGGGATTGCCGTTTATCCCTGTAGTCTTAAATCTTTGGAATCAGATTACTAACGTAACTGTCTAGTTATGTCTACATATTGGTAGATATGCCCAGATTTTTACGAGCGGTAAAGTTTCAGAATAATCATCAAACAAGCAAATTTTTCCCCTTTCACGCTGCAATTTCCGTTGATTCTAATATAGAAGAGCTTGAGGAAATTGGTATGAAAGAGGGTTGGTTAGTGAAAATTTGCGATCGCGGAGGGTTCCATGTAGTGGAATTTTGGATCGAAAATAAACTCATGTTGGAGTTGCTAACTCCAGAATTTACCCACGAATACCTGGATTTTTTTCCAACCCTAGCTACGGTAGAATAATTGAATCAAAAACAATTAATTATACTAATTCTGTATGAGGCTGCCCTTCATTTCTTCAGTAACCAAACTGAGCTTAAAGACAAGGTTGAAAATTTGGCGCATCTTCATAAAGGAACGGTATTACATTCAGCATCTTTAGCAGTTCTGGTACCGCCAAGTAAAGTCTCTACAATCACACATCGCCTAAAGTTCCCAGACGTTGCAGTTACTGCGATTCTTAAACCAGGTGTTTTTGTTGAACCTGATGGAGGTGTACCAAAATTTGCATTGGGTAAAGTACCCATATGATCAAAAGTAATTGTTTGTGCAGTAGTTAAATTATCGGAAATAGTACTAGTAGAAGCAGTATTTGTATTAGTAAGATTTGTACCCACTATAATTTCCCCTGACTGGATGTCCAACTTTTCAGTTAAATTTTGCCAGTTAGTTGGTGTAGAACCAGGATGAACAGCAATTTCTGGGACACCGCTATTAGTTCTCACACTGACACTGTAGTCACGTTTCTCTTTTTTCGCTTCTCGCTGTGCTTCCTGTATGGCGGCTAAAACAATCTCATTGGCCTTGTTTAAACGCTGTCTATTCATAAAACCCAGCCAACTCGGAGCTGCAATTGCTGATAAAATACCGATCATGAATATTGCTACCAGGGCTTCTAGCAAGGTAAAACCACTGTTTTTTGGGTTAGATGAAAGAAGTTGACTATCATCTCGTTTACTGGTTTGAGATACTAGCTTCCAAATATGGTAATTCATATTATTTTTTTATTAATCTGGTTAAGTTATGATTGAAAACTAGAATTTAAAGTTATTTTTTGTCATCAATTGAATTCATACTTATTTAGACTATATTTCACACTTTTTGTCTAAAATATGATTTCGTAAAATCTAAAAAAATTGATTATCACAGCTGACAAATTAACCTATTCAGGATAATTCAACTAATATGAAAATAATATAGTACTTATTCCGTAAATAAAGAGCCACGCCCTTTTACTCGTACACTTACAGCAGGGAAGTAATTGTTTTTGTCACTACTATAATTGATATTACTATTTTCCACACGAGCCAAGGCATTGCCACGTAAAAAGACTTGGGCACTGTTAGTAACACGATTAATGCAAGCATAAAAGCTGGTCATTTCAGTGGTATTTCTACCAGTGAAACTTGCAGGTGTAACTTTTGTTCCATCCACGCAATTTTCTTCAGCAGGTGCTCCATTAGTAGTTGTAGTTTGGTCAATGTAGTCTGTTAGAACGTCAGGAGTATTGGTATAATTAACGTCTGCTAATTTTGTCCAATTATTCATCTTCTGTTCTATAGTCCCAACCCCGTCCAAGCTAAATGGAGCATAACCAGGACTAGGGCAGTAACCACTAACATATGTGTCATCATACCCCGTACAGTTAACACCGCCAGAGTCAGCTATTACCCCATCCCGTATTTGCCATCTAGCAATGCGAGCAGCATTAGACCATGTTGCATTGTTGTCTTTAATCAAATAGTAGGCAACCAATGAGTAGACAAAAGTATCATCTTCATTATTGTCAGCGGCAGTGAGTGCATCCTCAAGAAACTCACGCTTCCAAAACACAAGTATGGGCACCCTATCTGTCGCATTCGGACTAGGTAGTTCGTCTTTGATTGCATCTATCCCAGCTGCATCATACATATAAATTGCCTGCTTTAGATCCCGGGCAATATAATCGATTGCTGATTGAATTTCCTGTTCCGAATTTGCTTTGGCTTGTTCTTGATAATCTGTGTTTAACAGATTGACCATAAATCCGAGTATTGGTGTAATAACTAGCACCGCCATAACGCTAGCTACTAGTAACTCTGTCATAGTAAAACCAGCATCACGAATATCTTTGGGTTTCTTGTTGGGTTTCTTGATATATTTACTGAGTAAAAATTGAATGGGACTCATTTTATTTATTCTTGATAAAAAACAATTTATACACTTATTTAGAATTGTGAGATTTATTCCTCTGAGATCCCTGACTTCTTCCAGAAGTCGGGGATCTGATAACTTGCAGCAATCTCGTGATTGCCCACATCCCCACCTTGAAATAAATTTCAAAGCTAATAAACCAAGTACGTTAAAACGCACTGCAAACCTTACCCAGTCTGATTTATCAGACTTGGTATTTGAGCCTGGGATTTTAATCCTAGGCGGACATCTGGGCTAGCTCTTGAATGGTGCAAGTTATGAGGGATCTAATGTGAGGGATCTAATTTTTTTATACTCAATTAATATGTAAATTAGTTGACAAGATGGGAACTAAATACTAATTTAAGTACAACTGCTATTAGAAGATGCATTGCTTACATCTTTCAATCGATTGCATAAATCATTAAACGAATTACTTTCGCTGGTGATTTCCGTATTTATTTTCACCAAAGGAGCCTTCCTACCCCCTAACCCCCCACTTATAGTGGATTGCTTGGATGCTTGTGTTAAAGCTCCGTCATTTTGAAAGCCATCAGCTCGATAAACTCGCACTTCTAAAAAATAACCAGCAGCGGCACCAGCAGTGGCATCAGGATTACTACGAAATGCCTGAACAATAAAGTCTTTATTACTATCCAAGGTGCAACCACCACCATCTCCATCTATGCAGTATAAATTGTCGGCAGGAGTCGCAGGAACAGTACAGTATGCATTAGCATTACAGGTTAAACTTCCTACTGTGGGCACACCACTACCAGTTGCAGGAGCACCAATAGCCCCTGCTCTTACACCTTCTATATATGTTTTCGCGGCTTGGGTGGCTAATTCAACCCTTTTGGATTGTACGCGAGTTGCGGCAGAGAAAACAACTACCGGAGCAACTGCCACCATCAAAACAGAAACAACCACCATGGCAATCAAGGATTCAATAATTGTAAATCCTGATTCTCCAGATTTGGATAATATTTTATACGGTTTGAAATTCATGATTCTGGTTTTTGACTATTACAGTAGCTTGTAGCATGGGCAATGTGATGGGTTGCAGATCCCCGACTTCTTTAAGAAGTCGGGGATCTAAACAGGCATGCCCACCTGATTTCCTAGGGATCTTGACAGCTATCAGGGCGTTGCTTCTCATTATTAATTGCAAAAGTATCATTACCGGCATTGTCATCGCCATCGAAATTTTTAGCGCACAACAAGGTTTCTACCCAAGTGTCATCACGCCCAACTTCCCGGAAATACTCATCCGGTTCATCATCCGGTATTCTCACCAACTTTTGGGCAAAGTAATCTGGTGATTGGGAAAGCAATGCAACATCATACCCCCATAATCTTCCTGGAGGCTTAAAGTAAGGTGCTTTACCACGAGCAGTATCTATGGGATAGAAGTTACTGGTGGGACTAACTTCATAAGGTGCAGTAGCGTATTTACTACGACCAATTTGCATAAACGAGCCGGTAATTTTTGTTTGTATTGGTGTGGAAGTGACTTCCCAATTTTCGATAAACCGGACAAAGTTTTGTAAACCACCATTATCCTCTCCAGGATGGGCGGGGGTATCTCCAGCAGCTATTATTAAATTAACGATGGAAGGATCCCACGTAAGTCCGCTACTATCATCGACGGTGTGGTCGTTTGCTACCTGTAACCAATACTTGTGTTTGCCTCCTGCGTTATCTTTGGTAATTTTTTGAACGGTTCCATCTAAAACGGGAGGAACATCCAAGGGTCTATCAATTTGTAAGATAGGTTTTTCCCAGTTTCCAGTACTAGTATTAACTTCCATCCAAGGTATGAAAATAGGGTCATTACTAGCATCTGTTGCTAACTGCGGCATATTACCTGTTTGTAATGGAAATGGAAATGCCTCTATTCTTTTTGGATTGCCACTCGTTACTCCATAAACTTGTAGGGGGCTAACTAGATCACCAGTAGTCATATCCCGTTTAAAAGCAATTCTCCTGGGATAATTAGGATTGTCCCAATTGGTACTAGGTGGAGTACCCACTGTTCCTGTTTTGATGGCGTTTGCGTTCGTTCCTTCAATATTTCGTCCTCCGTTATTCCATGAACTCTGACCTTGACCTGCATAGGTTGCTGGGTCTGTGTTGGTGTTGGTCATGATCCACATTTTAGGATCGCTACATAAAGAGACATTTGTTTGGGGACAAATTTCATATGCATAGTCCCTAGCTTGCTGCCATCTCATGATTGGTGTGACAAAGTTGTTGAGATAGGAACTGCCTTGAAAACCATCAGTAGTGGTGTCTAAGTCTTTGGGGAAACTGTCGTCGTCATACCATGCAAATGTAGGTACAAAGCTATTAAACTCAGAGAAATAAGTTTCTAACCCTGCTGGAAGGGTTGATGGATCGAGTTTATAGTCATAATCTCCCTCATTACGGAAGCCAAATCTAAAGTTATCAGAAAGTAAGGTAACAGCATCCCCTAACACAGCCGCAGATCGCCATTCATCACCAACGTTACAGCTGGTGCCTAGTCTCGGATCCCCTGCACGACAAGCAAATTGGGTATTTAGTGTAGAGCGATCATAGAAATTACCCCAATCATCTGCAACTGTCGCGTCAAATTCCTCTACTGCGCTAGTTACTCCGCCAGTAGTACTCTGATGTAAATTAAAGTTGCCCTTGATATATACAGGTAAGTTGGAAGCTAAAATCAGCCCTTTCTCCACATCTCGATAACTTTCTACCCGCCATAATTTTTCGCCGTTAATCAGCATAATGGCATTGGGACGACGATCCGGATCAAGCTTATAATCTACAGGGCTTTCGAGCTTGGCTGCCTCTGTGGTTCCTGCACTTTGATCTGCCAGTGCATCATCACGGGTAGCATAGATAATACCGCTATTTGGTAGTAGATATTCTTGGTTAACTGCTAGGGTTGGCGTTCCAATTGTTGTTGTTCGTAAAATTTGTAGGTCTAATACGGTGGAACGAATCTCCAGGGGTTCTCTATCTTTTTTCGGGAGGTCATAATCGCCACTGAATTTAGTCACATCTATGGCTTTAACCTGTCTTGGATCTAAAAAGGCAGTTTCGTAAATCGCACCGTGAGGCACAACGGAATTATTAGGAGTTGCACCAGCCATAATGTCAATTGCGCAAAGGGCAGAATCAATGGCAGAATGGTCTGCAAGCAGAAGAGTTTCGCCTGCATCCGATTTATCCAAAGCCTCTTTCAGTGGTTCATTTACCAGTCGTCCATTGTATGTTAGTGTTGCTTGGTAATCTAGTAATGCCCGATAAGTACTCACAGTTGCCGAAGGAGCAGGGTAAGCTATACCGTTATTGGATTTTCCATTAGCATTTGAACTGTTAGCATCTGAACTCCAAGCTGGGAGTGCTGTTAAATTCTTAGCTGTAGTACTGTTAGTGGGGTCATAATAGCTACTGACACAAGCTATGGGCGTGGGGTCTGTCTGGCTATAACTAGCACTTTCGTAGTGATAAACTGCCGTAGCCCGCATTTTTAAGTATGGATCTTCAGTAGCTGCAGTACCTGTAGAAGGTTGGGGTACTTTATAGGTAATATCCAAACCGTAATATTCTTTAAAAGGCTGGACATCAGCAGGAACTGAATCATATTTTGCTGGCTGTAAATCAGACCAAACTTCAGTGGTAGTATAAGGAGAAAAATCAGCAGTTGAATGGGTGGCAGAGTCTGGTAAGTAAATTCCAGCACCAGTCACTACCCGTAAACCACCTACAGCATCCTGTGGAGTATCAGGCTTTTCTGCAGCTGCTAGTTCCCACTCACCATTCCTTCCTATTTCACCCAAATCAGGTAACTGTTGCACCTGGGTACGGCGGGTTCGGATATTATCAGCATTAGTATTATCGGGGTCATCCCAAAAACGTCCTGTAATGTCTTGGGTGTCTTCCTCCGCCGAACCAACAAATCTAGTACCATTCCACCACAATTCAGGTAGGTTATTTCCAAGTGCAATGCGATCGCCTACATATTGTTCATTACCTTGGTTATCTGTTACCAGACGGTCCGGTTCGGTTGCACTAGGTCGCAACTTATTAGCACCATTTTCTTTTAAAGTTAGTTCTGCATAACCAGTAGCAGTTGTACCATTATTAGGGTCAAAAGGATAAATCCACTCATTAGGAGGACGTAGGGTATCACCAGTAGTTGTCCCTAGGACATTACCAGTTGTGTAGGTTCCTACACTATCTGTCTCAGTATCAGCGAAAGCAACCTCTGCATAAGGTACACGTCTGGTGCGTCGCTTAAAGTAATATTCTAATTGTGTGCGGCGAATTGAAGAGGTTTGGGTATAGGTTGACGGTGACGCTAAACCTTGTTTCGTTTGCTTGTCAGTAATACCTTGTTTTACTTCTGTTGGATCCCCAGTTATTGCCTTAGCCATTTGAGCATCAACTAAGAGATTAATTCGCTTGGCATAAGCTAAACCGTTATATGCGACAACTGTTGAATTCTGGGTAACGGATACATCATTGTTGATTTCATATGAGTTACCTCTAAGAGGTGTTGCCCCATTTTGAAATAAATGCACACGGGTTGCATTTGATAAGTTACCAATAAACTCACCTTTAACTACATTTCCACCCACAATAATTTTGCCATTATCAGCTTCATAGAAACAGGAAGATGGACTGCTAATTTGATAAAGGCTGACAGTACTCCAAGCACTACCAGTAAGAAAATTACTATTGGTAATAATTCGTCCATTGAGGTTGAAAGTAGCACCAGGGCTGATTGCTAAATCATCTTCATAAACAACAGCATTATTTACCAGGGGAAGTTGTACCCGTTCTTGTTGATACTCTAATGCTGAGAAGCCTTGATTACCTTGATATGCTTCATAATTACTATTAGGTGGATTAGTAATGGGAACATTCGTAGTATAAGTAAAGAAGCTTTTCTTCAGCTTACTGCCAACCTTAAACCAGCCAGAGTCACCTACGAGAGTCGCACTTGTACCAATTGCATTTTCACAACTGCCGCCAATATTACCACCCATCATGGGTATGGTTCTTGCTTCTAGGGGGTTGCGAGAACGGGTATATGCACCATTAGTTACTGGAGGATTCTTAAAGTAAATTCCGTACAATGTATAGGTATCATACTTTCCATTATTGTCAGTGTCTACTGGGTACATCCACGCAGAACGTAAATCATCCTCACCAGAGTGAGTTAATTTCAGTTGTTTTTCATCACCAAATGAATATTCATTAATATACGTATTAAAATGATTTGCCAATGCTATATCGGTAGGTGTCGCCCTTGGTAATCTTGCATCTGAAAATAATTTATTTAATTTTGCTTTTGCTCTGTCAATGGCTGGTGTCGCAGCGTTAAGTACAGCTTCATTAACCCGAACATTACTAGCATTTTTAGAACGTTCTAAAGACCTAAATAAAATCGCTGTGGTTAACAATACCAATACTAAAGATACAAATGATATTGTCGGCAAAACAAAGCCAGAATTAACCCATTCTTCCCGTTTATTTGCAACTAAAAAAGTTTTTAATAACCAGTTTCTTCGTTCTTTAATGTTGTCGGGATATTGGCTAATATTTTGGTATATTTTTTTAACTTGTTTAATAAACTGGCGATTCTTAGACATGGGTAATTTCCTGTTGCCTAGATAACTTATACTTGTGAATTAATCAAATATTTGTGTATGTTTAATTTAACCTGGAGAGGCCCAGATCCTTGACTTTTCTAAAAAATCGGGGATCTAATTTTTAACTTTGTTCGTATGTTTAATTTAACCTGATATAGTTATAATTATGCTTATATACAGGCTAATTAACTTCGGTAAACAAATTAATTAAATGGCTAAAAATTTAACCAACTTAGTAAACTTAACTATTCAAAAATCACCTGTATAAATGATTGAATATGAATGATTAAATTTATAGCTTAGAAATAATAATGTTGCCATAGGATAGATTTACCTGGAAATTGTACAAAATGTTTTGGCTTTTATTCTCTAGATAACTATAGATACTTCTTAGGTACTGCGAGAGTAAGCCTATAGTACCCATTTCCCCCAGAGAACATATCATTTGCTAAAAAAATAATATTAAACCTGAGTTAATGTGAAGCAGATTGAGGTAAAAACTAGTCGAGACAAAGGCGTTGCATAAATGCGGGATAAATTACTGTTTGAAACCATTGAAAAATCGTTAATAATTGGGTGAAATCATCCTATGATTCAGCAATGCCGAGACTCATATCTTGCCCATATCCCACCTGTGAACTTAAGTTCACAGGCTAACAGCTTAAGTCCAATGAAACTAATAACTTGCAGCAATCTCGTTTAGCCCACATTCCCACCTTGAAATAAATTTCCAGGCTAATAAACATGCGTCTACTTAAGTAGACTAGAATGCCTGTCTAGTCGTCTTTAGACGACTTCGGCTATAAGAGTTGGGATTTATAGCCGTAGCCATCTTGATTAGGACAGTATTGCTTGACTGAAATATAGTGCAACCTCATACAAAATTGGTATTATATCATGTCCGTTTAAATAACCGTCATTACGACCGAAGGAA
>JAAUYD010113781.1_pt1 | contig 11007 bp, 8 predicted proteins | sample 7278101 | NCBI WGS metagenome assembly JAAUYD01 (sample SAMN14350128, study PRJNA611818) | marine sediment metagenome | isolation source: surface marine sediment (0.6m) | place: French Polynesia: Moorea | collected 2018-08
AGTTGAATGCCAAAAGACCCACCCCCTAACCCCCTCCCGAATCGGGAGTGGGGATTAGTCGGACTGAAAAGCGCATTTTCTCATTAATCGGTCCGACCCTGAATCCGCATCGGGGAAGGGGGATTTGATCACTATAGACAACTCTCTCTGTTAATAAGCAACCACTGACTTTCTTAAAAAGATAAAGCAAAAAAAGAAGAGCAAAATTATGAAGAAGAAATTTATCATTCCCGTTTTATTCATCATTTTTACCGCCCTCGGCGTTGGCATATGGTCTACCACATCCATCGAGCCGATCACGTCATGTGATCCGATTGGAGACGCCCGGCCGCTGTGCGACTGGCAAAACCCGGAAGATATGGTGGCCCTCTCAGACGGCCGTCACGTGATTGTCAGTGAATTTGGCGATCAAAATGGTGCCCGGCCGGGCACGCTGGCCCTGCTTGACCTGGAAACAGAGACGCGACACCTGCTCTACAACGGGGGGTCTGATGCCCAATCTGGCCCCTGGGGAGAGGACAACTGCCAGGAACCCGCTGACGGAGAATTTTCCCCACACGGCATTCACGTCAGCCAACGCGCCGAGGGGCAGCTGCAGCTGCTGGCGGTGCAGCACGCCGGCCGGGAATCGGTGGAGATGTTTGAGGTCATACCGTCTGACGACCGCTGGACCCTGGCCTGGCGGGGGTGTGTCATCGCTCCGCAAGGCAGCATGATCAACGATGTCGTAGGCACCCCCGATGGTGGCTTTCTCGTGACCCACATGATGCCCAACGAGGGCGGCACGGCAGCCATGTTTGCCGAATATCTGAAAAGCAGCATGCTGGGCGTTAAAAGCGGTTATGTCCTGGCCTGGCGGCCGGATGAAGGATTCAGCCAGCTGGTCAGCAGCGAGGGTACCGTGCCCAACGGCATCGAGATCGCGGCTGATGGGGTAACGGTTTTTGTCAACTACAGCGCCGGTGGCGAAGTGCGCCGGATCAACCGCCTCACTGATGAGATCGAAGCCAGCAATTCGAACTTACCCCCTCTCGATAACGCCAGCTGGACCCCGGACGGCCGTTTGCTGGTGGCCGGTTCAACCGGCAGCATGCTCGAGGGGATGGCGTGCACCAATTTGGAGGTGGGCAGCTGCCCTGCGCCATTTGCCATCATCGCCGTTGATCCGGAAACGCTTGAAAGTGATGTCATTTACGAAGGTGGACCCGGCACGCCGGGCGGTGGCGGCACGGTCGGCCTCATGGTGAGCGATGGCTCGCTGCTGATCGGCACCTTTGCCGGGGATCGGATCGTGCGGGTGGGACCGTAAATTATCACCCTCGCGTATCAAACCGATGCAGCCCGGCCGTGCGGGCGTGCTGCACGACCTGGAGGTATTCATGACCGTGAATTCGCCGGTTGATCTCGCTGTAGTAACGATCGCTGACCTTGGCGGCCGGATAATATTGATCCATGATATTGACGTAGGTATCCGGCGAGATTTCTTCGGCCAGAAAGCGCATAATGCGGCCGCTGTCTGCCACCAAACCCGGCATCACCAGATGCCGAACCAGCAGGCCGCGACGGGCCAGGCCGTTTTGATCGAGCTGCAGCGAACCAACCTGGCGATACATCTCCTTCAGCGAACGGCGGGCTGCGGCCGGGTAGTCACGCGCTTTGAGATAGCGAAACGACAACTGCTCATCCCATATCTTGAAATCCGGCATATAGATGTCGACCACGCCATCGAGCAGTTCGAGACTGCGCAGCGAATCATAAGCGGACGTGTTGTAGACGATCGGTAGGGTCAAACCCGCTTCGGCCGCGACGAGCAGCGCCTCCAGAGCCTGCGGCACCACGTGCTCCGGCGTCACCCAGTTGATGTTGTGACACCCCATCTCCTGCAGTTCAAGCATCATAGACGCCAGGCGGAGCGGGGTAACTTCTTGACCTACCTCGCGCATGTGGCTGATATCGGCATTTTGACAAAAGACGCAGCGGAGGTTGCACATGGCGAAGAAAATGGTGCCGCTGCCTTTCCAGCCGCGCAAACAATCTTCCTCACCAAAGTGAGGGAAATAGCTGGCCACCTTTGCCAGCCGACCGGTGTGACAAACACCACGTTCATCCTGCAGCCGGTCAACCTCGCAATCACGTGGACAAATGCGACAATCGCCTAACTCCATGAGTGCAGCTTCAACCCGCCCTTTTAGGTCCCCCCGGCGGTGAAGGGTGACGTACCCTGCCTCGGTCGGTCGGTGCCCACCGGCCGGAGGATTTCCCGTTGGCAATGACATGTCAACCGCCCTGCTCAAACCATACAAGCCGACGCCATCGCCAGGCTTGAGCAGGTCATCTTATAAAGCGCCTGCGCTTTTTGGGGCGTATTGCCGATACAAACCGCCCCAAATTTACCGTATTCCGACAAAGCACCCATCAAGTGAAAAACCACGCCCTGCTGTGTCGCCCCGTGAAAATGGAGATTATCAAGAACGGCCATGTCGATTAAATCATCCGGGGTGAGGCCGATGTGACCATCGTCATGGATGTTGTCTGAAGCGTAGTAGTAGCGAGGTTCGTTTGCCGGGGTGTAGTAAAGTCCGTTTTCCAGATTGTAGCGGCCTTTTGTTAGAAATTGAAGCATCAAAAACGGATGGGTTGTTCCGCCCTTGCGCAGGTTAATTTCGATGGCGTAATGATGCCAGCCATCTGGTTCCTTGACCGAAATGAAGTCCACGGCAAAGCGGCCGATGACGCCTTCCCGCCGTAAAATTTCCCCAATTTTCCAACCGGCATCCTGAATCTCCAGACGATACGCTTCATCAGCTGGAAAAGTGCACCCCAGGAAGATTTGCCCCGATGGCCCGCCCAATACCTGGTCGTGGGTTGAGATAATTTCCAGTTTCCCCTTTGGGGTAATGCGGCACTGCACCGATGGGGACCGCTTGTTCTGACCATCAATCCAGCTTTCTACGATACCTCCCATCTGCCCAAATTTGGCCCGATATTGGCTCCACGTTTCGCCGGCCGCTTCAAATTGAAGTGTGGTGGACAGCTGGTCGGCTACCCATTTCCGTATTCCTCGGTTTTTCGGGCAGTCACGAAACGAGAAGATGGCGTTACCCTCACCGGAAAATCCTTCATTAAGCTTAACGACCGCCCGGCGCAGCATGGGTTGACGACGTTTTAAGGCGGTCAGGGCATCAATGATGTCAATTTCATCCCGCAAATGCTCAACCCCATCGGGAAGAGAAACCCCAGCCTGTCGAAAAACGGCGCGGCCGCTGCTTTTTGAGCCCCAATGTGTCAGGGCTGGATCGCAGGCATAAAGCGGGATATCTAAAGCCAAAGCCAATTCCTTCTCCAGCGGTGTGGCGTTGAAGCAGGTAATGTGGGATGCATCCCATCCCACAATTTTTTCGCGGATACGCTGCAGCATCATGGGGCGCTGTAAAACCTTCTGGGTTAATGGTTTGTTGGAGCTGTCGTGACAGCTTAACATCGTCAACCGCTGTCGCGCATGTTTCCCGGGAATTCCGGGGAGCAGGTGCAGGTAGTAATCGATAATCGTTTCATGAATGGGCTGACTCGAAAGGTAAATCACCCGAGTTCTGGGAAGCTGCAGCAGCATTAAAAGACAAAGCATCCTTTCTTCATAGTGATGAACACCGGTAATTTTGGTGAGCTCATCCGGATCAAAGCTGAGGCTCGGCAAAACAACAACAGTTCGTGGCGCCAATGGATTGGGGAAAATACGCTCCACCATGGTGGTTAATCGGCGCTGTAGTTTGGCAAAAGCTTGATCCTCACTCGGCTCAAGCAGAGCCCAGGTTGGGGGCATCTGATTTAAAGCAGCTAAATCAGTAACATGAAACATCTTTCACTCTCCTCTTTGAAGCCCTTACGGATTCCTCATAGCAAACAGCTATCTGGCTTATTCGTTTGTAAAAAACTTGTGGAACAGATTGGTTATCAATGACTGAAAATCGAAAACAGAAGGGCTGCTACCTTAACCAGATATCGGTTCAATTTTATCGAAATGAGGCGCAGCTGGGGGCTGAAATTTCCGACCCAGGCGCTTTGATTTTTGTAATCCCAGGGGTTTAAACTTTTATTACGCCTGATTTGATTGGAGCATATCAACCGATAATTTATCAAGCAAATCCTATTTTCCTGTCTTTAAGATAACGGCTTGTTTATGCGAAGATCAAGTGCCATGTCTCTGAAATATTCATGATATATGTCATAAATATAAGGGTTACAGATGTAATGGCGTCCTCGACTCAGGATTGTGCAGGCATCATTTTGTTGCTTCCGTTTGGAAGGTATGGGTTGAGCTGTGTATTTTCAACCGGACCGAGTATCATTACAGACGATTCCGGTCCAAAAGCAAACAGAGGATAGAGAAAAATTATGAAAGTATTAATGCCCAACCACTTTCCACTGCAGGGTTCCGGCAGCGGTATCTATACACTTAACGTCGCTCTCGAGCTGATCAGAGCCGGCCATGAAGTACTGGTCATTACGCCGGACCACCAGCCGGATACGGACAACCCATTTCCAACTCGCAACATCATTTTTAGCGACGGAAATAATGACGGGGCGGAACTTGACTTCAACTTCCCCTGTTTTACAACCCATCCCCGAAGCGAAACGACCTTTTATGAGTTAAGCGAGGGTCAGATCCAGGCATATCTCGACGCCTGGCGCCGGCACATTAGCGAGGCGATTTCAGAGTTTAATCCGGACGTGATTCACGCCCACCACGTGTGGGTCACCCCTTATGTGGCTGCTGAAATGGGATTACCGTTCGTGATTAGCTGTCACGGCACCGATTTGATGGGCTTCAAGCGGGGGCCGCGCTATCGGGATTATGCACTCCGGGCAGCACAGCAGACACACGCCATGATTGCCATTTCCAATCAGGTACAGGCTGATGCCATCAGCACCTATCAGATTGATCAAGAAAAGGTCCCCCTAATAGGTAACGGGTTTGGTACGGATCATTTTAAGCTGCTTGATGTGAATAAGGGTGACGTCCTTGGGGAATTTGGCTTAGACGGTGGTAATCAGCCGCTGGTGAGCTTTGTTGGGAAGTTTACCGACTTCAAAGGGATTGATGTCCTGCTAAAAGCCGCAGCTATTTATGAGAAGGCACTGGACGGGGTGCAAACGGTCCTTGTCGGACATGGCGGTTTATGGGACGAGATGCACGCCCTCAGAGAGGAGCTAGGCCTCAAGCGGGTCCACTTTCTTGGCCATCAGACACAGGATATTCTGGCACGCATCTACAACGTCGCCGACGTTTCCATTGTCCCTTCTCGCATCGAACCCTTTGGTTTGGTTGCGGTGGAGGCGCTGGCCTGCGGTACACCGGTCGTCGCCACCAACGCGGGAGGGTTACCGGATTTCATCAATGAAGAGGTTGGAGCCCTGGTACCTGTTGACGATCCGGAAAGCTTGGCGCGGGCCATCATAGACGAAATTTCCAACAATACCAAGCAGACGAAGGGCGTATACGCAAATAAGTATGCGTATGACAACTACACCTGGGCGAAACAGGTTGAGAAGATGGTCGGCCTCTACCGCGAGGCGATCAATTGAATAGAGGGTCCAATCTTGAAGGTTGGACCCCTTTAAATGTGTTGCCAGGGGATGTTCGTTTGAAATTTAGACCGCCTTGCGCCGGCGCATCCAGCGGATAAAAAACCGGCTTGCCAAGCCCATCACCGTCGCTAATACAATCAGCACCGCCATCACAATACCTAAAACCGTCTTAGCCAGCTCTCGGGCATGCTTCGCGATTTGTGCGTCTATGACCTCAACCGCCCAGATGAAAATAGATTTGATTTTTCCTTAATTTCTATTTTATAATGACTCTACTCTCAGTTGTCAGTTCAATTAATTGTTTTTTACGCAAGATCGATTCAGCGCCGCTCAATGATTAAAAATGATCCTCAGGATTTGATCTTTCTTAACACCTTTGCTTTAAAAGCTTACCGTTCTATCTCTTGGTGATTTTCAAAATCCAGGTGTTAATTTTCCCAAAGTATCGATCTCTGGTCTCCTCTTTGCCGCTGTTATCGAAATCTCAATAACATTCGCGTTTAATTCATAATTGCATAATTATCCTAAGAAATTTCTATCTTAGGATGCCTACAAACCAACGCGAGGAAAAACTCATGGAGAGAATACACATCTCTCTCTTTGGAAAATTACTCATTGAAGTTGGGGGGGATGTTATCAATGGCTTTGACAGCAGCAAGCTGTCAGAGTTTTTTTGCTTTCTTCTTGTATATCGCGATCGTCCCCATTCTCGGGACAAGCTGGCTAATTTATTGTGGAGCAACCTGTCAACGTCTAAATCTAAAACCTACCTGAGAAAAACGCTTTGGCAGCTTCAAACCATCCTAGATGATCCAGACTTTCTGTCAATCGAGCCTGAATGGATTCAAATTAATAAGGACGCTCCCATCTGGCTCGATGTGGCCATTTTAGAAAATGCCTTTAATCACGTCAAAGGGGTTCAAGGCCATCAACTCGACTCCTTAACCATGGAACAGGTTCGTCAAGCAACGGATCTTTATCGAGGCGATTTATTGGAAGGGTGGTATTTGGAGTGGTGTCTCCATGAGCGAGAGCGGCTGCAAAATATCTACCTCATCCTCTTAGAGAAGCTGATGGGTTATTGCGAATCTCACGGAGAAATCGAAGAAGGATTCTCTTATGGCATGCAGGTTTTGGCCTATAACCAAGCACGCGAGCGTACACATCGCCGTCTAATGCGCCTTTTTTACTCCGGCGGTTATCGAACTGATGCACTCAGACAATATGAGCGATGTGTAGATATTCTCAGACAGGAATTAGGAGTCCAACCATCAAAACAAACTGTTCTGCTCTACAATCAAATCAAAGCAGATCATTTTGTCACCCCCAGCTTACCTCGCCAGCCGGCCCAGCTACCCATCAATCAGTCGGCTGCACAGCTGAATAATTTGTTGGACAGCCTAAACCAATTAAATGATGAGTTGGAGCACATTCAGCAGCAGGTTCAGCAGAAAATTGATGCGGTTAAATTCTTAATTAAAGAGTAACATTTGAACGCAGAAAGATACGCCCAAGCAACGCTTCAAGAATCACCTACACAGTACCATTAGAACCTCTCAAAAATAACAGGCAATCAATCAGGTTTTTTCATTGTTGGCTCCCATTTGGGAAACACCTGAAGAAAACTGGCATTCATCTCTTTAGCAGGTCTGGCTTTCCAATTAGAGCAAGAGGGCTACAAACGTCTGGTGGCTGCCGGGCATTTACCTGCGCGGCAACAGCAGCAAGTATTTTCATAGAGAAAGACAGATCATAACGTCCGTTATCCCTGGTTTGAATTTACCAGGGGCTATTTTGAAGACCAAACAGGAGGGTAGGTGGCTTCTTTGTTCTCATTTTTACGCAGCGAAGGGGATCTGCCGGAAGGATCCAATTCTGATGATCTGCCGCTTGGTGAGCTGGAGTTTCACACGGCCGGCAGCGAGTTTCCGCCCAATAACGCCTCTACCCCGGCTGAGGCACTGGCGCTCATCATTGAGATTTTGAGCCATTTTTTACCCGATCACGATGACAGTGATCCGTGGCCGGCCCCGACAGTGGCCGCGATCGAGGTTAATCCGCAGCCGCTGGCCATCGGCAATCGCCGCGGAACCAACAATCCGGCGTCGTTTAGCGCGGTGGCTCTGACTGGCGGCCGACTCAACGCCGTGATTCGTTTTCAGCTATGGCATTCAGATATGGGAGAAGTCGATGCGCAAACTGGAATTTTGCAGACCGCCCTTCTTGAGCAAACGGACGAGCTGTGGCGGGCCGGGGTGCTGCGGCTCAATGCCGTCGGAAGTGCGCCAGCCGAACACGTCCCTTCGCTCGATGTCTGGCGCAAAACAGCCGATTATCGCCTGCTGTATGAATATCATCATCAGGATACTGAAGGGGCCCACAGCCTGATCGCTCGTATTCCGATTCATGCCCACACCGATCAGGAAGATGAATTGACTTTGGTCACTGATGAGATGACTCGCTGGGATAATGAAACAGCCCCTACGCTGACCCTCCGCGGACCACAGTTGATTCGCCGCCTATCGGTGCTGGCATTCACCCCGGCCCCAACGCCGGGCAACACCATCACCCTGCGCCGTACGTTTGATGGAGCCATCGGCGACCCGATTAACTTTGCCACGCTGCCCGATTTTTTCAGTGGGATAACCGCAGCGGGCGATCCGGTTCGCCACGGCGAAATTGTATTTGCGACGGTGACCGATTTTCTTGACGCCCTGACACCCATTGGTTCCCCTCTCGCTCTGGGCGATTGGGATGAAGATCTGATCCCAGATCTTTACCAACCGTATCTGGTGGCAATTTCACCACCGCTGCACCTGTTTAACGTTGCCGAGCGCCTGGACCTGATCTGCGAGGGAGACATCTTTGATGCGTCTGCAGTCGTTTATGCGCAGGCAAAACGCTGACCCCTTCATGAGTCAGCCTTTGTGATGCGGCCTTCAAATCTGGGGGCGAAAAAGTCGCCCCAGAATAACTTTTAAGGAGGTTTACGTGATATGGCCGAAATGATTTTACCCGGAACCTATATTGAAGTACGGGCCGAGAAGCTGATTGCGGCCGGACCGATCGCCATCGGCAATGTTGGCATAGTAGGGACCGCCCGTCGAGGGGTAGTGGGACAGGTTTACAACCCCAGTAACATCGGTGAGGCGCGAGATATTTTTGGTGAAGCCGACGATTATGCCAATCCGATCGAAGCCGGCCGCGAACTGACCCTGGTGCGGGCGCTCGAGCTCGTTTATGCCAACGGGGGGCAGCGTGTTTTTGCGGTCCGCGTGGCTGCAGACGGGCAAACCGCGGCCGTTTACTCCCTGCCGGCCTCAACCGGCAACGTCACCGCCACGGCCGAGGCTATCGGCGATGGCTACAACGACTTCACTTTTGAAATCGCTGAAAACAGCGATGACAATACGCTACGCGATGTCACTATCTCAGCAGGATTCCTTACTGAATCATATCGTGAGGTGCCGCAGGCGGTAGCCGATTTTGTCGGCGTATTAAATGGAGACAGCACAACCTACAACTATCGGCGCAACAGCAGCACCGGCGAAGGATCACTCCTATTTACTTTTGATGTCGCTGGAGCCACCGGCGATGTCACCGCCGGCACGGTTGACCCACCACCCGGCACGCTGGGAACAAATGGAGCCGCCGCCGACAGCAATAATTATGAGGATGGATTGGCTGCTTTAACCAACCAAGATGTTCACATCATCGTTATGGCTGGATTTGACGCGGCCGTATCGCTGGCCACCCACGTTGACAATGCCTCGAGTGATCTGATGCGGCGCGAGCGGATCGGGGTGACCGGCAGCACGAACAGCGATGACCTGACTGACCTCTTGTCAGCCCCAGACAACCTCAACGGCCGTCTCGTCTATGTCGGTCCAGGACTCAAAACAGATGACCCGGTTAGCGGCAAAGAAGTGGCTCTGCCGGCCAGCTACGCCGCAGCGGCGGTTGCCGGTCTCCTGTCGTCGCTCGATCCACACTTTAGCCCCACCAACAAAATTATCAAGGCCATCGGGGTTGAAACCATCTTTAACGGTACCGAGCTGGAACAGCTTTTGCTCAATCGGGTCATGGCCCTGGAGGAGCGCAACGGATCGGTCCGCGTGGTGCGCGGCATTACCTCATCAACCAACACCGCCTGGTCTCAGGTCACAACCCGCCGCATTGTCGACTTCGCCAAATTTGGCGTCCGTTCGGCCGCTAACCCGTTTATAGGCAAGCTCAACAACGAGCGGGTGCGTCAAGCTCTCAAGGGCAGCATCAACGGATTTTTGGCCGATATGGTTGATCGGGAAATGCTGATCAGCTATGAGCTGGAAGTTTCGGCCACGCGCGAACAGGAAATCCGGGGGATCGCCCAGGTGACCATGATCGTCCGGCCGACGTTTAGCATCGACTTCATTCGCGTGACGATGTTCTTGGAGTAAGGGAGAAAATTAAATGGCTAATACAAATGTTTTTCGCGGATCAGACGCCACCTTAACGCTGGCACCCAGCAACGCCGACGAGCCGGAAGGAGCAGCGGCCAACGAGGTCATCGAGTTTTATCAGCTTAGTCCGGTCGGGCGAGCTACCGGCGTCGAGGTCTTTGTAACCACCGATCTTGAAGCATATCATGAAATTGGCCGCCGCCACCCGGCCCAGCTGCGGCCGGGCAACATCAACATCAGCGGCAGCATCGAACGCGCCTATATCAACGGGGCACTGCTGCGCCTGCTGTTGGGCCAGGGGGCTGTGACCGAACGGGTAGCTGAGCCTTATCCGCAGCCTTCGTTCAACATCCAGCTGCGGGTTGAAGATCCGGCCACACCCGGCACTACCAGCACCATCACCGTCCACGGGGTTAAACTGGAAAATTGGGCATATAACCTTCCAGAAGATGATTTTGTAATGGAATCGGTCACCTTTAAAGGATTGTTTATCAGCGTTGAAGATACGGAAGCCGCCGGAGGGTAATGATGGGTATTTTAACAGCTGATCAGCTGCTCGCTGGCGGCACCTTGACCCATGAAATCACGGTGCCATCGGAGCTTCTCACTCAAGCGGAAGCGGTTGGGCTGCGCGTCAATCTGCGACCGTTGACGGTCAGTGATCTGCAACGCATCAGCAAAGCGGCGCGCAGTGACAACAATTTGTCTGCCTTGTTGATGATTCAAAAAGCGATGGTTAATCCATCCCTTAAAATCGATCAGGTGGCTCAGCTGTCGGCCGGTCTGGCGACGTTTTTGGTTGATAATATCAACCGCATCAGCGGGATCAACACCCCTCGTGATGAGCTGGCCGAACTGGTTCAAGCCCCTCTGGCCAAAGCTTGCTTTATCTTGGCCCGAGAATTTGGCTGGACTCCCGAAGAGGTCAGCGGCATGACGATTGGCCAGATTCTGCTCTATCTCGAAATGAGCCAAACGA
>JAAUYD010130115.1_pt1 | contig 11007 bp, 16 predicted proteins | sample 7278101 | NCBI WGS metagenome assembly JAAUYD01 (sample SAMN14350128, study PRJNA611818) | marine sediment metagenome | isolation source: surface marine sediment (0.6m) | place: French Polynesia: Moorea | collected 2018-08
AGGGAACTCCAGGAAATAAATTATCCCACAAGAACGGTTGACAGTTGACAGTTGACAGTGAAGTTTACATGTTTTGTTGCCTGATAACTATGGGATGTTTTTTTATCTGGAGGCTCCTAAGTAGGTAGTAGTAGACAAACCATTTTAATATTTATAGTTTGTTCCCACTTACATACTGAAAAAAGTAGAAAAAATCACAAAATCCACAGGATTTGTCAATTATGAGACTTGAAGATGCCAAGCCACAACCAGGCTCTAAAAAACGTCGCCGCCGTGTGGGACGTGGTATAGCTGCTGGTCAAGGTGCTAGTGCAGGTTTAGGGATGAGGGGTCAAAACTCTCGTTCTGGTGGCGGTACTAGACCTGGCTTTGAAGGTGGTCAGCAGCCACTGTACCGCCGCATACCCAAATTAAAGGGCTTTCCGATGGTGAATCGGCAAGTTTACACTACGATCAATGTAGAAAAGCTAGCTTCTCTGGATGCCAATACAGAGGTTAATTTGGCTTCATTACGGGAAGCAGGCATATTAACTGCTGCCAAGGGTCCATTAAAAGTCTTGGGCAATGGGGAATTAAATGTACCCCTGAAAGTGCAAGCCGCAGCTTTTACAGCTACAGCCCGGAGCAAAATTGAGGCAGCTGGTGGGAGTTGTGAAGTATTAAAGTAAGGTTAGTAGGCCTGACTTTTGCGATCGCTGCATCCTGCCAGTGCCCTACTTCACTATCAAGGTAGTCTAACTATGAGTATTAGTAGAGAAAAACCACCAACTGCCCAAGAAACTTTTATGCAGATGGCACAAGCAGCAGGACTGAGGGGTCGGCTGCTTGTCACCATCGGTATTCTCATTTTGATTCGCTTTGGCAATCATATCCCCATACCGGGCATAGACCGCGATCGTTTTGCGGCGGCTTTACAAGGTAATAACCAATTGTTGAACTTTTTCGACATTTTCTCCGGTGGCGGACTTTCTGCCTTAGGGGTATTTGCCTTAGGGATTTTGCCTTACATTAATGCTTCAATTATCATTCAATTGCTCACCGCTGCCATTCCAGCTTTAGAAAATTTACAGAAAAATGAAGGGGAGGCGGGAAGAAGGAAAATCTCCCAGATTACCCGCTATGTATCTTTGGTGTGGGCGATGATTCAAAGTACTTTTATTGCCTCCATTTGGCTACGAGGATATGCTTTGAACTATGGTCCGGTGTTTGTGGCAGAAACTGCGATCGCTTTGGTTGCAGGATCAATGTTTGTCATGTGGGCTTCTGAAGTAATTACCGAGAGGGGAGTAGGTAATGGAGCATCATTGTTGATTTTTGTCAACATCGTCGCTACCCTACCCAAAGCCTTGGGGGACACTGTGGATTTCGTCCAAACCGGAGGTCGGGAAATAGTTGGTCGCGTGATTGTGCTGTTGCTACTATTCCTGATTACCATTGTCGGTATTGTCTTTGTTCAAGAAGGTATTCGCCGTATCCCCATTATTTCTGCTCGCCGCCAAGTAGGTCGTAGAGTTTTAGCAGAACAGCGTAGTTATCTACCCTTGCGTCTGAACCAAGGTGGGGTAATGCCAATTATCTTTGCCGCTGCTATTTTAAGTTTACCTTTGTTGATCGAAAGATTCGTTAATAATCCCAATTATTCCAGTTTTGCTAGCAATTATTTAAGTCCTAGCGGCTCCCAATCTTGGTTTTATGCCCTAGTTTACTTAGTTTCAATTGTTTTCTTTAGCTATTTTTATTCTTCTTTGATTGTCAACCCAGTAGATGTGGCACAGAATCTGAAAAAAATGGGTTCTAGTATTCCTGGTATTCGTCCTGGTAAAGCCACCAGTGAATACATTGAACGGGTGCTAAATCGCCTGACTTTTCTGGGTGCAATTTTCTTAGGCTTAATTGCTATTATCCCCACAGCCTTAGAAAGGGCTTTAGGGGTACCAACCTTTAGAGGATTGGGAGCAACTTCCCTATTAATCTTAGTGGGTGTAGCAATTGACACGGCGAAACAGGTGCAAACCTACGTTATTTCTCAACGGTATGAAGGGATGGTGAAACAATAGCCACTATCAATTCCTCAGTGGTACAGAGTCAGCAGATTTATCTGTGGAATCAATCCAAAATCTAAAATCTAAAATCCAAACTTGGCAGATTTATCTGTGGAACCAATCCACAATCTAAAATCCAAAATCTAACATCCAAAATTGTATGACGCGATTTATCTTCTTGGGACCTCCAGGAGCCGGTAAAGGAACTCAAGCTCAAACCTTAGCCGAATACTGGAACATACCTCATATTTCTACAGGTGACATCCTACGCCAAGCTCTAAAAGAGCAAACTCCCCTGGGAGTAAAAGCACAAGGCTATATGGATCAGGGAGAATTAGTTCCTGATGGCTTGGTACAGGATATGGTTAAGGAACGCCTCAGTCAAGAGGATGCTCAAACTGGATGGATTTTAGATGGGTTTCCTCGCACGGTCAACCAAGCAGCTTTTCTGGCAGAATTGCTGCAAGAATTGAATCAATCCCAGCAGAAGGTAGTTAATCTTGATGTACCTGATGATGTGGTAGTAGCCCGCCTATTAGAGCGAGGACGTAAGGACGATACAGAAGAGGTAATCCGTCGCCGTCTAGAAGTTTATCGTTCGGACACCGCTCCTTTGATTGACTACTATCGGCAGCAGGAGATGCTAGTTGTAGTCAATGGTAATCAGTCCCAAGAAGAAGTCACAACTGAGTTAAAAGCTGTTGTCAACTCTTAAATGGTTCAATCGGCAAGGAGTTAAAGTTAACGGTGACAATAGCAATTTCAACTGTTGCTCGTTACCGTCCACCTTAGCTCCGCCCCAACCTCTACTCGAAAACAAATATCAAATTTGGATTAAGATATATTAATAAACTGTTGCCAAAAAAAGATAAATATGTTCTCTTGCAAACTGAAAGGTTAATGCACGGGAACGAGAGATTGTTGAGTTGAGGAAAAAACAAATTGTCTAAACAAGATTTAATTGAGATGGAAGGCACGGTGACGGAATCTTTGCCTAATGCCATGTTTCGCGTTGACCTAGACAATGGCTTTAACGTGTTGGCTCATATATCTGGCAAAATTCGCCGTAATTATATCAAAATTTTGCCAGGCGATCGCGTCAAGGTAGAACTCACCCCCTATGACCTGAGCAAAGGCAGAATTACTTATAGATTGCGTAAGAAGTAGTGATATGTAGATAAATATACCATAAAATTAGTCAGTGATGCTTGTCATAACTTAACTGACTATCTTCTGAAAAAATGCTATAATTTAACATTTGCAGTCAAATAGGAAGTCCATGAAAGTCCGAGCATCTGTGAAGAAAATTTGTGAAAGGTGTACCACGATCAAACGTCGTGGTCGCGTCATGGTGATTTGTTCCAACCCCAAGCACAAACAACGTCAAGGATAGCGGCGACACTGCTAAATTGATGTAAGTTTAGTCACAATAAATCGCTACTAAAATCAACTGTCCGTAATAGGGAGAACGAGAGGGAGAGAATCCAAGATGGCACGTATTGCCGGAGTAGACCTACCACGCGATAAGCGAATTGAAATTGGTCTGACTTATATTTATGGAATTGGACTGACTAGGTCTCAAGAAATTTTAGCTGCTACTAAAGTCAACCCAGATACCCGTGTGAAAGAACTGAGTGATGGGGATGTGGCAGCCCTGAGAGCCGAAATCGAGAGTAACTATCAAGTCGAAGGTGACTTGAGACGTTGGGAGGCGATGAATATTAAGCGCCTAGCCGACATTGGTACCTACAGGGGTCGCCGTCATCGGATGGGTTTACCAGTGAGGGGACAAAGAACTCGCACTAACGCTAGAACTCGTCGCGGACGCAGACAGACTGTGGCAGGTAAGAAAAAGGCTCCTGGTAAGTAATTTTTAGCAATGCTAGGGATAACTAGCAAATCGTAATTTAATTTTTTAACTACAAGAATATGGCGCGACAACCAACAAAGAAAGGCGGTAGCAAAAAGCAAAAGCGTAACGTTCCTAATGGAATTGCCTATATCCAGTCTACTTTCAACAATAGCATTGTCACCATTACCGATCAAAATGGAGACACAATCTCTTGGGCAAGTGCTGGTTCTAGTGGGTTTAAGGGAGCAAAGAAAGGTACGCCCTTTGCGGCACAAACCGCAGCAGAAAGTGCGGCTCGCAGAGCTATAGATCAAGGAATGCGCCAAATTGAAGTTATGGTCAGCGGTCCTGGTGCGGGTAGAGAAACTGCCATTAGAGCATTGCAAGGGGCTGGGCTGGAAATTACCCTGATTCGGGACATTACCCCAATTCCCCACAATGGTTGCCGCCCACCCAAACGCCGTCGTGTTTAAGTACTAAGAATAACAATTGGCTTACTCAGCAAGTGACTAGTGCCGCTGCGCGGAAGTCAAAAGTCAAAAGTCACGCATTGAGCCATTGCGGTGGACGGTTTCCCCGGCATAAAGCAAATGGCGTTGGCGCAGCCTCTCCGGAGGAGATACTCCGAAGGAGTCAAAAGTACAGTGTTTTCTAGCTTTGACCTTTTATAAATTGTTGCTTTATTTCTGCCGCGACGTACTAGCCAAAATGGCTCGGCAAATAGCAGAGTAAATTTTGGCAACTTGCCTTGGCAATTGACTAGAAAACTAAGGATGGTGCTTGTCTGCGATCGCTGGGATAATAGCTCAATTAAGGTGAGTCTGAGTACTAAATATAACATTTAACCTAGGCAAAGTGAGGGTAGAGCACCAGCTTCCCATGAGGGTAAAAGTCACAGTCTGATATCTATCTAATAGACTAGACAAACCCAGTATTAGTAACCCTCGCACATGGGATGAAAGTTACAAACGATACTTATTGGTTAACAAAACAGAAGTTTGTAATCCAGACCATAGCGAGAATTAATTAAATTCGGGAGGCAATTGATTTGCCTGCTAGCAATACCTGAAAACAAGGGAGGCTACTCCGTGGCGCAATTTCAAATTGAATGTGTAGATACTAGTAGTGATGAAATTAGGAGCCATTACAGTAAATTCATTCTAGAACCTCTAGAACGCGGTCAGGGAACGACTATTGGCAATGCCTTGAGACGGGTGTTGCTCTCAAATTTAGAAGGTACGGCAGTTACAGCTGTGAGAATTGCCGGCGTTACCCACGAATTTGCCTCCGTGCCGGGAGTGCGGGAGGACGTGCTGGAAATCCTGATGAAAATGAAGGAAGTAATCCTCAAAAGCTATTCTGCCCAACCCCAAATTGGGCGGTTATTGGTGACAGGCCCAGCAACAGTAACCTCCGCCCATTTTGATTTACCCAGTGAAGTGGAGGTAATCGATCCTACCCAATATATAGCTACCTTAGCAGAAGGGGCAAAATTGGAGATGGAATTTCGCATTGAGAAAGGCACTGGTTATCGTACCGTGGAAAGGGGTAGGGAAGAAGCTACATCCTTAGACTTTCTCCAGATTGACTCCATATTCATGCCGGTGCGTAAGGTCAATTATAGTGTGGAAGAAGCCCGGACGGAAGGAGGCATACCCAAGGACAGACTTTTATTAGAAGTATGGACAAATGGTAGCCTCAACCCCCAAGAAGCACTATCATCCGCCGCTACTCTTTTAGTAGACTTATTTAATCCGTTGAAAGATATTTCCATCGAACAAACGGATACAGTGGTGGATGTGGACCAAGATCCAACGGCTCAAATTCCCATTGAAGAGTTACAGCTTTCAGTGCGAGCTTATAACTGTCTGAAGCGAGCCCAGGTTAACTCGGTGGCAGACCTGTTGGATTTCACACAAGAAGACCTGTTAGAAATTAAGAACTTTGGTCAGAAATCTGCCGAAGAAGTTGTTGAAGCTTTGCAGCGACGCTTAGGTATTACTCTGCCCCAAGAAAGGTCTGGTAAAAATAACTAAGGTGATTTATGAGAATAATTTTACCAGTGAAGAGGACACAAGCATTGCGCCCCTAAAATAATGGATTTGCAATGTGACTTGTCAGACCCTGTGGTAATTTTAATTCTGGAAATCTCCTAAATGCAAACTTAATCATGATTAATGTATTATGCGTCACCGCTGCCGTGTAAAAAAACTCAGTAAACCCGCTGATCAGCGTCGGGCTTTGTTGCGATCGCTCGCGACGGAATTGATCCGTAATGGTCGGATTACCACTACCATGGCTAGGGCTAAAGTACTGCGTTCTGAAGTAGACAAAATGATTACCTTGGCAAAGGACGGCTCCCTAGCTGCCCGCCGTAAAGCCTTGGGTTACTTGTTCGATAAGCAACTAGTTCACGCCCTATTTGAGCAAGCCAGCGAACGTTATGGCGATCGCAACGGGGGTTATACCCGGATTTACCATACCGTACCCCGTCGTGGCGACAATGCGGAAATGGCAATTATCGAATTGGTTTAAGTCGTTAGTCATTTGTCATTAGTAGTGACCGATGACAAGGGACAAAAATTCTATGTTAGAAGCCTTGCCCACACAAACCCAGAGAGTCGCCCTGGTAATACAATACCTGGGCACTCATTTTCATGGCTGGCAAAGGCAACCACAACAACGTACTATCCAAGAAGAGATAGAAACAGCGATCGCTACGGTATTAGGTTATCCAGCCACCCTCCACGGTGCGGGTAGGACTGACACTGGGGTTCATGCTGCGGCTCAAGTAGCTCATTTTGATGCCACAGTCACCATCCCAGCCCACAAATGGGCAACCATCCTCAATAGCTACTTACCAGAGGATATTCTCATTCGTGCATCCGCCAAGGTTGATGGCAATTGGCACGCCCGTTTTAGTGCCGCCTATCGCCGCTATCGCTACACCTTGTATACAGAAGCAAAACCAAACTTGTTTTTAAGACCATTCACTTGGCATTATTATTATGTACCTGTGGATGAATCCCTCATCCAAGCTGCCCTAAAACCCTTAATTGGGCACCATCATCTAGCAGCTTTTCATCGCTCCAACTCAGGACGGAAACATTCCTGGGTAGAAGTGCAAGCAGCACAATGTATCCGCAAAGGAGCATTGATGACTATTGAAATTCAGGCAGATGGTTTTTTATATGGCATGGTGCGGCTATTGGTAGGGATGTTAGTCCAAGTAGGTACTGGTAAACTATCCGTAGAAAAATTTACCTATATTTGGCAAAATCAACTGCGGGAACAAGTCAAGTATGCTGCACCCGCCCAAGGTTTATGTTTATTAAGAGTGGGTTATCCAGACTTCCCCTTTTCTCCCCAGGTCTGGTACGATACCCAACCCCAGTATTTTTTTGACACAATACCAGGGGAAATTACTGCCTAAAATTGGTTTTAATATTGCACACAAATATTCACCCATCAAAACTACCATGAACAAAACATACCTACCTTCAGGTAGTACCATGGAAAAAAATTGGTACGTCATAGATGCCGCAGACCAACGTCTCGGTCGTTTAGCTAGTGAAATTGCTATGGTCTTGCGGGGTAAAAATAAACCCCACTACACCCCGAATATGGATACAGGGGATTTTGTGATTGTCGTTAACGCCGAAAAAGTTACTGTCACCGGAAGAAAGAGCAGTCAAAAACTTTACCGCCGCCACTCTGGTCGTCCTGGGGGGATGAAAACAGAAACCTTTGCCCATCTGCAAGGGCGCATTCCTGAGCGGATTATTGAAAAAGCAGTCAAAGGGATGTTACCGAAAAATAGCCTAGGTAAACAGTTATTTACCAAACTCAAAGTATACGCAGGTCCCACCCATCCCCATGCGGCTCAAAAGCCCCAAGAAATGAAAATTAACACAATTCCAGGAGTAGAAAATTAATGCAAGCAACAGATATAGATAGCGGACGCGCCGTTTACTGGGGTACAGGTCGTCGCAAATCCTCAGTGGCTAGGGTCCGTTTAGTACCTGGTAGCGGTCAACTAAAAGTGAATGGCAAAGACGGGGAAAATTATTTCCAATACAATGCAAATTATTTGGGAGTAATAAAAGCACCCCTAGAAACCCTCGGTTTAGAAAGTGAGTATGACATTTTGGTCAAAGCCGAAGGTGGTGGTTTAACCGGACAATCCGATGCCATTCGTTTGGGAGTAGCTCGCGCCCTGTGTCAGTTAGACCCGGAAAATCGCTCCCCCTTAAAGACAGAAGGCTACCTCACCCGCGATCCCCGGTCGAAAGAACGTAAGAAGTACGGTTTGCACAAAGCTCGCAAAGCACCCCAGTACTCCAAGCGTTAATCAATTTTGGATTTTAGATTTTGGATTATTGGCAAAATCTAAACCTCGGCAAAAACAGCCAAAGCAAAAAGTTATAATTGTTATAGATAAACCACCAAAGGAACAATGGCTAAACCTGATATTCATCCAGAGTGGTATCCAGAGGCTAAAGTATACTGCAACGGGCAAGTAGTGATGACCGTTGGCTCCACCAAGCCAGAATTGCACGTAGATGTTTGGTCTGGAAACCACCCCTTTTACACTGGTACCCAGAAGATTATTGACACAGAAGGTCGCGTAGATCGCTTCCTCCGTAAGTATGGTATGAAAAATACCGATCGCTCTGCTGGCAAAGGCACGAAAAAATAGCGGTTTGGCTCTGCTTTCATGACGACCCTGCCTGTGCTGGGTCGCTTGTTATTTTTGGGTGAGCCAAGTTGTTATTTTTTTAAGGAGTAAAAGCACTCGTCATGGCTGAAACATATTTACTGGAGAAACTCAAATCTGTCGAACAAACTTTTCATGAATTAACCCGTCGTCTTGCCGATCCCGATACTGCCAACAATCCAGATGAGTATCAAAAGGTGGCAAAGGCTCGCTCTGGGTTAGAAGAGGTGGTAAATACTTACGAAACTTGGAAAACGGCTACATCAGAATTAGTGGGTGCTCAAGAGGTTTTAAAAGAATCTCAAGGTGATGCGGAACTCCAAGAAATGGCAGCTTTGGAAGTTCAAGAATTAGAAGAAAAAATTGTAGAGCTAGAAATACGTCTGAAAATTCTGTTGTTACCCCGTGACCCCAATGATGATAAAAACATCATGTTGGAAATTCGTGCCGGAACTGGGGGTGATGAAGCTAGTATTTGGGCTGGCGATTTGGTGCGGATGTACTCTAAATATGCTGATAGCCAAGGTTGGCGAGTGAAGCTAGTCAGCGAATCCCTAGCGGAAATGGGTGGCTTTAAAGAAGCTATTTTAGAAATTCAAGGGGAGAGCGTTTACAGTAAACTCAAGTTTGAGGCTGGGGTACACCGGGTACAAAGGGTACCAGTCACAGAAGCCGGGGGAAGGGTACATACTTCTACAGCTACAGTGGCGATAATGCCAGAAGTGGATGATGTAGAAATTCACATTGATCCCAAAGATATTGAAATGTCTACAGCGCGTTCTGGTGGTGCGGGTGGACAAAACGTCAACAAGGTAGAAACGGCGGCTGATTTGTACCACAAACCCACTGGTATCCGTATTTTCTGTACAGAAGAGCGCAGCCAGTTACAGAATAAAGAACGGGCGTTACAAATTTTACGTGCCAAACTGTATGAAATGAAATTGCGGGAACAACAGGAAGCCGTGACTTCCATGCGGAGATCGCAAGTTGGAACCGGAGCACGTTCCGAGAAAATACGTACCTATAATTACAAAGATAACCGTGTTACTGACCATCGTTTGAGTCAGAACTTTTCCCTTACCCCTGCTTTGGAAGGGAATATAGAGGATATGGTTCAGTCTTGTATATCTCAAGACCAACAGGAACGGTTAGCGGAGCTTGCTGCTTCGGCAAATAATTAATCAGTGTTTAGGGGTGCAATGCTTGTGAACAATAGTTTTTGCGCCCAATAGTTTATGAAACATAGATTGATAATTGGCTAACCTGCAACTAATTCATCAGTGAAAACCGTTTGTCTATTTGTTTCATGAGATACAGGCAAGCGGTTTTTTAGTTATTTTCTTGCTGTTCTAGTAAGGTTACTAAATCAGATATTGCAGAAAAATCAACAAATTCTTCCCCTAATACTTCCAATTGCTCAGTAGATAATCCTTGAATACGTTCAATTATTGATGAGTCAATTTCACCAAAACGTCGATTTAACAGACGAATCAAAAATCGGCAGGCTTCTTCTTGCTTTCCTTGTTGTTTTCCCTGTTGCTTTCCCTTCTGTAAAATATCCTGATAAATTACTGACTCTTGCATAACATCCTCCCTTAACAATTGAACGGCTTGTTTTAGCACCAAAACCCTTACAGGATGGTGCCGTACTCTCGCCGATAACACACCCTACTGCTGTGTCAAGCTATTTTCTTGCTGTTCTAGTAAGGTTACTAAATCAGATATTGCAGAAAAATCAACAAATTCTTCCCCTAATATTTCCAATTGCTCAGTAGATAATCCTTGAATACGTTCAATTATTGATGAGTCAAGTTCACCAAAACGTCGATTTAACAGACGAATCAAAAATCGGCAAGCTTCTTCTTGTTTTCCTTGTTGTTTTCCCTCTTCTTTTCCTTGTTGCTTTCCCTTCTGTAAAATATCTTGATAAATTACTGACTCTTGCATAACATCCTCACTTAACAATTGACGGATTAAATTCTTGTCAAACCGCAAACCTGCTAGAATTCCTGTATATGCAGCAATATTTTGTCTTACCTCCATATCTAAAATTTTAGCAACGCTCTGGGCAACCTGGGATAGTAACCCTCGGGGTGAAGTTGTTAGGGTTAACGGTGCTAAAGGTAATAATGCAGGGTTATCCAGAAATAGTGCTGAGTCTTGTTCCCACATCCGTATGACTCGATAGCGGTGATTTGTTGTTTCATTGATATATTCCTCGATAAAGGCAATTTCGTTATCTGTCTCTTGCAAAAAAATAATCACCTGGGTTACAGGGACATTATATTGACCAAAAAACGAGACGCAAGCCCCTGGCTTTAGACACGGGGATAAGTCGGTAGGAACTTTTAAGTTCCGTGAACCGATTGGATGGGGTCACTGTGGTATACTTAAAC
>JAAUYD010030967.1_pt1 | contig 11006 bp, 6 predicted proteins | sample 7278101 | NCBI WGS metagenome assembly JAAUYD01 (sample SAMN14350128, study PRJNA611818) | marine sediment metagenome | isolation source: surface marine sediment (0.6m) | place: French Polynesia: Moorea | collected 2018-08
ATCTTGAGGGGATTGAGACCACCCTTGGAGAGTTGCACGCACTGACTGCAGAGCTCGCCACCGAGGCGCAAGGCTCAGCAAGTCAGCACTCGGGCCGCCTTGACACCATCATCGGCGAGGTACAACGCGTGGCCGATATCTGCGACGCGTTAGCCGAAAGGATGGCAGGTCTCGACGGGGCGGCATCCGGCGAAAAGGACACCGGGCTGCAGGACCAAATCGGAACTCTGGTCACCACCAGCGATGCCATCTTGGCCCACGCAGCCGACAGCATTGCGCCGCTGACTGCACTGTCGGAGCAAAGCGCCGCGCTTGAGGGCCGTCTCGCCACGTTGCCGGACGACGTGGCGGCCGCGGTCCGCGAGGCACAAGCCACAGCCCTTCAGGCAATCGAGGCTAGGCTCGATCAGCTGGAGTCGGGAGAGAAAGCCGATGCTGCGGACATCACCAGCGCGCTCACCGCAGCACTGGCGCCGCTCGATGCCAAGATGGATGCGGTTGCCGGCACCGACGCTTCGGCGCCGGAAGAGGTGCTCGGCCGTCTCGACACAATCGGCGAGCGGCTGAGCCATCTGGAGACCAGGGCGCCGGATGCCCTGGACAGCATTCTCGCCCGGCTGGAGGACGTCGATGCGCGTCTCGGCCAGATTGAGGCGTCCGACGATCATGATCTCGCTGCTCGGATCGACGCCTTGTCCCAAAAACTCGGAGAGACTGGCGGTGCATCGGAGCCGGATATTTCAGTCGTTACAGAAAGCCTCGCTCAACTGACGGATGACGTGACGCGACTGAACGATCAGGTTGGCTCACTGCCGACCCTGACGGTCGAGCTTCCTGCCCGCCTCGACGCCTTGGAAGACACGTTGAAGACCGGCGCAATCGATGCGCTGGCCGAGCGCATTGCAGCGATGGAAGCAAGCCTTGCCGGTCTGCAGGATATCGCGCGCGCCAATGGTCTGCAGGACGAGAGCCAGACTGCCGATGAGATGCAGGGTCTGCTGCTCCGCCTGGACGACCAGATCTCCGCCTTGGAGAGTGCGAAGATCACATCCGCCGAGGTGGATCCCGAAGACCCGTCCCTCTTGTCGCGTCTTGACCGCATTGACCGGGCACTGGCGCTGTTGCAGGAGGACACGGCAAACGGCCCGGTCGATGCTGCGGCCGAACATGAGGGGCTCTCACGTGCCTCGGTTGCGCTCCAATCGATTCTTGGCCGGATTGACGCGCAGATCGGCAACCTGGAAGAGCGGAGCCCGGATCTGATCAAGCGCCAGGGCACGTTTGCCCGCCCGCTTCTGGCCAATGACCTCGAGTTGCAGCAGGATCTGAAGATGATGCTGGCAGAGTTTCTCGCCCAGGCTCAGCGCGAGATTGTCCTCGGCCAATCGGACGAGGATGAGGTGCAGACCGCGTGAAGCACCCGCGACAGTGGCCTGACCGCCGTTGCATGGGACGATCAAAACCGCTCTCAAAGCACATAGCCGCGGCGGCAGGTCAGGACATCCCACGGCGCCGTCAGGCGCTTGAAGTCATGACGGGGGCTGAGGGCACGCCATTTTAAGCGCCCGATCTGCCGACCAAAGGACAAAGAGACTGCCCTAGTCTGCTGCAAAAGGGTCTTGCGGATATCGAACGTCCGTCAGGTAGAGGCCCTCGGGGGGGCTGACCGGACCACAGGCAGCGCGATCGCGGGCGGCAAGCGCGGTTGCGACATCCGCCGGGGTCCAGGCGCCGGTGCCGACCCGCTCCAGCGTACCGACAAAGCTGCGCACCTGATTGTGGAGAAAACTGCGTGCACGCAGCGTGAAGCGCAACTCGCAGCCATCTGCTCGGGGATGGGCCGTGATGTCCAATTGGTCCAGCGTCTTGACCGGGCTCTTGGCCTGGCAGAGCGATGATCGGAAGGTCGTGAAATCGTGGCGACCGAGAAGGTGGCGCGCCCCTTCTCGCATCGCATCGACATTCAGAGGGTGATTCAAGCGCCAGAACTGGTGCGCCTCGATTGTCAGGGGTGCACGGCGCCCGGTGAGGATACGGAACCGATAGGCGCGCTCGATTGCGTCGAAACGGGCGTGAAAATCAGGTGTCACCTGCGCGAGTGCAAGGACAGCCACCGGATCAGGGCGCAAATGGTAGTTCAGCGCCTCCGAGAGGCGGAAAGGCTCCCACTCACGGTCGAGATCGACATGCGCGACCTGCCCCAGCGCGTGGACGCCCGCATCCGTCCGCCCCGCACCGGCGACACTCGCATCCGCGTGGCCGAGCTTGGCCAGCGCCGCCTCGATCCGGCCTTGTACCGAGGGGCGGTCTTGCTGGCGCTGCCATCCGTGGAAGGGCGTGCCGTCATATTCGATTTTAAGCGCGTAGCGGGGCATGGGCGATCTCGGCCGGTGAAAGAGCCTGGGACCTCCGGGGCCTAGCCCGCTCGCCCGGCTTTGCCAAGCCCCTGTTCATCCTGCAAACAGTTGTTATATGGGGCGGACAGCGGTTTTTGGGGGCGTATGGCCGGTCTTTGGGATGTCACGAACGCGATTGGCCGAAGCCTGCAGGACGCGCAGGCCGGGGTCGAGGAATTGCTGTTCGAACCCGTGATCCGACTGGGCGTGACGGGGCTTAGCCGCTCGGGCAAGACCGTTTTCATCACATCCTTGGTCGCGAACCTTCTGAACCGCGGGCGGATGCCACAGCTGACCGCAGCAGCCGACGGGCGGGTCCTGACGGCCTTCCTGCAGCCCCAGCCCAACGACGCCGTTGCCCGGTTTGACTATGAGACACATCTGGCGAGCCTGACGGGGCCGGAGCCTGCCTGGCCCGACAGCACCCGCAGCATCAGCCAGTTGCGCCTGTCGCTGCGGGTGCAGCCTCATGGCATTCTGTCCGGCCTGACCGGGCCGCGGACAGTGCATCTCGATATCGTCGACTATCCCGGGGAGTGGCTGCTTGATTTGCCACTATTGGAGCAAAGCTACGCCAACTGGGCGGCCGAGACGATTGCCCTCGCCCGGACGGAGGCACGGGCGCCCCATGCACGAGACTGGCTCGAACACCTCGACAAAGCGGATCCGGGCGCACCCCTGGATGAAGTGGCAGCACAGGAGCAGGCGCGCGCCTTCACCGCATATCTGCAAGCTGCGCGCGAAGCCGGACTTTCCGCTGTGGCGCCCGGGCGGTTCCTGATGCCGGGCGATCTGAAAGGCTCGCCCGCGCTGACCTTCGCACCGCTGCCCAAGCCCGAGCGGACCGGAGGCAATGCGCTGTTCTCGACATTCGAGCGACGCTTCGAATCGTACAAGCGCATCGTCGTCAAACCCTTCTTCCGGGACCATTTCGCCAGTATCGACCGCCAGGTCGTGCTGGTCGACGCGCTGGGGGCGATCAATGCCGGGCCGCAGGCCGTCGAGGATCTGCGGCAAGCCATGGCCGCGATCCTGATGACCTTCCGGCCCGGGCGAAACAGCTGGCTGTCATCCATCCTGGGCCGCCGGGTCGAGCGGATCCTCTTCGCCGCAACCAAGGCCGATCACCTGCATCACAGCCAGCACGGCGCGCTGACGGCAATCACCGAGGCGCTGTTGACGGAAGCGCGGCGGCGGGCCGATTTCAAAGGGGCACAGACGCGGGCCATGGCGATTGCGGCCTTAAGGACCACAGTTGAAGAGACGGTCACCCATGATGGCGCGACGCTCGATTGCGTGCGCGGAACCCTTGCCGAAACCGGGCGGGAGGTTGCGATGTATGCCGGCGATCTGCCGGAGGATCCGGGCCATCTGCTGGTACCGGCGCGGCAGGGAGAGAGCCGCTGGCTCGACAATGAATACGCGATCATGAAGTTCGCGCCCCCCCGATTGACCCTCTCTCCCGACGAGGGGCCGCCTCATATCCGGCTGGACCGCGCGGCAGAGTTCTTGATCGGGGACCGGTTGTCATGACCCTGGTGCTGCGCGAGGCACGGATGTCGGACGCGCCGGCCTGCTCAGCCATCCTCTCGGACTGGGTGGCCGAGACGCCGTGGTTTCCAAACCTCCACAGCAGAGCCGAGGATCTGGGTTTCATGCAAGCCAAGATCCGCGATGCCGTCACGCTGCTGGCGGAGGAGGACGGTACGATCCTTGGCTTTCTGGCGTTGGAGGGGGAGTATGTGGCCTGCCTTTACCTCGCGGCCTGTGCGCGCGGTCGCGGGATCGGTCGGGATCTGCTGTCGGCAGCGAAGGACCGGTCAGATCGGCTGACCCTCTGGACATTTGCCGCCAATACCGGTGCGCAGGCCTTCTACCGTCGCGAAGGGTTTTGCGCAGCCCGCCGGACGGACGGCGACAATGAGGAGGGTCTGCCGGATATCGAATTCGTCTGGCAGCGCGGGAAGGAGCAGGCATGACGCGAAAACCTGTCATCATCGACGCCGAGGAGCTGTCGACCGAAGCGCCAAGCCCCGCCGAGGCCCCGCCCGTCCCCGATCCGGGCGCCCCGCCGGCCATGGTGCGGGCGGTGACCCTGTCGGCGCGGGGGCCGAGCCTTTGGGGCCGACTGGTCCGCTGGGCGCTGGGTGGGCTTCTGGCACTCCTGATCGGAACAGCGGCCTGGGATTTCGTGCTGGGCCTCTTTGCACGAAACGCCGTGCTTGGCTGGGCTGCCGTAGGGCTGGCAGCGATTCTTCTGCTGGCGGCCCTGCTGGCAATCCTGCGCGAAATCGCGGCACTTGCCAGGCTGGCGCGAATCGAGGCGCTGCAGGCCCGCGCGCGGGCCGCGGCAAGCGACGCCGATCGCGGTCTGGCGCTGAAGCTCATTGACGATCTGGAACGGCTCTATGCGGGGCGCGAGAGGCTCAGGCTGGGCCTCGACGATGTCCGTCGCCAGCGCGATCAGGTGCTTGACGCCGATGCCCTGCTGGCGCTGGCCGAGGGGCGGATCCTTGCCCCACTCGATGCGGAGGCTGCGCGGGAGATCGAGGGTGCAAGCCGGGCGGTGGCGGCGACGACCGCTCTGGTGCCATTGGCGCTGGCCGATGTTGTCGTTGCGCTGGCAGCGAACGTGCGAATGATCCGCCGGATTGCCGAGATCTATGGCGGACGGGCGGGCACCTTCGGCTCGCTGCGGCTGATGCGGGCGGTTGCAACGCATTTGCTGGCCACAGGTGCTGTGGCCGTGGGCGACGATCTGATCGGCTCGGTTGCCGGCGGCGGGGCGCTCGCCAAGATCTCCCGCCGGTTTGGCGAGGGGGTGGTGAACGGCGCGCTGACGGCACGGGTGGGCGTCGCCGCGGTGGAGGTCTGCCGGCCGATGCCCTTCGCCGCAGAGGCCCGGCCGCGGGTGACAAGCTTGGTCAAGCGCGCACTGACGGGGCTTTTCGGGGGCGAGCGGCAGGACCTTTAAGGGGCCTCGTGCGCCCCTTCGGGACGCCCTCGGCCGGGCGCAATCTCTGACCGGGGCGCTGCGTCCAGCCGATGCCCGCGCACGGGCGGGATCACATCGCCGCAGACGAGACGGGACAGGATCGACGGCGCTGGCGGGATCAGGGAGACAGGCATCAGGATCAGATCGCGGATGTAGGGCAGGATGCGGCTGTCGGACTGGTATTGGGGCGTGAAGGCCCAGCTCATTGCCTGATAGAGGCCCGTGTGCCAGCGGCGGCTGTGCGCATATCTGGTCAGGGCCGCATCGACCGGCGCGTCTCGCAAGGCCGCGAGCAGCGCATAGGCATCGAGAAGCGCCATATTGGCCCCCTGCCCCAGTTGCGGACTGGCCCGGTGCGCCGCATCGCCGATTCGCGCAAGGCCCGGAGCAATAGGGCTTGAAAGCGACCCGTGGCTGTAGATCGCCGGGGTCATGTCGTCGTGGCTTTCGATGGTGGCGAGAAACTCTCCGAAGGCCGGCCAAAGGTCCTTGGCCTCAGACTTCCAGTCGGCCAGCGGCGCTGCCTTCCAGTCGGCGATGCTCTCCCGCCGGAGCGACCAGAAGATCGCGGCCTTGGGAATATCCTCGCCCGGCAGGGTGCCGATGGGCAGGACGCCGACCATCCGGTTCGCGCGGCGATAGCGCTGGACAAGCTGGTCCCTCGGCAAACGCGTTCCTTCTGGCCAGGGCACCGTGCCCCAAATGGCACCATAGGGCAGCTCCCGCCCTTTGAGCGGCGACAGGGGCGACCCCGCCCCACAGGCGTCGATGATCAGATCGAAAGGGCCGCAGGTCTCGCCGGTCTCGAGGCGGATCTGCCCGCCCTCACTTCCGGCAACCGTGCTGTTGGAGCGGACCGTGACGCCCGCCTCCTGAGCGGCCTCAAGAAGAGCCTCGAACAGGCTGGCGCGGTGGATGGCGAGGCCAAAACGCCGGCCATTCCGGTCGTAATGCACATCCAGAACGCGACGCCCATGGGTCACATCGCGCCCGACCATCCGGCGGATCGGCTGACCTTTGGCCAAGGCCGCATCGAGCGCCCCACAGGCCGCCAGCACTGCCTGCCCCACGGGCTGCACGACCAAGCCTGAGCCAACGGGCGCGGGCGCTGCGAACCGGTCAAGGATAAGGACCTCGTGACCGTCCCGCGCCAACAGCGCACCGGCCGCCAAACCGCCAATCCCGCACCCTGCAATCCCAACCCGCAACGCAACCATCAAACACCTCAAAGTTGACGAGCTATCGCACGGGCCGCATGCCAGTTCCACGCGCATCACGTCGCACTGGACGACGGGCGCGCCATCTGCCTATAAGGCGCTCATGTTCTGTTCCGTCCGGATCATCGCACGAATTACATGCCCGGCGCTCGCTGCCTGAGCCGCCGGGACCCTGGCGTTGGACGCCAAAACTCTTTCCCCTGATCCTTGACCGGAGAGCGCGACATGTGCGCCGATACACCTGACTACAAAGACACACTGAACCTGCCTGAAACCGACTTCCCGATGCGCGCTGGCCTGCCGAAGCGGGAGCCCGACTGGCTTGCCCGCTGGGAAGCGCTCGGCATCTATGACCGGCTGCGGACCAAAGACGGGCGCGAACCCTTCATCCTTCATGACGGCCCACCTTATGCGAACGGGCATCTGCATATCGGCCACGCGCTGAATAAGATCCTGAAAGACATGGTCGTGCGCTCTCAGCAGATGATGGGCAAGGACAGCCGCTATGTGCCCGGCTGGGACTGTCACGGCCTGCCGATCGAGTGGAAGATCGAGGAGCAGTACCGCCAGAAGGGCCAGAACAAGGATGACGTCCCGGTGCTGGACCTGCGCCAGGATTGTCGCAAGTTCGCCGAGGGCTGGATCGATATCCAGCGCGAGGAGTTCAAGCGACTGGGCGTCACAGGCAACTGGGCCGATCCGTACCTGACAATGAACTACGACGCCGAGGCGGTGATCGCCGAGGAGTTCATGAAGTTCCTGATGAACGGCAGCCTCTACCAGGGATCGAAACCGGTCATGTGGTCGGTCGTCGAGAAGACCGCGCTGGCTGAGGCGGAGGTCGAATATCACGAGCATCAGAGCCACCAGGTCTGGGTGAAGTTTCGTATCAACCGGATCGATGGCACCGATGCGCTGACCGATGAGCTGCTGGAAGAAGGCGGCGAGGCCGGGTATCAGGACGCGGCCAAGAAGCTCGGCTTCGACTTCAAGGACACCTCGGTCCTGATCTGGACAACGACGCCGTGGACGATCCCGCAGAACCGGGCGATCTGCTTCGGGCTGGGGATCGAATACAGCCTGTACGAGGTGACCGCAGCACCGGCGGACAACTGGGCCAAGGTGGGCGACAAGCTGATCATGGCCGATGTGCTGGCCGACCAGATCTTCGCGCAGGCTAGGGTGGAGGGCTTTACCCGCCTCCGCGCGGTCTCGAACGCCGTGCTGGAATCGCTCGTCTGCGCGCATCCATTTCATGGCGCGGCCGAGGCCGGCGGCGAGTGGAATTTCGATGTCCCGATGTTGCCGGGCGAGCATGTGACGGACGATGCCGGGACGGGCTTTGTCCACACGGCCCCCAGCCACGGTGCCGACGATTTCGAGATCGGGCAGAAGCACGGCCTGCCGATGACCTATAACGTGCTGGAGGATGGCTCGTTCCGCCAGGATCTGCCCTTCTTCGGTGGCGCCGTGATCTTCGATCACAAGGGCAAGGAGAAGGACGCCAACAAACGCGTGATCGATAAGCTGGTCGAGGTCCACGCGTTGCTGGCGCGCGGACGGATGAAACACTCCTACCCGCATTCCTGGCGGTCCAAGGCCCCGCTGATCTTCCGCAACACGCCGCAATGGTTTGCCGCCATCGACGTGCCTGTGGGGGGAGACAACACCTATGGCGAGACGATCCGCGAACGAGCGCTCCGCTCGATCGACGAGCTGGTCACCTGGACGCCGCAAACGGGCCGGAACCGCCTTTATTCGATGATCGAGGCGCGGCCTGACTGGGTGCTCAGCCGCCAGCGCGCCTGGGGCGTGCCGCTGACCTGCTTTACCAAGCAGGGCGCCAAGCCTACCGATCCGGACTTCCTGCTGCGAGACCCTGCGGTCAATGCGCGGGTCGTCGCGGCCTTCCGCGAGGAAGGGGCCGACGCGTGGTACGCAGAGGGCGCCAAGGCGCGCTTCCTCGGCAATGAATACGAGCCGGAGGATTGGGACCAGGTCTTCGATATCCTCGATGTCTGGTTCGATTCCGGCTCGACCCACGCTTTTGTCCTCCGTGACCGCGAGGACGGCACGCCCGACGGGATCGCCGACGTCTATCTGGAGGGCACCGACCAGCATCGCGGCTGGTTCCATTCCTCCATGCTGCAGGCCTGCGGAACCAAGGGCCGGGCGCCCTACAAGGCGGTCGTGACCCACGCCTTCACGCTCGACGAGAAGGGCATGAAGATGTCCAAATCGCTCGGCAACACCATCGTGCCCGAACAGGTCGTCAAGCAGTACGGCGCCGATATCCTGCGGCTTTGGGTGGCGCAGACCGACTACACCCACGACCATCGCATCGGGCCCGAGATCCTGAAAGGGGTCGCCGACAGCTATCGGCGCCTGCGCAACACGCTCCGCTTCATGCTCGGCAATCTGAACGGGTTCTCGGACGCCGAGCGCGTCGAGCCGGCCGACATGCCGGAGCTGGAGCGCTGGGTTCTGCACCGCCTTGCCGAGCTGGATGTAACCGTCCGCGAGGGCTACGCGAAGTACGACTTCCAGGGCGTCTTCCAGAGCCTCTTCCAGTTCTGTACGGTCGACCTCAGCTCCGTCTATTTCGACATCCGCAAGGACGCGCTCTACTGCGATGGCGACAGCGACCGCCGCCGCGCCTGCCGGACCGTTCTGGATCTGCTTTACCACCGGCTGGTCACATGGCTTGCACCGATCCTCGTCTTCACCATGGAAGAGGTCTGGCTGGAGCGGTTCCCGGGCGATGAGAGCTCCGTCCATCTGGTCGACATCCCCGAGACGCCCACCGCTTGGCTTGACCCGGAACTGGCGGCCAAATGGGATGCCATCCGCCGTGTCCGGCGCGTCGTCACGGCAGCGCTTGAAGTGCAGCGTCAGGACAAAGTCATCGGCTCGAGCCTCGAGGCAGCCCCAGTGGTCGAGATCTCGGACCCCGAGCTCGCGGCTATCGTTAAATCGGTCGAGATGGATGATATCTGCATCACCTCCCGCCTCGACGTGATCGAGACCGAGCCGCAGGCCAACGCCTTCCGTCTGGACGACCCGACCATAGGCGTGGTTTTCCAGCGCGCTGACGGCAAGAAGTGCCAGCGCTGCTGGAAGATCCTGCCCGATGTCGGCTTACACGCGCATCCGGGAACCTGCGCCCGGTGCAACGACGCCCTCGGACAGTGAGATTCGCGCCACGCCGATTGCTTTTGCGGATCGGCGTGGCGCCACCGAGACCTTCTACCCCTTTGAAGTGGAGCCCGCTTCCCGCCCGAGTGGCTTCCGTTGATGCCGGATGCGGGCCGTGTCGTAGACGCCTTGCAGGAGCAGGGCCTGCTGCAGGCCGCGCAACGTGGCGCCCGCGTCGATCCGCGTTCGGCGGTGGGTGCTGCACGCCTGGGGAAAGCGTGATCCTTGGCCGGACGCGGCCTGCCTGACAGCCGCGGCGGGCCATCCCCACGCCCAACGGCCTGGGCAGAACAGACCCACAACTCTGCAAAAAGAGAAAGGGGCGCAGGCGCCACTGGGTATCTGTCCTTTTCCAGAAGAGCTCAGCTTCCATGTTCCACTCTTCCGGGGCGATGCGCTGATCTTTGTGATCACGCGGCACACGCCCAAGCGCAATTTCGGCTGTGAACGGGACAGCTTACAGCATTACCACTGACGTTCCGTCGCGCGTGTCAGCGCTCTCCGCGACGGGGCGACACCTCATTTGCCCGTCGGCGCTAAAAGAGCTGAGCAAACCTTTGCAGCAGGGTCGGACGGGACGGCATGGCGTGACCAAGACCCATGGCGCGAACCGCGCCAGATAGGCTTGGCCAAGGGCGCCAACCTGTCGGAAAGGCGTCGGGCCCCACTTAGCTGAGCGGGATCAGACGCAGATCCTCATCCCAGCCGATCAGGTCTGTCAGCGGTGTCCCTGGGCCTATGGCCTGGGGGGCAAGGCCCATGGCGCGACGCGGCACATCGGTCGCCATCGCCAACGCCTCGGCCAGATCGAGGCCGACATGCTGCAGGAGGTTGCGCACACCCGTCACCATATCCGTATGCGCGCCAGCGAGAGCACCTTCGGCGTTGACCAGTCGGCCGTCCTCCACCCGGATCTTCTGCCCATAAAGCTCGAACGTCTCGCCACCACCCACGGTCGCCATCGCGTCTGAGACAATGAACGTGGTGCGCGGAACCGGCCGCGCACGAATGGCGAGTGCCAGCATCTCCCAGCTGACATGGTGACCGTCGGCGATGATCCCGGCAAAGGCCTGACTGTTGATGGCCGCCCCGACAACACCCGGTGCACGGGATGTCATCGGCGGCATCGCGTTGAAGAGATGGGTAAAACAGGTGACGCCATTGGCAAGTGCAGTATGGGTCTCGGCCGCTGTTGCCGCCGTG
>JAAUYD010267195.1_pt1 | contig 11006 bp, 9 predicted proteins | sample 7278101 | NCBI WGS metagenome assembly JAAUYD01 (sample SAMN14350128, study PRJNA611818) | marine sediment metagenome | isolation source: surface marine sediment (0.6m) | place: French Polynesia: Moorea | collected 2018-08
CGGACGCGCTGCTCCCAGTGGTCGAGCACGGACTCGCACTCCGCGAGCGACTCGGCCTTGGCGGTCAACCTCACCTTGAGTCCGTTCCAGCCGCTCGCCAGGAAGGCGAGCGTGGGCGTGCCGAGCTGGTCGAGCTCGGCGACCACGCCCTCGAGCCGCTCGTTGAGACCGCTCTCGCTCTCACCCCACGTGCGCAGCACCCTGCTGGCGATCACCGAGGTGTCGCCGGTGCGGCGCTTGAGCTCGGGCAGCACCGCTCGCTCGAACATGTCGCGCATCTCGTGCGGCACGCCGGGCAGGGCGACGACCACCTTCGGGGACCCGCGCCGGGTCACCGGGCAGATGAGACCGGGCGCCGTCCCGCGCGTCTGCGCGATGACCGTCGCACCGGCCGGCACCATCGCCTGGCGGAGGTTGTTGTCGGGCATGCGCCGGCCGCGGCTGGCGAACATCTCGCGGATCGTCGCAGCGACCGACTCGTCGAGTGTCAGCTCGGCGTCCATCACCGATGCGATCGCCTCGCGCGTCAGGTCGTCGTGCGTCGGCCCGAGACCGCCACAGACGATCACCGCGTCGGCCTTGTCGAGCATGGTGTCGAGCTGGTCGACGATCCGGCCGACGTTGTCGCCGACCTTGACCTGCAGCAGCGAGTCGATGCCGCGCGCGGCGAGCTGTTCGCCCAACCACGCCGAGTTGGTGTCGACGATCTGGCCGAGCAGCAGCTCGGTGCCCACCGCCAGCACGTCACATCGCATCAGCGGCCCGCCATCATGCGAGGTGCGACTCGGCGAGCGCCTTCTCGGTCACCCTCGAGTACCAGAGGTACTGGGCGCCGCTCACCAGCGAGAGACCGACCGCGGTCCACAGGAGCGTCACCCAGAACCACTTGTAGTCGACGGCGAACCATGGCCAGAGCGCGAACCCGACGGCCAGCTGCTGGAACACCGTCTTCCACTTCGCGAGCTGGCTCGCCGGGATGCTCACGCCCTTCGACGCCACGAACGTGCGGTAGACGCTGATGATCACCTCGCGACCGGCGATCAGCGCCACGGGGAGCAGCCAGAACACCTCGCGGGTGACCAGCGTGAACATGGCGCCCAGCACCAGCACCTTGTCGGCGAGCGGGTCGAGGAACGCCCCCGACGCAGTGGTGCCGTGGCGGCGAGCGATGTAGCCGTCGATGCCGTCGCTGACGCTGAGCAGGAACCACAGGCCGAACGCCAGCCACGAGCCACGGTTGTGATCGGGGATGACGAGGAACATCACCGGCGAGAACACGAGCCGGCCGACGGTGATCGCGTTCGCCCACGTGGCGAGCGCGTTCGGGTCGACGGGCATCAGCGATCGTCCCCCGACCCGTCGGCCTCGGCCCGGGCGTCACCGCCGACGGCGACGAGATCCGGGCCGAGCGCGTCGGCGATCTCGACGGCGGCGAACTCCCCCACGACGAGATCATGCCCGATGTGGACGACCCCGTCGATCTCCGGGGCCTCGCGCACGCTGCGGGCGACGCCGGGCGCATCGACGAGCACGTCGACCGTCGCGCCGATCAGCTCGTCGCGGCGCGACGCCGTGATGCCGTCTTGCAGCTCGCGGAGCTCGGCGAGGCGTTCGTGCATCAGTGTCTCGTCGACGGAGCCATCGAGGGTGGCGGCCTGCGTGCCATCCTCCTCCGAGTAGGCGAAGAACCCGCACCAGTCGAGCTGCGCCTCCTCGACGAACCGGAGCAGCCGGTCGTGGTCGGCCTCGGTCTCGCCGGGGTACCCGACGATGAAGTTCGAACGGAACGCGGCGGCCGGCTCGCGCCGCCGGATGTCTGCGATGCGACCGAGGAAGCGGCCGCCGTCGCCCCACCGGCGCATCCGCCGGAGCAGCGGCTTGCTGACGTGCTGCAGCGACAGGTCGAAGTACGGCACGCCGGTGCCGCAGATGGCGTCGACCAGATCGTCGGTGAGGTCGCTCGGGTACAGGTAGAGGAGACGGACCCAGTCGACCCGCTCGGCGACGGCGGCGACCAGCCGCACGATCGAACCGGCACCGAGCTCCTCGGGCCGGTCCTTGCCGTACGAGGCCAGGTCCTGGGCGATCAGGACGATCTCCCGGGCCCCGAGCTGGTCGACCTCGCCGAGGATCTGAGCGATGTCACGGCTCCGCTGCGGACCACGGAAGCTCGGGATCGCGCAGAACCCGCACGACCGATCGCACCCCTCGGCGATCTTGACGTAGGCCCAGGGCGACGCGGATCTGGGGCGCGGCAGGTTGAGCAGATCCAGCTCGGGGAGCGGCGCCGACGACACGGGGATCAGGGTCTTGCCGGCGGAGCTCGGGCCCGCGGTGAGCGGGACCCCGAACCCCGCCACCCGGTCGACCTCGGGCAGGGCCTCGGCCAGCTCGTCGCCGTAGCGCTCGGCCATGCAGCCGGTGACGACCAAACGGGCCCCCTGCCGGCGCTGCTCGTCGAGGGCCAGGATGGTGTCGATCGACTCCCGTCGGGCCTCGTCGATGAACGCGCAGGTGTTGACGACGACCAGGTCGGCGTCGTGCGCCTCGTCGGTCGGTCGCATGCCGTCCGCGAGCAGCGTGCCGACGAGCTTGTCGGAGTCGACCTGGTTCTTCGGGCAGCCCAAGGTCTCGACGTAGAAGCGCTGCGACATGACGGTTTGCGAGGCTACCGGTGGCGCTCATTCGCTGCTGGGAGCAGCGCTTGCGCGCGCAACGTGTCAGACTGCCGGTCGTGGCAACCGACATCGAGTTCTGGATCGACCCCATTTGACCCTGGTGCTGGGTGACGGCCCGTTGGGTCGTCGACGAGGTTCGTCCGCACCGTGATCTCCGTGTCACGTGGCAACCGATCAGCCTGTACTTCAAGAACGAACCCGAGGAGGGATCCGAGTACCACGACCCGGTGCTGAAGACCCACCGGATGCTGCGGGTGATCGAGGCGGTGCGCGGATCCCTCGGGGACGACGCCGTCGAACCGCTCTACTGGGAGTACGGGCGCCGGATCCATCACGACCAGGACCGCGACTTCGATGTCGCCGACGCGCTCGAGTCTGCCGGCCACGACCGAGCGTTCGCCACCGCAGCCGACGACGACGACTGGGACAAGGAGATCAGGGCGCGGATGGACGTCGGCCTCGACCTCGCCGGCGACGACATCGGTACGCCGATCATCGCCCTGAAGAACACCCAGGGCGTCAAGCAGGGCTACTTCGGGCCCGTCATCACCCGGGTGCCGCCGACCGAGCTCTCGCTCAAGATGTGGGATGCCCTCACGGCGATGATGGAGGTCGAGGGCTTCTGGGAGCTCAAGCGGACGCGGACCGAACGGCCCGACTTCGGCGACCGCCCCTGAGCCGGGCGTGCGGGAAGACCGCGACCGGGAACCAGCTGCCGGCGCACGAACGCCGAAATCCGAGGTTGCGCACGACGAAGGCCCTGGAAGACGATAAGGTTCAGCTGTCTACCGACCAGTAGGTAGCCTCCGCCCTCGATCGTCAGGACTCCCATGACCCAGTCCCCCGTGGCCGTGCTGCCGCCAACCGACAGTCCGGCACCCGAGAGTGAGCGTCCGACCGGGCTCAAGCCCGTGCTGGACGTGATCCCCGCCCACTGCTACGAGCGCTCGACCGTCCGCGGCCTCGGCCTCGTCGCTCGCGACCTCGTCCTGTACGGGGCAGCGGTGCTCGGCCTCGTCGTCACCGACAACCCGTTCCTCCTCGTCCCGCTGTGGATCCTGGCGGGCGTGAGCGTGTCGGGCCTGTTCGTGCTGGGCCACGACGCCGCCCACGACGCGCTGTTCGACTCGAAGCGCCTGAACAGCGTCGTCGGTCGCATCACGATGCTGCCGTCATGGCACGCCACCGAGGTGTGGATCTTCGGCCACAACCGCGTCCACCACGGCCACACGCTGCGCCAGGGGATGGACTTCGTCTGGCATCCGCTGACCGTCGACGAGTACCAGGCGCTAGGACCCGTGCGACGGCTGCGCCATCGACTCGAATGGGGGCCGCTCGGCGCCGGCGCCTACTACCTCCGCGAGGTGTGGTTCAACAAGATGGTCCGCTTCACCCCGCCGGCCAGGTGGGCGCGCCCGATGCGGCGCGACCAGGGTCTCGTCGCACTGTTCGCGTTTGGCACGCTGGCCACAGCGGTCGCTCTGCAAGGGTTCGACGGCGTCTGGACCTGGGCCAAGGCGGTGCTGATCCCGTTCCTGCTGTTCTGCCAGGTCATCGGCTGGGTCGTGCACGTCCACCACATCCAACCCGAGATTCGCTGGTGGCCGCGTCGCGAGTGGAACCGCTACCGCGGCCAGGTCGAGGGCACCACCGTGCTGTGGGGGCCGCCGGGCTGGGACTTCTTCTTCCACTGGATCATGGTCCACCTCCCCCATCACGTCGACATGCGGATCCCCTGCTACCGGCTGCCCGAGGCCACCAGAGCGATCGCCGAGGCGTTCCCGGGCGAGGTCGACGAGCGACCGATCAGCGTGCGCGACTACCTGCGGTCGGTGCGAGCCTGCAAGCTCCACGACTTCGAGACCGGCACCTGGAGCCGTTACCCCTGATCCGCCTCGGTCGGGCCGCCAGGACGACCGGGCCCCGATCGTCGCTGGTAGGCGGCGACCGCTGCATTGATGGTGGGGTAGACGCGCTCCTCGCCAAGCCGGTCCTGGAGGCCCGACCTGATCAGCATGTCGTGCACCTTGTGGTTCGGGCGGGCGAGACTGATGGTGATGCCGTCGGCCTCGAGGTCGTCGAACAGCTCGGCGAGGTGATCGACGGCGGTGGTGTCGATCGAGCCGATCCCCTCCATGTCGAGGATCACGCCGGTCTCCTCGCCCGGGTTGCGCACCAGCGCGGCCTGCAGCCGCTCGCGGTAGTACTCGCCGTTGGCGAAGAACAGCGGCGCGTCGAAGCGGTACACGAGCAGACCGGGAAGTGGTGTCGCCCGCTCGTCGTCGAGCTCGATCCAGCCGTCGAGGTCCTCACCGCCGGCGCCGAGCACGGCGTCGTGCGGCCGCGCGACGCGGCCCAGGGTGATCAGCACCGACAGGCCGACCGCCACGAGCACCCCGACGAGGATGTCGATGCCGATCACCGCCAGGCAGGTGATCGCGGCGAGGGCGGTCTCCGCCCGGCTGAGCTTCGCGAGGCGGCGGAACCCGGCGACGTCGATCACCGCGAACGCGGCGGCGACGATCACGGCGGCCAGTCCGGCGCTCGGGATCTCGGCGAGCAGCGATCGACCGACGAGGAGGAACACCAGGACCGCCACGAACGTGACTGCGCTCGACAGCTGGGACTTGCTGCCGATCGTCGCCGGCACGAACGAGCGCGACGCGCTCGACGACATCGGGAAGCCGCCGGCGAACCCACCGACCGTGTTCATCGCGCCGAGCGCGAACAGCTCGCGGTCGGCATCCACCTCGTAGTCCTGCTTCGCCGAGATCGACCTGGCCGTGAGGATGTTGTCCGTGTAGCCGATCAGCGCGACGCCGGCGGCGGCCGGCACGAGTGAGCCGACGTCCCCCCAACCGACGTCCGGCACGCCGAACCTCGGCAGCGCGGCCTCGATGTCGCCGACGACGCCGACGTCGAGGTCGAGCAGGGCGACGGTGACCATCGAGCCACCCAGACCGATCAACGCACCCGGCCACGTCGGGCGGTAGCGGCGCAGCAGCATGATCACCGCCAGCGTCGCGAGCCCGATGCCGACGGTGGCGCCGTCGATCTGATCCAGGCTCGTCACGAACTCCCACACCCGGCGGAAGGGGTTGTCGGCGTCGATCGACACGCCGGTGAACGAGCGCAGCTGGCTGGTGAGCAGCGTCGTTCCGACACCCGTGATGTAGCCGACCAGCACCGGCTTCGAGAGCAGGTCGGCGACGAAGCCGAGACGCAGCACGCCGGCGAGCAGCGCGAACAGTCCCACGAGCACGCCGATCGTCGCCATCAGCGCGGCGTACCGGTCCGGGTCGCCACCCGCCAGCCCTGCGGCTGCCGCTGCGGCGAGGATCGCAGTGCCCGGCTCGGGCCCGATGCCCAGGTGACGGCTCGTGCCGATCAGCACGTAGATCGGCAGCGCCACCAGCACCGCCCGGAAGCCGGCGGACGGCGGCAGACCACCGAGCTCCGCATACGCCATCGCCTGCGGCACGACCATCGCGGCGACGGTGAGCCCCGCGAGCACGTCGGGCCGCAGCCAGGCTCGCTCGTACTCGCCACGCCGCACCAGTTGCGGCAGCGAGCGCGCGCTCATGTCGGGCCAGGTGCGCCGGTCGAGCTCGTCACGGGTTCGCGGGGGCCTCGTCGACGTCCTCGTCGACGTCTCGAGCGTCGTCCTCGTCGACGTCCCGAGCGTCGTCCTCGTCGACGTCCTCGGCGTCGGCGGGCCGATCGGCCGGCGGTGTGCCATCGAGCGGGAGCTCCATGCTCTCGCCCGGAGCGAGCGTGTACACCTCGCCGCCGAGGCCGAAGCGTGCGAGCTCCGAACGCCCCTTGCGTGACGAGACCCGCACGCGATCGCCGGTCACGCGCAGGTCGAGGCGCTGCCCGTGGGTGCGGACGTTCATGTGCAGGGACTCGAGCTGCTCGGGCAGGTGCGGGTCGAGCCACACCACGCCGTCGTCGATCGTGAGCCCGCACGCCCCGCGTTGGAGGATGTCGACCGTTCCGGCCATGACGCCGGTGTGGATGCCCTCGGCCGTGGTGCCGCCCTGTACGTCGTTCAGGTCGCTCTGCAGCGCATCCATGAACCGCTCCCACGACTGCTGGGGGTCGATGCGCGCCAACACCGACGCGTGCACGACCTGGCTCAGCGTCGATCCGTGCGACGTTCGGTGCATGTAGTACTCGATGTTGCGCCTGATCTGGTCGTCGTCGATCGGGTGTCCGAGCCGTTCGAACACGTCGCCGATCTCCTGGCGCGAGAGCATGTAGAAGAGCATCACGAGGTCGGCCTGCTTCGACAGCTTGTAGCGGTTCGGCGTGTCGCCCTCGGCTTCGAGGATCCGATCGAGGCGCTGGATGTTGCCGTACTCCTCGCGGTACCGCTCCCAGTCGAACTCCTCGAGCTCGTCGTAGCCCTCGAATTGGCTGATGATCCCGTCACCGTGGAACGGCACGTGCATCTTGGTGCTCATCTCGTGCCAGCGGCCGATCTCGGCAGCACCGATGTCGAGTCGCTCGGTCAGTTCGGCGGTCCGCACGTCGTCGAGCAGCTCGAGCACCTCCAGCGCCCGTCGGCACAGCCACGCCACCATCACGTTGGTGTACGCGTTGTTGCTGAACCCCGCTTCCTCCGCGTCGGGATAGCGCTCGTGGTACTCGTCGGGTCCCATGACGCCGTGGATCTCGTAGCGGTCGAGCTCGTCGTTGTAGTCGGCGACGCTCGACCAGAACCGGGTGATGTCGAGCAGCATCTCGGCGCCGTAGAGCGAGAGGAACTCGATGTCGTCCGTGGTCTCGAAGTACCGCCACACGTTGTACGCGATCGCCAGGTTGACGTGCCGCTGCAGCCGTGAGTCGTCGGGCAGCCAGTGGCCGGACTTCGGGTTGAGGTGGAGGAGTTGGCTCTCTTCGCGGCCGTTGCTGCCGCTCTGCCACGGGAACATCGCGCCGCCGAAACCCTCCTGGCGAGCCGCTTCCCGTGCGGCCGGGAGCCGGCGGTAGCGGTAGAGCAGCATCGCCCTCGTGATCTCGGGCATCCGCAGGTTGAGGACCGGGAACACGTAGAGCTCGTCCCAGAACACGTGGCCGCGATACGCCTCGCCGTGCAGGCCGCGGGCCGGCACGCTGAAGTCGAGATCCCGGGTGTTCGGCGAGACGGTCTGCAGGATGTGGAAGATGTGCAGCCGCAGCAGCATCTGCACGTACTCGTCGCCCTCGATCGAGACGTCGCAGCGGCGCCAGAGGTGCTTCCAGGCGTTGGTGTGGCTCTTGCGCAGCTCCTCGAACCGGCCGACGGTGAGCACGGCCTCCTCGGCCTCTTGCAGGCACTCGGTGATGCCCGAGTCCTTCGAGGTGTAGATCGCGACGGTCTTCTCGACCGTGATCGGCGCACCCTGCTCGAGGTGGAACGCCATCTGCTCGCCGATGTAGCCGGGCTCTTCGAGCAGATGCCGATCGATGCGAACGGAACGGTTCCCCTCGAACACACGGGTGCGGGCTGCGAGCGCCATCCGGATCTGCGACTGCGTGGTCTGCACGTGGAGGCTCATGCCCTCGTGGTCGAGGCTGCGGGTCCCGAGGGTTTCGAGGTGCTGGCTGTTCAGCTGGCGGTACCGGGGCACGCCATGGTTGATCACGCGCCCGTCGAGTGCGGAGCGGATGTGCACCTTGCCCGACCAGTTCTCGGCGGTGATGTCGACCTGCACCGCGGCGAAGTGCGGCTGGCCCATGTGGACGAAGCGCCTCGTGCGCAACGTGGTCTCGCGGTCCTGCGGGTCGCGGAAGCGCACCGTCCGCTCGAGCATGCCTTCGTCGAGATGGAGCTCCTTGCGGTACGACAGCACCTCGACGGCCATCAGGTTGAACCAGTCGCCGGTGTCGGGACGGAACTTGACGCTCAGCCAGTTGGGGAAGTTGACGAGGTCCTCGTTCTCGATGTCGCGGCCGGCGACCTCGGTCGGGAGCCGGTTGTAGCCGCCGGCGAGGTACGTGCCCGGATAGTGGATGTCGTCGGCGTCGGCCTCCTCGGCGGCGCCGCGGGTGCCGATGTACCCGTTCCCGAGCGTGGTCAGCGCCTCACGCAGGGCTTCCTGCCCGGGGTCGAACTCCTCGTAGACCAGTGACCAAGCCGGCATCGCCGCCTCCCGACGCGAAAACGTCCCTTGCTTCCGTCACGAGCCTACGATCCAGGCGGGTACCGCCCGAAGGGCCGAAAGTCGGTGCTGGCCGTGATCAACGACCGCACGGCCTCGGAGCCGGCTGTTCGAGCTGCGGGCCCGGCCCGCTCCGGGTCACCGAGAGCACGGCGCCGGCCGCGATCAACGACTGCGCAAGGTGGCAGCCAGCCGTTCGAGCAGCAACCCGACGTCGGGCACCTCGGGCACGCCGTAGTCGGCGCCGCTCGGACGTGCGGAGTCGGACACGACGACGACGCCGAGCCCGTTCGCAGCCAACGCTGCGAACGCGTCCTCGTCGGTGAGGTCGTCCCCGAAGAACATCGGGAGCACGTCGTCGTGGTCGAGGTCGAGCGCGTGCATGACCCACTCGACGGCCTTGCCCTTGTGCCACTCGATCGCGGGTTGGAGGTCGAACACCTTCTTGCCGAGTGTCTTGCGGATGTTGGCGAACTCGGGCTCGGCGAGGGTCTCGTCGACGGCGGCCTCGACGACGGCCACCTCGTCGTCGGCCACGAGGCGATAGTGGACGGCGATCGAGTACTTCTTGCGCTCGACCAGCGAACCCTCGACGTCGCCGAGGCGTGCCTCGACGTGGTCGGCGAGCGTCTGCATCACGGGGAGGAAGCTGGTGCCGTGGTCGTGCTGGACGGCCAGGCCGTCGGGCCCGCCGATGTCGAACCCGTGGCTGCCGGCGTACACCAGGCTGTCGATGCCGACGAGCTGCTCGACGTCGTGGCGGTCGCGCCCGCTGATGATGCCGACGGTGCACAGACCCGCGAGATCGGTCACGACCTCGCGCATGTGGTCGGAGAGCACCGCGAGCTCGGGCCGTGCCACGATGGGCGTCAGCGTGCCGTCGTAGTCGAGGAAGACGGCGAGCCGCTTGTCCCCCAGGCGCTGCTCGATGGCTTCGTAGTGATCGAGGGCCGAGGGCAGGTCCTGGATCGGCGCCATCGCCCCGCTCGTGTCGTCCATGTCGCCATTCCTCCCGATCGAAGACCCGTGAGCTTGGCACACGGGCGTCAGGTGATTGGTCGCCGCCGGCGATGTGATGGTTCCGCCGGTCGGGCAGACTCCCGCCATGACACGGATCGGGTTGGTGACGCTGCTCGTCGAGGACTACGACGCTGCGATCGAGTTCTTCGTCGACGCCCTCGGTTTCGAGCTCGTCGAGGACTCGCCGGGCACCACCGACGACGGCCGACCGAAGCGCTGGGTGGTCGTACGGCCGGCACGGGGCGGGACCGGCCTGCTGCTCGCGCGCGCCGACGGCGCCGACCAGCGCGCCCGTGTCGGCGATCAGGCCGGCGGTCGAGTCGGCTTCTTCCTCGAGGTCGACGACTTCGAGGACCGGTTCGCACGGATGCAGCGCGCCGGCGTGGAGTTCCTCGAGACGCCGCGAGCTGAGCCGTACGCCACGGTCGCCGTGTTCCGCGACCTCGCCGGCAACCGCTGGGACCTGCTCGGTCCGCCGACAGGGGCCTGACCCTCAGCTCCAGATCGTCGTCGCGCCTTCGGGGAGCGGTACGTCGAACAGGTTGAGCATCATCGAGATCAGGCAGTAGTAGCCGGCGACGGACACCAGCTCGACCAGCTGGGTCTCGCCCAGCAGTTCGGCCGCCTCGGCGTAGGTGGCGTCGTCGACCCGATGCCGCTCGAGCAGCTGGGTGGTCACGGCGTGGACGATCCGTTCGTCGTTGCGAGAGAACTCCGGTGTCCGCCCCTCCCGGAGCGCCTCGATCACCGCCGGTTCGACCCCGTGGTCCAGCGCCATCGGCGCATGGGCGAAGAACTCGAACTCCGCCTGCCAGAACGCACCGACCGTGCAGATCACGACCTCGGTGAGTCGGCGGTCGAACGCCGTGCCGAACCGGAGGTGGCCGCCGAGCGACGAGAGCCGGCGCCCGATCTCGGGTGCGTGCAGCCAGGCGTTGAACGGTCCGGCGAGCCCCCCGTCGGGCGTGAACAGGTCGAGCCCCCCGCCGCCGCGGCTGCCGGTGATGCCGTCCCAGAGCTGCCGCTGCTGGTCGTCGAGGTCGGACTCGGTGATCGGTCGAAGCCGGGACATCGCCGCACCTTAACGGTGCGGTCCGCCGCACCTTGACGGTGCGTCCCAGCGCCCGGCATCTGCGGTGCTCGGTCTCGTCGCGCCGGTAAC
>JAAUYD010007017.1_pt1 | contig 11005 bp, 6 predicted proteins | sample 7278101 | NCBI WGS metagenome assembly JAAUYD01 (sample SAMN14350128, study PRJNA611818) | marine sediment metagenome | isolation source: surface marine sediment (0.6m) | place: French Polynesia: Moorea | collected 2018-08
GCCCAAAATTGAGATCCATTTTTACGACGAAATCGAAAATCGAAACGTTCTTTGAGGCCATTTGTTCGCGGTTTTCGCTTTTTTAATAGCTCGGGTAGATCTTTTCGATCTACAAAATCGTAAGGATTTGTCTTTAATAATTCTGCTACGGTACAGTCTAAAATATCGGCTAATTGTTGATTGACAAAGATCAATTGGCTTTTTTCATTAAAAATCGCCACCCCTTCAGTCATAGTTTCGACAATGCGACGGTATCTTTTTTCGTTTTCTTTTAGTTCTGCAATAATTTCAGTACAGCAATCAAGATCGCTCTCAATTCCGATCGCCCGAGTTGCTCGACCGAGTTCGTCCCATTGTGCTTGTCCTCGGTTGAGAATCCATTTATAGTTACCGTTGCGATCGCAGACTCGATATTGAAGCACGAAGGGACTTTTGCCAGCTAAATGGTTTTCAAAAGTAGCGATCGCCTCCGAATAGTCTTCTGGATGAATTCTCCCTCGCCATTGTTCTATGCTTTCTTCTCGCGGTTTAAAATCTCCTACAGCAGCAGAAAATATGCGATCGCTTTGAATATTCCACTCCCAAATTCTGTCTCCTTTACTTTGTAAAGCTTGGCTTCTTGCTAATGCTGCTTCAGTTTTTAAATTTTGAATGCCTATACTCAAACAATTAGCTATATCGACTAAATTATCGATCTCTTTTGGTTGCCAATTGTAAGGTTTAGAACTAAAAAAAGTTAGTAATCCTAATATTTTTCCCGAGTATTTTACAGGAACGGTTAAAAGTCCCCTCATGCCCATTCCGAGCATTTTCTCTTTTAAAGCAATGAGGCGATAGTCTTTAGTTAGATCTGTGATTGCGACAAAAGAACTTGTCTGACATGATTTCCAGTATTCTGGTACTAAATTTAAATTGAGTGTTTTTTCTGCTAAATTTTTTTTTTCTGAAGTCTCGTTCGCCTTGATTATTGTTATTTTATTTTGGTTCTTTGCATTATTGTGGTAGGCGATCGCCAAATTGGGAAAATAAAAGCTTAGATCTAATAGTGTTTTCTCAATTAAATCTTTTTGTTTGTCGCTCGATTTAATATTCTCTAAAATATCTTTAATTAATTGTCTAGTTTTTGCTGAGCTGTCCGCAATAATATCGTCGCGATCCTCAATTTTAGTAGATACTAAAGCATATCCTGCTAATTCTTCTGCTTGTCTGAGAGGGAAAGATCTAGTGTAGATCCAACTATTGCATCGATCGCTGGCAATTCGATATTTTTCCTGAAAAGGTTTTTGCTCTCGTAATAACTCATTCCAAGCGAGGGATACTCGTTCTTTTTCTTCTGGATGTACCGATTCTAACCAAGAATTCGGCTGTTGTTTTAACCTTTTGCATTTGTCGCCCCAGATCCGTTCGTAATTTGAACTCAGATCGAATAATTTTTCTCCATCCTTTGAAACAGTAAAAAATACTTCCTCAAATATTTTTTTCATAAGTAAATTTAACAAAAAAATAATGTTTATTTTAACAATTTAATTATTTTATGAGGCACAATTATAATCCGTTAGGTATTGCTCTTGACTCCAGCGATCTTTTTTTAAGAAAATCAGTTTAGATAAGAAACCGTACCTGAATATTTTTGAATAATAACAAGATACTGATAACTAATTGCTATTTTTGCAATTAATTATATAGTTCTAATTTTATTTCTAAATAAATTTGAAAGTTAGCAGTTTTTTATTGAAAATACCTATCAATTTCATTGATTATCCCTATATTACAAAACCAAGAACGTTAAAAAAACACATTATGCGATGAAAATTTTATTAGTAGAAGATGATTCTATTTTGGCCGAAAATTTGGCCGAGGCGATCGCCGCTCAACTATATGTTATTGATGTAGTCGGTGACGGAGAAGCAGCTTGGGATTACGTTCAATCTTTTAATTACGATCTTATTTTATTAGATGTTAACCTTCCTAAGTGTAATGGAATCAACTTGTGCCGAAAACTGCGCCAACATGGTTTTGATAAACCTATTTTGATGTTAACCGCTCGCGATACCAGCGAAGATAAAGTAATCGGTTTGGATGCTGGTGCTGATGATTATGTGATTAAACCTTTCGATCTCCCGGAGTTATTAGCGCGAATTCGGGCTTTATTGCGGCGAGGTAGTTCGAGATCGCCTATTTTAAAATGGGGAGAGCTTTGTCTCGATCCGCACACTTATCAAGTTACTTACGCACAGCAACCTCTCTCTTTAACCCCTAAAGAATATTCAATTCTGGAACTTTTAATGCGTAATGGAAAAAGAGTTCTCAGTCGCAGATTTATTTTAGAACAAGTTTGGGCTTTTGAAGATATGCCTTCAGAAGACACGGTTAAAGCTCATATTAATAGCTTAAGATCTAAACTTAAAGCCGCTAAAGCTCCTCAAAATCTTATTAATACTGTTAGAGGTGTCGGTTATTCTCTAAATTTGACAAGTTAATTGATGCCTTAAGTTTCTTCTTAACCTTTCCTTAATCTATCTTGGCGAAATTTTTACAAACAACCTTTATAGTATATATACATAAGGCAAGTTCTTCTTTTAGGTGGATCTAATCCTTCAAGCAGGGAGTTTAAGTTAACTTCCTGTGTTTTTTTTATTTTGACAATTTAACCGGTCTGAAAAGCTAGTTTTGTACTTATTGCCAAATTGTCCAATCTGTTAACTTGAAATTAACCTTCGAGACAAACTGGTTAAATTAAATTTTTTCGGGTAAAAATTGTCATATTGACAATTCAAAGCAATTTCTTAACATTTGCTTAATCTATTTTTACGTAATATTTACAAACTAGCTTTAAATTAAATAAGTATTAGGCAAGTTCTTCTTTTAGGTGGATTTAATTATCCTCGCAGGAAGTTATGTATTAACTTCCTGTATTTTTTTTCTCCTGCGATCGCTTCCAGTCGTCTAAAGTTCTCTCTAGAATTGCATATTGAAAGTTTTTTGAGATTAAAATTATCTCTACATCTTCCTTTGCTAAGTCAGTCGGATCGGCTAAAGCGTAAATCAATTTGTTTTCAAAATCGGATTTTCCTAAAACTAACTGATGTTTTTGCCGATTATTAAGCAAGATTGTTATTACCGTATTAAAAGGTTGCAAACCATACAGATTTAAATTGTTCGCAGAAACATTAAAAGAGCGTTCGCTCTTACCACGAGCCAATAAATTCAATAAAAAAACCACAACTCCATCATTAGCGGGAGTATTTTCAGGTTTGAGCATTTGCCAATTCGAGGAATTGTTACGATTAATTCGTTCAAATTCAAGAGTTTTTCCATCAATCTCGATGGTTAATTGTTTAATATCTGCTTCTTGAAAATCAAAAATTTCTCTTCTTTCATTTTGAATTGCTAGGGGCTGATTTGTATTTTTAACTTCACTAAAATAGACAAAGCTGCCCAAAGTAACAGCCAAACCCAATAAAATCAGAGTTGTTTTTTGCAATTTCATGTTTATTTTACCTATCCACATTCAATAAGAAATCTCTTAGCGTCTTTTCCACCAAGTTAAGCCAGCCATAGCAAAACCTAATAAAGGAACGATAAAAAGAGCCAAAAGATTAATCATTATCGATTGAATGGGACTAATATTGAGGCGGCGATTTTTAGGCTCTTTAGGCTCGATCGAAATAGCAGAATCATCGTTACTAGCTAACCAATCGATCGCGTTACTAAATAAATTTTCATTAAACTGTTGGCCCAACCAAGTATTAGTCGCAAAATCAGAATCGCCAACAATAACTAATCGAGATTCTCGCGCTTCTTCTCTCGATCTTGTTAAAGTAAAGCCAATATTAAAAGGGCCTTCCTTATCTTTAATCGGATCTAAATTAACCCGATCGCTCAATTCACTTTCTGCCCAACTTTGCTTGTCCGTAATTAAAAAAGGTGCGGCATCAATTCCTGCAACTGGTTCAAGATCTACAGCCCTAGCGCGATAAAACAAAGTGATATTTTGCTCGCTAAAATCTTTAGTAATCGGGCGATCGCCATATTGAGTTATCACGGTAGTATCGCCACCAAAACCTAAAAATACATTGCTACCACTGGCATCGATAATAATGCGATCGTCTAATTTTATGCCCCAACTTTGTAAAATTCTAGTCGGATCTGCACTCAATTGAGGGTCTAACATTAACAATAATCTTCCGCCCTTATTAAGATATTGTTCTAATAGATTGCTTTCTGCTGGAGATAATACTTTTTGAGGGTTAGACAAGACGATCGCGCTAGTATCTTCGGGGATTTTACCATTTGTGACGAGATTGAGGGTTTTAACGCGATAACCTTTAGCATTGAGATTGTTGACAGCTTGAGACAAACCATCTTTAGTTGCCGTGAGGGGCGTTTCTCCGTGTCCGGTGAGAAAATAGATCTCGGGAATACGATCGCGCTTGATTTTAGCGATCGCGTTGGTTAATTGGACTTCAGAGATCGGTTCTTTTGTTCCGGGGTTGAGGGGGTTTTGGCCGTATAATTGCTGTACTAATTGCTTTTTATTGCCATATTCGAGATAAACTTGTCCTAATGAGAGATCTTTAACTTGAAAAGCGTTTAATTTGCCTATTTCTACTTGCGGATCGACGAAGTCAAATTTAAACTGAGGGCTGTAGCGACCGTAATTTTCGAGTAATTCTCGATCGACCGGATTAAAATTGCGATCGAATATCCAAACTGTTAAAGGTTGGTTTAAACTCTTAACTATTTGCTGGGTTTTGGGAGAGAGGGTAAAGATTTGATTTTCAGTAAAATCGATTCTGAAACTATAGCGACTTGCTAAAAAATTAATCAGCCCTAAAATTATTAATATTGAGAGAGTTGATATTAAAGTATTAGTTCCGACTCGAGTCGATTTTTGCTGCCAAAACCCGTTCCCTAGAAATCCCAACCAAAAGATAGTAAAGATCGTCCCAGTTAAGACCAAACTTAAAGGAATTATCGACCAAATACCCGAAACAATTCCCGCAACTAAACCTACGGTAAATATAAACGGGCCGGATAAAAATAAGTATTTAAACTTTTTTTTGAGATTGAATTTTAATTTATTTTTCATAAATTCAATAATTTACTATCGCTTAAAACGAAGAATTTCAATACTGTTAGCGGTTAAAAATATGCCTAAAAATATATAACTAAAAAATACAACTATACCCCCAGTATCAAAAATACCTTTTATGAAATTGTCATAATGTTTCAGTAGAGAAAGATAGCTAATTGCCGCACCAAGTTGGGGGGATATAGTTGCTGAAATTGCCGTACCGAGTCCATCTAAATACCAAAGAAAGACGATCGCAATAAAAGTAATAATAGCGGCAAAAATCGTGCTATTAGTTAAAGAAGAAATAAACATACCCAGAGAAAGTATTGCAGCAGCCAGTAAAATTAAACCTAAATGAGCGAGGAGGGGAACTGTCAGATTAATTGGCGGATTGGCATTGCTAAAGGCGATCGCTTCGTAGATTAAAACCGGAAACATCATAAATGTGAAAAAGCAAACTACACCTAACAACTTGCCTACAGCTACGACCCAATTTGTAATTGGAGAAGTTGCTAACAATTCTATAGTTTTAAACTGCCTTTCTTCTGCATATAAATTCATCGAAAGAATGGGAACAATAAAGATTATCAAGCCGCTCATTAAGCCGAGATAACTGAGTAAAAAATTGTAAGCAACGTCGGCATTAACTGGTTGCCCCAATCGCTCGATTCTAGAAACTTCAGCAATTATCCCTTCTTGCCCCAATAATAGATAAACAAAGAAAAAACCAGTTAACAGCCAAAAAAAACCAGCAACAAGATATGCTAACGGCGAAGTAAAATAACCTCTTAATTCCTTTTGAAAAATTGCAGTAATATTATTGATAATCATCTTCAAATTAGTTAAGAAATAGAGAGGCTTAAAGTTCTTCTCAAGGTGAAGGCACGAAGAAGTAAAAAATACTTTATTATTGTTACCAATATAATGAACCTTTTGTCCTCTGCCCTCAACCTTGCTGCGATTATTAACGCATGGTTACAAATTCTTCAGCCGAACTAGGATGAAGGGCAACAGTAGCATCGAAATCTGCTTTAGTAGCACCCATTTTAAGAGAGATTGCAATTGCTTGCATAATTTCTCCTGAATGTTCGCCCACCATATGGGCCCCTAATACTTTATCAGTATCTCGATTGACCACTAATTTCATTAAAGTTTTTTCATCTTGGCCGCTAAGAGTATGATAGAGCGGTCTAAATTTAGCCCGGTAAATTTTGATTGCTTCATCTCCATACTTTGCTTTAGCATCTTCTTCGGTTAAACCAACGGTAGCCGCTTCTGGAGTAGAAAAGACTGCTGTAGGTATATTCTCGTAACTCATTTTGGCATCTTTTTTACCAAAATGCGTGTCAGCAAAAATACGTCCTTCCCGAATTGCTACCGGAGTTAATTCCATCGTTGGAGTACAATCGCCGATCGCGTAAATATTTGGTTCTGAAGTGCGACTGATTTCATTAACGGCGATCGCACCATCGACAATTTCTACCCCAGTATTTTCTAAACCTAAATTCTCCAGATTTGGTTTTCTTCCTGTGGCTGCTAAACTAACCGCATCGGCCACAGCAATATCTTCTTTATCGCTTCTCGAGATTACTTTAACTCCCTCATCGGTTTTTTCGATTTCAATCTGGTTACTGTTATTAAAAATGCGAATCCCGTGTTTTTCCATGGCTTCAGTTAGGGTAGAACGTAAATCGCCATCAAAACCCCGTAAAATGCGATCGGCGCGAATAATTTGAGTGACTTGAGTTCCCAAACCCTGCATGATACAAGCGAATTCTACGCCAATATAACCCCCGCCAATAATTACTAAACTTTTTGGCTGTTCCGGTAAATTAAACATATCGTCAGAAACAACCGCCAGATCGATCCCGGGAATATTATTAGGTTTTACCGGACGACCGCCAACAGCGACTATGATTTTATCTGCGCTTACCTTGCGATCGCCGATTGCTACTGTATGGGAATCGACAAATTGAGCGTAACCGCGAAATAATTGCACGTTCGATTTATCCAGCATGCGCTGATATACCCCATTGAGGCGATCGAGTTCGTTATTTACCGCTCGAACCATTTGCGACCAATTGAGGTGGCTTTCTGGCTTGCTCCAACCGTATCCCGTAGCCTCTTCAAATTGTGCCGGAAACCGAGAAGCGTAAACCATTAATTTTTTGGGGATACAACCGCGATGCACGCAAGTTCCACCCAAGCGATCGTTTTCTGCTAATCCGACCTTTGCGCCATATTCTGCGGCTCTTCTAGCGCAAGCAATCCCCCCAGATCCACCACCGATGACAAACAGATCGAAATCGTAACTCATTATATTATTCCTCTTTTTACCGCTATATTGAATGCTAAAACTTTTATTGAGATCGGCACAAGCCTTAATTTTTCTCTCTTTGCTATTTATCCTCCAAGCACCGAAACTTAAAAATATTGACCGAGTTGGAGACGATCTTTCCGAGCGATCTCAATTGGAGCAACCTCCCAAACAGTTATCTCTTTCTCCTTCTGCTTCTGTTACTCTCGCTCGAAATAAGAAATATATTTGTCCTGCAGATTTAGATCGCAAAATAGGGCAAATTATTAACCGCGAAGGTTTCGATCGCCTCAGTTGGGGGATTTTAATCCAAACTTTGGCTACTGAAAAGACTATTTATGCTAAAAATGCCGAAAAATATGTTTTACCCGCTTCTAATGCCAAATTATTGACCACTGCTGCCGCTTTGTCTCAATTAGGATCGCGCTATCGTTTTTATACTTCCGTTTACGGAGAGGGAACTTTACCTAATTTAACTGCTTTGCGGGTGGTAGGAAGTAAAGATCCGAGTTTGAACACCGCACAATTAGAACAACTGGCCGATCTCCTCAAAGCAAAAGGAGTCAGGCGAATATCCCGTTTAATAATTGAAAATAGCCGACCTTATATTAATCCTACTTGGGAATGGTCTGACGTTCGCGAATATTATGCTGTTGGAGTTTACGATCTCAACCTCAACGAAAATGCAGTTATCTTAACTATTTTGCCGCAAAGATTGGGACAAAAAGTAAAATTAGATTGGTCGGATGAAATTGCCGCCAAACAATGGGCGATCGAAAATCAAGCAGTAACTGCACCTGAAAATACCCCTTATGGCGTTGAAATTAAAGGAGTATTTGTCGAGCCGAGTTTAAAAATTCAAGGCGAATTAGCGATCGATTCCGGCCCCGATATTTGGGGTTTAGCAATACCCGATCAAAGTCAGTATTTTTTAACTTCTTTTCGGAAAATTTTGCGCGATCGCGGCATTGAAGTTGATTCGGAATATGTCGATCGCCGTCCTTTCTCCATTCCTCGGGGCACGAAATTAGCCACAGTTTACTCCGAAACATTAGAGGTTTTAATCGCTAAAACCAATCAAGAAAGCAACAATTTATATGCCGAAACACTGTTTCAAGTTTTACAAGATCGTTTAAGTGCCGCAACCGAAGACAATGCGATCGAACTGGTTTTAAGTAAATTAGGAGTCGATTCTAATAGCTATAGTTTAAACGATGGCTCTGGCTTATCCCGTCAAAATTCAGTTTCTCCCGAAGCAATAGTCAAAACGCTTCAGCTAATGGCAAAAACTCCCCAAGCTCAAATTTATCGCGATTCTTTAGCTGTGGCTGGAGTTAGCGGAACTTTAAAAAATCGCTTTTTAAATACGCCAATTCGCGGAAAACTGCAAGCAAAAACCGGAACTCTCACCGGAGTTTCTGGACTTTCCGGTTATTTAGAATTAGCCAATTATGAAACTTTAGTTATTAGTATTATTCTCAATCATGCCGATTTTAAATCTTCTCTGCAGCGAGATGCGATCGATGAAATAGTTTTATTATTAAAAGATTTGCGAGACTGTTAAAGTAATTCAACACTGCAACAATGCGATCGTCTACCCAGCAGAATCTTTATATTTCTGTTCGTAGCCAATGATTTTGCTGATGTTTTTTCATTGAGTTTAATCTTACAATCGTAATTAAGATTGTCAATTAATTAAAACCTGTCAAAGCAATCCAGAGATCGATCCAACCGAGACATCGACCTCTGAATTTTTATTAAATCTTTTTCTGAGATTACCCCAATTAATTTTCAATTATAAACATTTGAAAAAATTCAAATAAAATTAAGATAAATTTCATGAAAATATTTCAAAAATTAAGTTTAGCATTTTTGTCAAGTGCTTTTTTATTGGGAGGAGTCGGAGTTATTTCTTTAAGGGGAAATACTCAAGCAAAAATCAATATAGACCAAGCTATCTTAAAAGGAAATAAAACTACTATTTTACTCGCAAACATTCACTCAGATTTGAGAAAATTAGAGTCAGAAACTTATAATTATTTTTGGCAAAAAAAAACGGGTATATCTGATGAATATCTAGAACAAGATAAACAAAAAATTTTAGAAATAATTCCCGGGCTATCAAAAAAAATCTTAGACTTAGACCGAGCTTCAGAAGAACTATTGAGATTCGATATGAATTCTCCAATTGAACTAGAAGAAGAAGAAAACGAAGAAGGTGAAGAACTTAAAGACGAACTAGATCTAATTAGAATTGCTGATAAGCTCCAAGAAAAAAATCTTAAACTGGAAAAGATAATTAAAGAGATTTTAGAACCAAACAATATCGATCGCGATCGAGAATTAATTTCAAATCAATTAGAGACCTTATTTAATGATGAGATTTATCCTTTACTCGAACGATATCAAGCAAACTTCTACGACGACCAGGAAGAGAAAACAGAAGTAATTACAACTTATCTGAATAATAATGACATAATTATCGGGAGTTCTACAGGAATCGCCCTCATCTTATCTTTCATCTTAGGCATTTACACTATTTATACAATTTCTCGTCCCCTCGAACAGTTAAAAGGTGCGGCTCTTGATGTCGGAACAGGTAAATTAAACGTGCAAGTTCCTGTATTTGGTAAAGATGAAATCGGTATTTTAGCTCAAACTTTCAATCAAATGGTCTCGGGCCTCAAAGATACTACCGTATCCAAATCTTATCTCGACAAAATTCTCAGTTCAATGGTTGACAGTCTCATCGTTCTCTCCGCCGATGGAACGATTAAGAAAGTAAATCCAGCTACCTATCAGCTCTTAGAATATCAAGAAACTGAATTAATCGAGCAAAATTTTCAATTAATCGTCTCAGATTCAGCCTTAAAAATTGATGATTTGATTCAAAAAGGCGCGGTCAAAAATTTTGACCTGAATTATCTAACAAAACAAGGCAAACAAATTCCGATCGCCTTCTCTAGCTCAATTATCCAGAATGAGTCCGGTGAAATTGAAGGAATAGTATGTTTGGCAAGAGATATAACTCAGAAAAAGCAAACCGAAAAAGCATTAAAAGAAAGCGAACAAAGGTATGCTTTAGCCTCTCGTGCTGCCAATGATGGACTTTGGGACTGGAATCTCATTTCTAAAGAAATCTATTTTTCTCCTCGTTGGAAATACCTGCTCGGTTATCAAGATCGAGATATTCAAAATAATCCAGAGGAATGGTTTTCTCGGATCCATCCCCAACAGCTAGAGCAAGTTTCTCAAACAATTATTTCTTACTTACAAAATCCTAATTCTCCCTTGGAAATTAGCTATCAGATCTTACACAAAGATGGCAATTATCGTTGGATGCTTTGTCGCGCAATTGTCGTTAAAAACGACCGAGGAGAAATTTCCCGACTGACAGGCTCTCAAACAGACATTACGAAGGCTCGAGCAGCTGAAGAGCAATTACGCCATCAAGCTTTGTATGACGGATTAACCGGTTTGCCCAATCGCAGTTTTTTCCTAGATAAGTTAAAGCAATCCTTCGATCGCTTTAACAAAAATCCAAAAGCAATTTTTGCAGTCTTATTCCTAGATTTAGATGGATTTAAAAAGATTAACGATAGTCTCGGACA
>JAAUYD010267682.1_pt1 | contig 11003 bp, 15 predicted proteins | sample 7278101 | NCBI WGS metagenome assembly JAAUYD01 (sample SAMN14350128, study PRJNA611818) | marine sediment metagenome | isolation source: surface marine sediment (0.6m) | place: French Polynesia: Moorea | collected 2018-08
ACTTTAATTTATTCGGGCAATCACATTGTCACTGTTACATCAACAAGGAGAACATAAAAGTAGAGATCGCTAATTAATTATTAGTTATTTTTGTTCGATTTTCCATTTTTGAATTGATAATTTTGAATTTTGAATTCGGAGCAAAGCGACATGGCATTACCCCTTCCCAATCTAGATGATCGCACTTATGCCGACTTAGTAGAAGAGGCAATTTCTCAAATTCCAGTTGAATATCCGGAATGGACGGATCATAATCCCACAGATACGGGAATTATTCTGATTGAATTGTTAGCTTGGTTAACGGAAATGACGCTTTATCGAGTTAATCAAATTCCCGATGATAACTATGCCAGCTTTGTCAGTTTGCTTAAAGGAGAACAATGGGATTTATCAAATGTTACGGCAGCAGAAAGACAAAAAAGTTTGCAATCAGAAATTCAGAAAACTTTATTGGAATTACGCGATCGTTATCGGGCAGTAACGACGGAAGATTATGAACAATTAGTTCTCGAAGACTGGAATCAATCGTCAGATTCTAATGGCTTAACCATTGCACGGGTTAAATGTTTACCACAACGTAATTTAGATGATTTAGATGCTGATACTATTGCCAAAGGACATATTAGTTTAGTAGTTGTTCCCGAAAATAATAATCAAGAAAGCGGCGCAGAGAATAAATATGACAACTTAGAGAATTTTCTCGACCAAAGAAGTCTTTTAACTACTCGTCTGCATATTGTCGATCCAGTGTATGTATCTGTAGCCATAGAGACAGAATTAGTCCTGGAAGATGGCGCACAAGCAGAAGAAGTTAAAAAAAATGCAGAAGCAGAAGTGACTATGTTTTTTGCTCCTTGGCAATCGGGAAAATATTGGCAGGGCAAAGGATGGCTCTTTGGGAGAAGTGTTTATATCTCAGAATTGTACAAAATATTAGATGATTTGAAGGGTGTAGATTATGTTGAAACGCTGCTAATTTCAGATAATATCTCTCAAACGGAAATAAATTTAACAGATAATCAGTTAGTTAGTTTTCAACTCGAAGATAGCAAATTTACAATATTGGTAAACGTTGGCAATGAACCCGATCCCATACAAATCTGAATCAGTCAGTACCTATCAACAATATTTACCAGCAATTCTTCAAGAAGATGTTTTTGTTGGTCAGTTTTTGCTAGCATTTGAAAATATTCTCAGCGGACTAAATCAAACACCTAGTCAAGAGAAAATTATCACAGCCAAGACTGAAAATCCACCAGGATTAGAAGAAATTATTGATAAGATTCATCTCTATTTTAATCCCCAACAAACGCCAGAGGAATTTTTACCTTGGTTGGCGGGTTGGGTAGCCTTAAGTTTACGAGATGATTGGGCAGTAGATGTTAAAAGAGCATTTATTCAGCAAATTGTTGGACTCTATCGTAAGCTAGGAACCAAAGCAGGATTAATTGAAATTTTGAGGATCTATTTAAAAAATGCAGGATTTGGCGAAAAGGTGGAAGTATTCGATCGATTTGATAATTTTCCGAATTATTTTCAAGTTCAATTAACCTTAAACGATCGCGATCCAGATAAGTATTGGCGACAGGCAAAAATTGCTCAAGCAATTATTGATCGCGAAAAGCCAGCTCAGACATATTATAGTCTAAAAATCCTGACCCCAACGATGCAGCTAACTGAGCGAGAGCAGGTTGCTTATCCGTTCCAATTATTTGAGCCGATCGCCAATCAAAGCTTTGTCATAGAAGTCCAAATTACCCCTAGTCATAATACTAGTCAAATTAATCAATTAGCCCAACAATTAGTTATTCAACTCCAAGGTAATTCAAAAGAAATTACCATAAATTCCCCTGAAAAAAATATAGATCGAGATAATCAATCTTTTTCTATTAAGTACCAATTAAATTATCAAGATTTTGCAGATAACTTAGAAGGTTTTAATATTAAACTATCTAATCGAACAGACAAAGATTTTGTGGGGAATATGGTGATTAAACTCTATTTTAAGATCAATGAAATAGATCATAGCAATACCTTACTAGAGCAACCGCTAAACTTATCACCTGTTTTAAAAATTTGTCGCCTCAACAGCGATCAAGAAATTATGGAAGGAAATACAATTTTCAAACTAGCAAATCAACCACAAACATCAGCAATGAGGATTACAGAATATTTCTGGACTCCACCTTATAGTTTTCAGACGTTTGCAGCTCCTAAAATTCAAGAATTACAGCCTGATATTACGGCACTTATTGAAAAAATAGAACTAGAAGCTATTGACGAAGACTTTTCACTTCAACATAAATATTTAAGCGATCGCCAAAACTACTATAATCAAAGTCTTCATGTTTCAGGAATTATTGAAGGGCTGGAAGTTGAAAAAATTACAGACAAAGCCGTGCAGATTGGCTCTGGTTCGGCTATAGATAGCCAGGGACATCTGATTGTATTTAAAGAAAAAGAAGGGAAAGAATTTTCAGATTTCAATAAAATTAATGAAGGTGAACTATATATTGAATATGATGAAGATGATGATACAACTAGTGGACAGCAAAACGATTACACACGCTTGAAAGAAGATCCTATTTTTGGATTTGCAGCTACAACTCCTGATAAGGGTATAAAGTTGGCAACACTGACAATTTCTGGCAGTGGTGAGATTATTAACGTCGATCTTAGTATTCGCGAATATTCGGGTTTGTCTTTGCCCAACTCTAATGGTGAAGCTTTGACTCTTCGTTCTGGAGGAAGTGCGAATCCAAATGTAGCAGTTTTAACAGGTAGCCTGCAAATTGATGACAATCTAACGGTGGCTGGCACAGGAACTTCTTCTTTTGCTGGTAATTTAGATGTAAGAGGAAAGATTGCTGGCAATTTAACAGTAAGTGGCGCTATTACACCCAGCGTTGGCAACAGTAAAACAAACGGCATTATGTTTCCGGAAAATGCTTTTGGTAGTAGTAGTGGTGATGCAGCCTGGATACGCTATTATAGAAGAGAAGGCGGTAATGGGTATGCAACTACTTTTGAAATTGGGACTTCAAATGATTCCGACGATCATATTGCCTTGATGCCTGGTAATGGTGGTGTTGGCATTGGAATCAACGATCCTGGTAGCTACAAGTTACATGTGAACGGGAATCAGTATATTAAAGGTGATTTAACAGTCCATCAAAGTCTCAAAGCATTTAGTAATATATCTGGCGAACGTGCCATTCTCATGGAAGCTCCAGCTGATGGAGATCATCGGGAAGATGGTTCACAAAACGCCACCAGTGGATTAGTTTACCGAATTGAAACAAACCCCAGTACTGGCGACCCAATTTTTCAAGTCAGAAGTGAAGGTCAGGCGGTTCGTTTATTTGTAGAACATGATCCCTTTGGGATTCAGAACCAGAGCCAGATATTTCAGTTGTTAAATTGCCAGTTTCCTTGTACGATTCTCGTCACCCTTTTTCCGAGGAAATTTACCTATTAATAGAAATCTCTGATAGTACCTTAGAAAAAGACTTAGAACAGAAGCGAATTGCCTATGCTCATGCTGGCATTTTAGAATATTGGGTCTTAGATTTGAAAGCTCAACAACTGATCGTGTTTCAGCTCCTGATTGTCCTTACATAACCTCACAACATAGTATCCCAGGATCGGGGATGCTCTTCATAAAATCCCTAGCCAGTGACCAAAAAGCTCAAAAAACCCAATCTGGTGGTAAACCGGTACTGCTCAAGGGAGGAGAATTCAAGGCAAAATTTACAGTCAAGGATCCCGCAAAACAACCATCATCACCCAATCCCATTCCCGATACTACCCTCCAATACTCCGGAACTGGTAAATTTGTTACCACGAATCAAAAAGTTAAAGGTACATGAAAGAACAACTAGAAAAACGCCTCGCCCAACTCAAAGCCGAATTTGAGTCAGGGCAAAAGGTAATGGCAGAATTAGAGGGTAAACAAGCTAATCTGCGGGATACTTTATTGCGAATTAGTGGAGCAATTCAGATTCTAGAAGAAGAAATCGGCAAAATCAGTGAGGAATCGGAAAATACGAAGGAAAAAGTGTCGGAGGAAAAATGACTCAAGCCAAAGCCGAACCCAAACTATACAGCTTTGAGGAATTTATAAGCTGGTATCCCGAAAACTCCCTTGTTCGTTATGAACTGCATGATGGAGTAATTATCGAAATGCCCAAGCCCAAGGGTAAACATTCAAATCTAACAGGTTCTCTTATCGAGCAACTATTAATAACTATCAGGCAGATGGGCAAAGGTGGGATTTGGACTATTCCTAGAGAATCAATTGTCAAACCCAAATGGGAAAAATCAGGTTATGAGCCGGACATCATCGTTTTGAATCAAGAAGTTATGAAGGCGGAATCTCGGTGGGAAAGCGAATCAATTATCCAAAATCCTGAGTCAGTCAAATTAATCGTCGAGGTAGTTTCAACGAATTGGCGTGATGATTACTACAATAAACTTCGAGATTATGAAGAAATGGCCATTGAAGAATATTGGATTATTGATTATGCAGCATTAAGAGCAAGAAAGTTTATCGGTGACCCCAAGCAACCTACATTTTTTGTTTGTAGTTTAGTTGATGGAGAATATACAATGACGAGCTTTACGGAAAATACACCTATTGTGTCCCCGACTTTTCCCCAGTTCAACTTATCTGCACAGCATATTTTTGATCTAGCTTGGTAGTGCGATCGCTCTATTAATCTAATAATTAATTTTGAATTGAATCGCGATCGCGTCGCTAAACAGCTTTTATCACCAAATTTGGACTAAATCCAAAACAAATCCTGGTAGAATATCCTCTCCCGATAAAGTTTGGGGATTTGCTAAAATTTCAACTTCTCGATGGGGACGATAAATTTCTACCTGCTGCTGTTGGCGATTAATTAACCATCCCAGTCTAGCGCCATTATCCATATACTCTCGCATTTTGGTGCGTGTCTTTTCTAGAGAATCACTGGGAGACATTAATTCAACCACAAAATCGGGACATAAAGGAGCAAATCTTTCTTTTTCAGCTTGAGTCAGAGCATTCCACCGTTCCATTTTCACCCAAGACGCATCTGGGGAGCGATCTGCCCCATTAGGAAGTTTGAACCCACCAGAAGAGTCAAAGGATTTTCCTCGCTGATTTTGGCGAGTCCAAGCTCTTAACTGATAAGTTAGATCGGCGTTGCGATCGCTAGTTTCACTACCCGTAGGTGGCATAATAATTAATTCTCCATTAGCTGTACGCTCGAATCTCAAGTCACGGTTTTTCTGACAAAGCTGAAAAAACTGCTCGTCAGTCAAGTCAATGTTTAATTCGAGGGTAGCAGGCAAACTGACAGTATTGGTGTTCATCTGAGCGGTTCAGGTAGCAAGAATATCTTTTTCAATTTTAGAATTTTGTAGTGATTGTCTTTCTTAAATATCTTTATTGCGATCGCAGATCTTTTCGATTGCCTCAACCAAACGCGATCGCACTATTGATTAAATAAAAATGATGAGAGGCAAGAAATTGAGAAAACGGAAACCACGGTGGAATATGAGGTAACACCAGAACAGTTTGAATTGGGAAATATCTGGAAAGTTACTTTCAAAAATGTCGATCTCAATCAATCATCTGCTTCCGTAACTGGCAAGATCGAATACCAGGGGGGAATTCAAACCCTGGAATTTAGTTATCCAAGACCAAATCCCAATCAAAGAATTGAAGCAGGAAGAGTTGAACTGATTATCGTCCCCCAAAGTGAGGCGATTCAACCAACACCGAGTATCGGATTACTCAACAGGGTTGAAACCTACATCAAAGAGCGTTGTTCTCCGACATTTGCCCTTAATGTAACCGAACCAGATTGGGTAAAAATTACCGTCACTGCTACCATTGTTCCCCTCTCTCTGCAAGAAGGCGATCGCATCAAGCAAACAACCATCGAGAAAGTTACTCAATTTCTACATCCCCTCACAGGAGGAGACGAGGGAAAGGGATGGAAATTTGGTCGGATTCCCCATGAATCCGATTTGTATGGTTTGATTGAATCTATTCCTGGGGTCGATTATGTAGATTCTCTGACCATTGAGTACCCAGAGATAACTGAGGTGGCTAGTGATCGATTTCTGATTTATTCTGGGGCGCATCAAATAACGATTCAATTCAAAATTCAAAATTAGAAATTCAAAATTCACAAGATAGTTGTTTTTGAATTGAGAAAGAAAAGAAGTTTGTAACAAGATATGACAACGGATTGCAAAAAGGCAATAGTTTGTGGTGGGAGGAGGTTAGAGGAAAAAGATATCCCTAGGCACAACCCTTGCAGGAGTTTCCCCATGTACATGAAGAGAACTGCCCAAAAACTATCCCGCTCACCTCTGTCAAGGTCAGTCAGTAAGGACATCACCCCCAGACCGAGTTATGGTTCCTTATCAGAGGTGGTGCAAAGGGCGCAACTTGACCCAAATCAGGTAAGTGAAGAAGAGTGGCAGCAGTTAGACAGTGCGATCGGTACAAGGGCGACAGGACAGATATTGGCGGGAAAGCGAACTCCCAAGAAGCCGTTATGGAGAGGGATATCAACCCAGTTGTGGGGAAAGGCAGGAAATGGGGGTGTACCCTATCAGGCGAAACTGACCATAGGTGCGGTGGGGGATAAGTACGAGAAGGAAGCGGATCGAGTAGCAGCAGAAGTGGTTCAGCAGATAAATCGAGGGGCAACGGTTTCGGCTCAGTCAGCGATGGAGCCAGAGCGTGAAAGGAAGCCGGAAGTGGGCTCGGAGATCAGCAAGAAAGGGAAGGGGAGTACGCTCAATGGAGGAGTAGAAGCATCAACAGAATTGTCCAGAGCGTTCGAGAGGGGGCGGGGGCAACGGCTAGAGCCAAGTTTGGCGGCGTCGATGGGACAGTCGATGGGAGCGGATTTGAGTGGGGTGCGAGTGCATACCGATGCGCGTTCAGATCAGTTGAATCAATCGATACAGTCGAAAGCTTTTACGACGGGGCAGGATGTATTCTTTCGCCGGGGAGAGTATCAGCCTGGTAGTAGGGGTGGGCAGAAGTTGATAGCGCATGAGTTGACCCATGTGTTGCAGCAGAATGGGGCGTTGGCGACACGCGGCTCGCAGACGGAACCCACTGTACCCTGCCGATTGGCAGAGCCAGACCCCGTCGCAAAATAGAGTTCACGGGAGCCAGACGGTTTTAGGCGCGGAAGAGATAGCAAAAGATCTGGCACAGGCCCAAAAGCGCGGAAAACGAGACCAAGAGAGAATCCGCTTGAAAGACCAATAAAGCAGTCGCCGGGCGTCCCCCCTATGCAGCGCCAGATTAGCTACGATGGATCATTGACCAGCGGACAAGGAAAAAAGTTCCAGCTGGATTTGGTAAAGAAAGAGATAGAGTATGTCCTGCAACAGCAATGGCCAATGTTTTACCATCGGTTTGCGGGAAACTTGGAAAACGAACTATTGTTCACCAAACACAAAGGAAAAGGAGCTGGTGACACCATGGCTCAAGTGGAGAGCACGAGTGGAAAATTTCTCAACCTGCCGCTAATGGAGAAAAAAGAACTAAAAGCGGTGAAACCGAAGGGTAAAAGTCGAATAACGATTGGGTTGTCGAAGGCATACCACAACGATAATATACCAACCAGGGGTAAGCTATTAGCAACGATGGTCCACGAGATAGCATTACACGGCTTAGCCTACGCTGACGAGATATACGAAGTACAAACAACGGTTGGACTGTCGACTACCCAACCAACGAAAGTAAATTTAGGTCAGTACAGTAAAGATATCCAATTGTTCTACAGCCAGGGAGGTATATGGCACCCCGACACACAGCACGGTGCGATGGCTGCCAACAAACACGGAGAATTCAAGGCGATGTCCTGGTTGATGGCGCATGTGCTCGAGACATCCGACGCAACAGAGGCGTCAGCATTTCGTGAGGAGATCCACAAGGACATCAAAGCGCACAAAAAATACTTGAACCGATACGTACCAAATCTAACTTTAGTAACGCACCACAAACGAGGACAGGCAGACGTGAAGAAAACAATCCAAGACTGGAAAACCATGTTGACGATGAAGGGGATCAGAGCCAGATCGAAACAGATGATGACCTTATATAATATAATAGTATCGGCCCAGAGGAAGAAAAGCAGGACGACATGATGGACATTATCGCAGCGGAGAACGAGCAATTGCCCTTCTTCGAGACAGGTTTAAGAGAGATGAATAAGCAGTTAAACCCGGACAAGAAGGACCAGGAACAGATTTTAGCCGAGTTTATAACAGACGTGTCTAAGACGTCGCAGAGGTTGAAAAAGACGGAGAAGGATGTTTCATCCATTGAGGAGCTTTTAAATATCTTTCAAAAGGGGAGTACGGAGTAATGAAGAGGCATCGCTGCTAAGGGAAAAGCGAACTCAATCAGGATGTCCGTTCGCAAACTTGTAGTGCGATCGCCCTCTTGTAGGGTGCGTTATTGCAATGGACCATGATGGCAATATTTTTTTACATCGCCAATACCTATTTTGGCGTGGATTAATTTACAAAATTTCAAATCATCTAGAGCGATTGCAACCAATTTTCAATCGTTTCCGATATTAAGTAATGTTTCGCCACCAACATCAGTGCGATCACCGATCTTGTAGGGTGCGTTAATGAAATGTAACGCACCAAATATATGCTTATTGTCGGTGTGTTAGCGTCAGCGTAACACACCCTACTTATACTTAATCATCCCAAATTCCCTGTGGTTTTTCCTTTCTGCCATCACTGCCCCAATCTGGTGGATAAATTCCCTGAGCGATAAACCGATGAATGCTAGAATATTGCCAATCTTGAGGATTGTCACATAAGCCATGTCTCACAGGATTATCATGAATATAATCACAATGTTGTGCAAAATCTCGTTCATCACGGATTAAATGCTCCCAAAAGCGGCGTTGCCAAAGATTACTTTCCCCTCGCTTTTGCCGCGATTGAGAGATATCTCGATTAATTCCTAATTCTTGTCCATAATGTTTGGTGACATAAGTTTTAATTAATCGCAATCTCACCGACAAATCCCGATCATCAGGCGGTAAAGACCACAAACAATGGAAATGATCGGGCAATAAAACAACAGCATCTATGGAAAAAGAATATTTTTCCCTTACTTTGTTTATTGCTTCTCTGAGCGCTTTTCTCCCCATGTCGCTACCAAGCCAAGTATCTCTTTGATAAGTAACCTGTGTGATGAAATAGGTTCCCCCAGAAACATGAGGTCTTCTATAATTTGGCATTGGGATCTGATATACGCAATTAGATCGTATATTTTCCTATGGGTTGATGCGTTACGGCTTCAACTAGATCAATTTTAGATAAAATATAGCTAATCAAACGCCTAACGCACCCTACTTTATGTTGATTGATTCTCAAATTATTATTTGTAGCGCGATCGGGTCGCTGTTCTATTGCGGCAACTAACTGCGATCGCTCTATTTATCATTAGATTAATTTTGAACTTTGAATTGAATTGCGATCGCACAAAGCCAAAGGAGTTAAGCAACTGCATAGCCAGTATATTCCCTCATTTCAGGAGCTTGAAACCCCAGCACAATATTTTCCTTCTCAACCCCTCGCTCGACAAGTTCTTTCGCCACTCTCATTTCCGTCATATTTTGCTGTATCCAAATCTTTCCTTCCTGAATATCCAAATGTAAAACACAACCATAGACTCGCCGATAGCCATCCCATCCCACATTCATTACCTGATAATGATCCTGTTCCGTATCAAAAACTGTGTAGCATTCAATCGATCCATTGGCAATTGGGATAGCTGCATAAGTAGTCAATAACGACTGAATTATATTACGATAAGACTCTATGGTATCCATTGCACAATTACCTCCTGTATGGGGTCATAAATGATTTGTTTAATCTGATATCTTTCTAATGAAATTTGGGCAAATTCACGCTTAAAAAAAGCTTCATAAGCAACCACAGGCACAGCCAAATACAAAATACGTGTTGGATCGCTGATTTCTAAGGCAAGTCGATAATTCAAAAACTGACGAGCGACCCCGCGTCGGTGTAAGACGCAAGGGAACGCGCGAGTTGTCCTAACGCAGTATAGTAATCCGTCAGTGGCGAATCGCTCAAGAAAGTTTTAATCTCAACGGCAATTTTTTCTTGGCCTCGCTCTGCTGCTAACAGTTGCTCTGCTCCCAAATCAATTTCAAACTTAGTGCCGCCTACTTCCAGTCGCAGCGGATCATCGGTTATTTTCCACTGTTCTTTTTCTAGAGCGATTCTAACTACAGCATGAAATTTATCTTTAGCTGCCATTGTTATCTTTCTCTGGTTTACTTACAATTTTAGAACAATTAAAATCCTAGTGAAATCTCCAATCTTGTATCGACTGTCTCGAACATTTTGCGAGACCACGAAGTGCCAGCCTTTAGCTGATCGCAGAAATCTAATTGAATTAAGCAAATACAAAAATATTATATTACCACCTTTCAAGAGCTTGAAAACTCAAAGAGATTGCTACGTTTGTCTTCATTAAACATCATCGTTTGGTAATCTTTGGGAATTTGCGATCGCATTCTGGTAGATTCGGTCAGTGAGATCGCCGATCTGATTGATTAATAAGATATAAGCTTGGGTTCCACGCATATTCACCGTAGGTCTTGCCTGAGCCGCAGTTCCACTGAACAGCACAACCCAACAAATCACCCTTTTAATTTATTAACAACCCAAGGCTTCAGAAACGATACAATAGATTGGTGTTGGGTTTCCTTCGTCTTCCCAACCTACGCCTACCCCTATCAAGTTTTTCTTTCTCAAAGTGAAGTCGTATTTTGGTTAACTCGAAAATTACACAGATGTAACTTAAAACCGTGGATGACACTCAACTGGAGTTTAGACTAAACTCCTCCCCCTTCCCCCTCTCGTGCAAAACTAAACCGTTTAGTTTTGCACTGTGGCGAAGAGGATTTTTTGAGTGAGGAAAGCATAAACGG
>JAAUYD010011609.1_pt1 | contig 11002 bp, 7 predicted proteins | sample 7278101 | NCBI WGS metagenome assembly JAAUYD01 (sample SAMN14350128, study PRJNA611818) | marine sediment metagenome | isolation source: surface marine sediment (0.6m) | place: French Polynesia: Moorea | collected 2018-08
AGCGACCGCCCACCAGGCCAAGGATCATGGCGTTCTTGCGCCAGAGTACGGTGGTGGCCGTCTGGGTGGGGGCCTCGGCCCGGATGCCCATTTCGGTCTGGATCAGGTCGCGGAATTTAAGAAATTTGAGATAGTTGTCCGTGGTCTCCCTGGCGGCCAGCGCACCTTGGAAGCCGTTTCCGGCGGGCCGCTCCGCGATCGCCGGAGTGGCCTCGAAACACAGGGTGTCGCAGCCCTGACCAAAACCGGCCATGACGATGGTGTCACCCGGCCGGGCCCTGTCCAGAGCGGCGGCCAGCATCAAGAAGGGATGCGCCGTGCCGGTTTCGCCGCAGACCGCGTGCAGGTTGTCGATCACGTTTTCGGGAGCAACCCCTAGTCCCTCGGCGATCCGGCGGTGTTCGGCCGCGAAGAAGCAGGGGAAGACCAGGTGGTTAACGTCGGTCGCCGCGATCCCCAGTTTGTCCAGAAGCCCGTTCACGGCCTCGGGTATGATCTGCCGGTAGCCGGCGTCGCGCGCCCAGCGCTCCTCCCACATGTAGTCGAAGCGCCGGCCGGCACCCCGGTAGTGGTCCACAAAATCACAGGCGATCGAAAACGACCCCCGATAGGCGGCGATGACGTCGACGGTGCCCAGGCTCAAGGCCGCCGCCCCGTCGCCGAACCACATCTCGTGGAAACAGCCCGTCCTGGTCTGGCGCGCGTCGGCGGCCGCCACCAGGATACGGCGGCGCTCACCGCCTTGGATCGCCTCCAGCGCCGTGATCAGCGCGGTGGTGCCGGCCTTGAGGGCCGCGCTGAAATCCGCCGTCAGCACGTGAGGGCCCAGGTTGAGCGCCGCGGCCACGATACCGGCGTTCTGCCGGTCGGCAAACGGCAGGGTCGTGGACGCCAGATAAAGGGCATCCAGGTCGGATCGATCCCGGCCGGCCAGACAGTCGCGGGCCGCGGCCACGGCCATGGTCAGGCTGTCTTCATCCCAGTTGCACATGCTGCGCTCGCCCTGGGCCACCGCCATAATGGCCGGGGCGAACCAGCCCATGTGCCGGACGATGGCCGCGCGGCTCAGCCGCAGCCGGGGAAGATAGGCGCCATAGGAAGTAATCCCGAGCATGGTGACTTCTTCTCCTTGCAGGGAAATGATTCAGGAGGTCGGAAAGCTTTAGCTAGTGCACTATTCTCGCAAAATCGCTATTCATAGGTGCAATCGCGCATTGTCACAATGCTTCCGTGTCCTTCCAGAAATGGTAGATTTTGGTTCAGGCCAAGGCCGCAGTGTTTCTGAAACCGCAGGCGTAGCTTGCTACGTCGAGGATTTCAGAAGTGCGCGAACGCCGGCCGGGGCCGAAAGACATCTTCTATGGTTGGACACCAACGCGACGGTTTCGTAATAAGCTCGAGAGCAAGGCTCGCGAAGTCCGAGGAATGAGGCGTACATGCGGTACGCCGCAATGACGAGGGCTGAAGCATAACGCCGCTATCGAGCTTATTACGAAACCGCCGGCTAGCGTTTGAAGAGCTTTTCTATGAGCTGGCTCTTCATGATGTCGCCCTCGATCTTCAGCTTGCCCGTGTTGAAGGCCTGCATCGGCGGCAGGCGGCCCGCCGTCATGGCCAGGAAGTCATCCGCCGCCATGAGAAGCGTGCAGGTGGGCCGTTCGTGCCGGCCGGAGAGCACCTGGCACCGGCCTTCCTCCACGACGCAATACCAGTCCCCGCCGTCTTCACCGCCTATGCGGTACTGAAACACCGCGGAAACGCCGGCGGCCGCCTCGGGGTTGAAGGCGTCCGGCATGGCCGCGAACACCTGGGCCACGCTCATCCCGTCATGGCCGCCGGTATCGGACCCTGCCGCCGCGTCCTCGACCGGCGCCTCGAAGGCGCCCAGCACGTCGCCCAGCTGATCGCTGAGCTGGTCATAGGTCTTTCCGCCCTCGAGAACGGCGATGTGGTCCATGACCGCGGCCACCTCTTCGACGCTGGGGTATTCGCCAGCCGCCGCCACGACCGCGCCCGGGCCGGTGACCACGGCCGCGCGGTTGAAATAGCCCATGCCGGCGTTGTAGATATTGCCGCTCACCGCACACTCTTCGGCGCACAGGAAAAGCGCCAGGGGCACGACGAATTCGGGTTTCATCTTTTCAAACAGATCCGCGGGCATCACGTCCGCGGTCAGCCGCGAGGCCGCCAGCGGCGCGATCGTGTTCACCTGAATCCCGTACTTGGCCCCCTCAAGCTTCAGCGTGTGCATCAAACCCACCAGGCCCAGCTTGGCCGCCGAATAGTTCGCCTGACCAAAGTTGCCGTACAGCCCCGCCGCCGAACTCGTCATCACCACGCGACCGTAGCCCTTGGCCTTCATCACCTCGAAGGCCGGGCGCGTCACGTGGTAGGCACCGCTCAAATGCACGTCCACAACCGCCTGCCAGTGCGCCGGCGTCATCTTCGCAAAACTCTTGTCGCGCAAAATCCCCGCATTGTTGATCACGATGTCCACCGTGCCGAAGGCTTCCAGCGCCGCCTTCACGATCGCCGCCCCGCCTTCGGGGCTGGCCACGCTGTCGAAATTGGCCACCGCCTCGCCGCCGGCCGCCGTAATCTCCGCCGCCACCGCCTCGGCCGGCGCGGCCGAGCCTTCCCCGGCACCGTCGCGCGCGCCCCCCAGGTCGTTGACCACCAACCGTGCCCCGCGGCGCGCCAGCTCCAGCGCGTAGGCCCGACCCAAACCACCGCCCGCACCCGTCACGATCGCCACACGGCCGTCAAATCGAATCGAATGTTCCGGGACCGGGCCGTATTCGAAAACGCCGAAATCGATCACGGTATCGCCGGTGCGGTCATTGACCACCTGCCACAAGGCGCGGCCGTCGCCGTCTTTCCAGATCCGGGTTTTGATGGGGTCCCCCGGGTAGAGGGGCTTGGAAAACCGGCAGTTCATCCGGCGCACCCGCTCCGGGCGGCCGGGCACCAGGCTTTTGATCAGCGCCCGGCAGGCAAAACCGTGGGTGCACAGCCCGTGCATAATGGGCCTCTCGAAACCGGCCATTTCGGCAAATTCCTGGTCCACATGCAGCGGAAAAATATCGCCCGAAAGGCGGTAGAGCAGGGGCTGGTCCCTGGTGGGGGCGTCGGCCACCTCGTAATCCGGCGGCCGGTCGGGCATCACGAGGGTCTGGGGAGGCGCGTTTTCGCCCCCGAATCCGCCGTCCAGGCGGGCGAACAGTGTCAGGCGGCTGGTAAAGAGCTTTTTCCCGTTCGAATGCCGGGTGTCGCTCACCCCCACCACCAGGGCCCCCTTGTCCTGGCCCTTGTCGTAAAAGTCGGTCAGGTGCCCGCTGGTCGTCAATGTGCCCTCGGCCGGAATCGGCTGGTGGAAAACAAGCTCCTGTTCGCCGTGGAGGACGCCGGCCAGGTTGATGTTGGCTTCGGTGGAAAACAGCGGAAAGAAGTTGAAAACGGCGGCCATCGAAAAGCTCGGCAGGACCTTGAGATCCTTTTCGTAGGTGTACTCGATCTCGTCGAATCCGGCCCCCACCCCCAGGGCGTAGAGCACGGCGTCTTTCCAGCTGTAGTCCTTGGTGACCGGCCCCAGGGGCTTGCCCAGGGCCTCCAGGTTCAATGCCATAACCTGCCTCCTTGGCGCTCTGGCGTCCGGATCTCAGGATTTCCGGGACGCTTGCGTTTCGGCCGTAAAGGCCGGCACCAGAATAAACTTGAGGGTCTCTTTGACCACGCGCACATAGGGCACCGGGGCCACGTCCAGCATGGGGCGAAAGTAGTTCCGGCCCGCGATGAAGTTCAGGACCGAATGCCACACCGCCAGGATTCGCGCCCGGTCCCGGACCGACACGGTTTCGGGTGTCGGTGCCAGCTCCATGGCTACGGCGATGTTGGTGATGTATTGGCTGATGTTGATATCGAGCACGGCCGTGTGATCCGCCTTGCGGAAATAGCCGAACAGGATCAGGTTGGCGACCTCAGGGTGCTCGAAGAGATAGTCGCACATGATATCGATGGCAATTTCCAGCCGGCGCGCCAGATCGACGTCGCGGCAGCGGCGTTCGACCTCCTGGAAGCGCTCCATGATTTCTGCGTGAACGGCCCCGATGACCCCCTCGTAAAGGTCCTGTTTTTCACCCCAGTGATAGTGCAGGGTGGAAACGTCGATACTCACATCGCGGGCAATCATCCGCGTGGTGGTGTCGCTGAAGCCGTTCTCCCCGAAAAGCCGGCGGGCCGATGCCAATATACGGGCTTTCATGGATGAGGGGGCCTGAAGCGCTTTTTCGAGCGGTGAAGCCAAGCTCAGTGATCTCCATCGATTGTTTCCATCATATGATGGACATCGTTACTTCAGCCTCGCATGGCTGTCAATCGATAATTGTCATCCCCCCCTTGCCAATCCCGGCCGCAACGGGTTGAGCCGGGTCGGTGGGCATGATAAGTCAGTGGTCGACCGCCAACCGCATCCTCGGGAAATCAGGTATGCAGGAGCAAACCTTCGGCCCCATTCGTTTCATTCCGGGCCCCAACCGGGGAAAATACCCCCATTGCCACTCGATCTACATCAAAGGCGCCCGTATCCTCATCGACCCGGCCGCTGACCGCGCGCGGCTGCAGCGCCTGCGTGCGGAAGAGGGGGTCGATGCGGTCTGGCTGAGCCATTGGCATGAAGACCACTTCATGCACCTGGACCTGTTCGATGACCTGCCCCTGGCCATGCATGCGGCCGACGCCCCGATGCTGGCCGACATGGCAGGCTTCCTGGACGCCTATGGTATCGAAGCGGGCGAAATGCGCGAACTCTGGCGTGCCTTGTTGACGGAAAGGTTTCATTTCCGGCCGCGCCGCGCGGATCGGTTGCTGGCGGCGGGCGAGATCATCGACCTCGGCACCGTGCGGGTCGAAGTGCTGCACACCCCCGGCCACACGCCGGGTCATTTGGCCTTTCGATTCCTGGAGCCTGAAGTTCTGTTTCTGGGGGACTACGACCTGACGGCCTTTGGCCCCTGGTACGGGGACCGGGACTCGAGCATCGCGCAGACCGTGGCGGCCGTCCGGCGGCTCCAGGCCATCCCGGCCCGGTTCTGGCTGACCGGCCATGAAGCCGGTGTATTCGAAGCGGCCCCTCCGGAAATCTGGGATGCCTACCTGGCGGTCATCGACGCACGCCGACAGGCCCTTCTGGAACTGCTCACAACCCCCCGCCGCATGGCGGACATCGTCAATGCCTGGATCGTCTACCGCAAACCCCGGGAACCGCTGGCGTTCTATGCCCACGCCGAGCAGGCCCTGATGGGCAAGCACCTGGAAGAGCTCCTGGCGAACGGCCGGGTGGTGCGCGTCGGCAACCGTTTCCAGCGTGCCTGAACCGGCTCCCTAAAACTAAAGGCCCAATTGCCGCCGCTAAATAGGAAGATCACGCCAAAACGATACAACGCCCCAGGCCCTTCAACAACAATTGTGTGCTTGAATGATGTCAGCCCTCAAACGTCTGCAGAAACGCGTCGGCCTCCTTGATCGACTTTTCGATATCGCGGATGAGAACAGCGACATCCGACTGGATCGCGCCCATCTCCGCGCCCAGCGCGACCACGGCCTGGGCATTAAGGTTGTGCTTGAGATAAAGGACATAGTCGTTCAGCCGGGTGAGCACCGGATCCATGCGGCCCCGGGCCCGGACCATGGAGGCATGCAGGCGCTTATAGCGCTCGCGGGTGCGCGCCAGGGACTGGCGGCTCTTGTTGCGAAAAGACGTATTGGTCATCTGGCCGATCTCCGTCTCCCATTCGACAAAAAGATCGGCCGCGATCTGCTCGACATTGTCAATACGGTCGTCGATCACTGCCGCCCGGTGCTGGCAGTCCTCGAAATCCCCCTTGAGGCGGCGATAGGCATCTTCGAGTTCGCCGCCTTCAAAGCCGGTCAGCTCCTTGATGCGCGTGAGGGCGTCCTTGAACTCTTCCGAGGCCTGGGCCTGGTCCTCCCGGGCCGCCGTCACCTCGTCCTTGAGCAGATGGCGCTTTTCCTTGCCCACACTCTCCCACATGGCGTAGTAGGTGCTGCGGCATCCCGGCACAGCCGCGAGCAGGACGAGCACCAGGAGCCAGGATCGCATTATCGGTTTCGGGTGAAGTATTGGATGCATGGGCCTTTTCTCCAAAGATGGGGCTTGGAAGGGGTTAAAACGGCTAAATCAGATGCGTGAATTCGGTGCGGATGACGTTCATCAACTCCCGGCCGATCCGAACGCCGAAATCGATGATCTGGGGGCCGTAGCGCTTTCCCGTTTCGCTGCGGAAGGTCGCTTTGATTTCTTCGAGCTTGCGCATTCCACCGGGGTAGCGCTCCACGAAGACGGACAGCGGCGGGTTGTAAAAAGTCACCATATCCCAGAGCGTGTCCGTGAAATTGTCAGGCCCCCAGCGGAATTTATCAGCATCGTATAGACAGTCGGACATCAGCGCCGCCTCGGGCGTGGGCGGCGGCTGGATGCGCTGAAAAGCCTCATGGTTGCGGATGGCGTAGCAGACAAAGTCGATTTCCTGCGACGTGAGGTTGAACGCGGTCAGCGCTTTGCGGGCAAACGCCGCCCCGGCCTTGGCATGGTGCCGCTCCTTGCGGCGCATATCATGCAAAAGGCCGGCCGCCTGCACCAGAAGGAGGTTGCGTTCGGCCGCGGCGGAGGGAATCCCGCTGCGTTCGCATTCGATCAGCATCAGGGCTCCGGCATCCAGCGCCACCTTACGCGCATGCGTCAAGCCATGTCCGAAGTCGTTTTCGATATTGCGGCGCACCATGATGAAAATATCCGCCAGCAGGGCGTGTCCCTGCAGGACCTCGCGGGAGCGCTCGATCGCTGCATTGTGAACACGGTAAAAGTCGGCCGTGGGAAAACCGTCGGCGATCCTGCGGGCCTCATCCCGCAAAGCGGCGTATACCGGTCCCATGTCCTGGTTTTCGGGAGTTTTCATCTTGCCGGCGCTCTCGCTGTCCGCGGGAATGGAATGCAACCGGGCGCGCGGACGCCCATTAAAAAAGGGAGATCGCATCGCGCGGAATGCGTCTCCCTTTGAATACCGGATCAAAGCGGCTGGTGCGAGGGGGCCCTGAACCGCCCGTCATGCAGCCGCCGGGCACGACCTACATGGCAATTTGCAGATCGTGATTGCAGACCTTCCACTGATCGCCCTCTTTTACCAAATCCAGGGTTTCGTCCAGATGGTGGGCTTCTCCCAGGTTCCACATCTTGGCGAAAGCAGCGAAGGCCGGGTGGATGCTGCGCCGCATTTCCGAACGCAGATGAACCTGGGCGCTCTGTTCGTCCTGCGCGAGAACCGAGGCCTCCACCTGAAAGAGCTGCATGCGCATATATCCGGGACTGAAGCCGCGGTTCCGAGCCTCGATGGCCGTGTCGTGGATCAGGTTGTCCACAAATGTCTTGTCGGCCGCCAGATCGGCGCACATGCGCTCGGTCATATCGGGATCCAGCTTGAAAAACGCCCGGGTAAATTCTTCCGCAGCCCGCACGGGGGTCTCCCTAACGTCAGCGGTCAATAAAATGATCTGCACGAACACGCCCAAAATCACAACCAGAGCGAGCGCCATGTAGTCACGGGTCTTCATTGAGGGGCATCTCCTTTCGTCTCACATGCGGATTTGGCCGGCCGCCATTCGGACGACCGGGTACGGGCATCTCGATATCACAGAATCTCCGGACTGCCAAGCCCCGCCTCGGCCGGGCAAAGGGGGCGAAAAAGCCGGTATTGGCGGGGATGGCGCCGACCCAGCGGGTCTTCTCCGTTATGTTGGGCCAAATAGAACTTGACACACAATATGTTGTATGAGAGATCAAACCTCGTCGCTGATTTTTAGAAGATGTTTCCTGATCTTCCACCACGATCAGCGGCCATCCGAAATCTATCTTGCGGGCAACATCTCGATTTCCCCTTGACGGAAATCAGAAAATCACCGATAGAGCGGTGCTTTTCACTTCATCCTTAGAATAAGAACAACCCCATCAATTTTGAGTTGGCCGCCGGCCGGCTGTGTCAAGAGCGAGGAGTTTGGAGGCAGTATGGGCGAAAGATGTAAATTTGTTTTGACCAAAGACGGTCGTCTGGACCTGTCGACCCACCGCTGGGACGACCACCGTTTCACGGATTTGCTGACGCGCGGCAAGGCCGTCAATACCGATACGGCCATGAATATCAGCCGCCACCTGCGCGAACAGCTCGACCGCATCGATACACGGACGATCAACCTCACCGCCATCGAAAAAATGATCGACGAGAAGCTCCAGGAATTCGGACTGGACCCGTCCGATCCGGTGCGGCTGGACGGATCCATTTTCAAGAAAAAGGGGCCGGCCCTCAGCGGGAACGCCAAAACCGTACTCGAACGACGCTACCTCAAGAAAGACCCCAAGGGGAAGGTGATCGAGAGCCCCGAAAAAATGTTCCGCCGCGTGGCGCGCCATATCGCCAAGGCCGAAAAACAATACGGCAACACGGAGCGCATCGAAGAAATCGAAGAAGCGTTTTACGACCTGATGACCGAATTCCGCTTCCTGCCGAACTCGCCCACCCTGATGAACGCCGGCCGCCGTCTGGGGCAGCTGGCCGCCTGCTTCGTCCTGCCCATCGAAGACAGCATGGAGGGGATCTTCACTTCTCTGCACAACTCCGCCCTGATCCACAAGTCCGGCGGCGGCACCGGTTTTTCGTTCTCGCGCCTGCGGCCCAAGGACGCCCGCGTCGGGACGACGGGCGGGGTGGCCTCCGGACCGGTCTCCTTCATGAAAATCTTCAATACGGCCACCGAGCAGGTCAAGCAGGGTGGCACGCGGCGGGGCGCCAACATGGCCATCCTCAGGGTGGATCACCCCGACATCCTTGAATTCATCCATTGTAAAAAGGAGGACGGGACCCTCAACAATTTCAATATCTCCGTCGGCGTGACCGATGCGTTCATGCAAGCCGCGGTCGAGGGCCGCGACTACGCGCTAATCGATCCCCGGGACGGCAGCGTGGCCGGCCGGCTCGATGCCCGCGAGGTTTACACCACGCTGGTGGAGCAGGCCTGGGACAACGGCGATCCCGGCATCATTTTCCTGGACCGCCTGAACCGGGACAACCCCACCCCCGATCTGGGTGCGATCGAAAGCACCAACCCCTGCGGCGAACAACCGCTTCTGCCCAACGAAGCCTGTAATCTGGGTTCCGTCAATCTGGCCAAATTCGTGATCGACGAAGACGGCTCCCCGGTCATCGACTACGACGAGTTGAAAGAAACCGTCCATCTGGCGGTGCGTTTTCTGGACAACACCATCGACCGCTCCCGCTACCCCCTGCCCGAAATCGACGCCATGGTCAAAGGCAACCGCAAGATCGGCCTGGGGGTCATGGGGTTTGCGGACATGCTCTACCAACTGGGCGTCCCCTACAATTCCGAGCAGGCCCTCAAAACGGCCGAAGCCGTCATGGGCGCCATCCAGAAGGCGGCCCGGGAGGCCTCCCGCAAACTGGCCCAAGAGCGCGGCGCCTTCCCCAATCACGACCGGAGCATTTACAAGAACCATCCGGACGGCCCCCTGCGCAACGCCACCACGACCACCATCGCGCCCACCGGCACCCTGAGCATCATTGCCGGCTGCTCCAGCGGCATCGAACCGCTGTTCGCCCTGAGTTTCGTGCGCACAGTCATGGACAACGACCGGCTGATGGAGGTCAACCCGCATTTTGCCGCGGCCGCTCGTGAAGGCGGTTTTTACTCGGATGACCTGATGAACGACATTGCGGCCCGGGGATCGATCCACGGCATGGAAAACATCCCTCCCGAGATCCGTAAGGTTTACGTGACCGCCCATGACGTATCGCCTGAATGGCACATCCGCATGCAGGCGGCCTTCCAGAAATACACGGACAATGCGGTTTCCAAAACGGTCAACCTGCCGCGAGACGCCACGGTGGAAGACGTGCGCAAGATCTACGACCTGGCTTTTGAACTGCAGTGCAAGGGGGTGACCATCTACCGTGACGGCAGCAAGGAGAATCAGGTGCTGTCGTTCAACCAGAAGGAAGACCCCCAGAGCCGTTTTTTGCGGGCGGTCAAGGAGCGGCCCGAGACCCTCGAAGGATTCACGACCAAGATGAAGACCGGCATGGGCCACCTTTACGTCACCGTCACCGAATACGAAGGACGGCCTTTCGAGGTCTTCGCCACCATCGGCAAGTCCGGGCGCTCCACGGCGGCCAAGGCCGAGGCCGTCGGGCGGCTGGTCTCGCTGGCGCTGCGCGCCGGGGTCAAGGTGGCCGATATCGTCAAGCAGCTCAAGGGCATCGGCGGGGAATACCCCGTCTTTCAGCCAGGGGGCCTCGTGCTTTCCATTCCGGACGCCATCGCGCGCATCCTGGAAAAGCGCTACATGACGGACAAGCAGAACGCCGACGGCTTCGCCCACAGCCTGCTGGGTGAAAAATGCCCGGAATGCAGCCAGACCATCAGCTTCGAGGAGGGTTGCATGACGTGTCACTTCTGCGGTTTCACCAAATGCGGCTAAAAATGGATTGAGGGTGGCATCTAATACCCCAGAGCGGCGTTGCATAGTGGCTTTCAATGCTCACGTACATGAGTACGCTCCGCTTGAAACCCACTATGCGCCTTGCCCTGGGGCATGATCTGCCACCCTCAATCCATTTTGTCACCGATCGAAATTCAAGCATAAAAAAAACATAAAAGCGCCTTGGGACATCGGCTGATGCCCCAAGGCGCTTTTATGTTTCCAGTAAATCGTCGTTTCGGCCTTTCAGGGGGGCGAAGCGTGCGTCTGGGCAAGGCGTCGCGGTGTCGCGGAAGCGCAGCGTACATAGAGTACGTGAGCATTGCGCGACGCCGTGCAACACCGCCCAGGTGTGCGATTCGCCCTCCTGAATGGCCGAAAAAGGACGGCCCGGAGGGGGATTATCCCCCCCGGGCCGTCTGTATTTTGACGATACGAGAT
>JAAUYD010079179.1_pt1 | contig 11001 bp, 7 predicted proteins | sample 7278101 | NCBI WGS metagenome assembly JAAUYD01 (sample SAMN14350128, study PRJNA611818) | marine sediment metagenome | isolation source: surface marine sediment (0.6m) | place: French Polynesia: Moorea | collected 2018-08
ATCGTGCTGGGCGCGGTCGTCGGCGCCTTGCTACTGGGCCTGTCGTGGGTCGCGATCTACGCCGCGTCGATCGCTCGCCGGCGGATCCGGCTCACCACGCAGCAGCCGGTCCAGGCGTTGTGGGACGCGGTCGGCGCCGCAGGTGATCCGCCGCGTGACCACTCGTACCACTTCGCCCTCATCGCCATCATCCTGATGGTGCTCGCCGCGTTCGCGATCCCGCTCATCGTGTCGGCATGGTTCTTCTGACCGGACGGTTCCCTTCCGCATGAGCCAGCGGTACGACCTCGTCATCATCGGCCTCGGATCAGGTGGGACGCTCGCCGCCGAGTTCGCCGCGGGCGAACTGGGTCTGAGGGTCGCCGCGGTCGAACGCGCACGGATCGGTGGTGACTGCCTGTGGACAGGGTGTGTGCCGTCGAAGTCGCTGATCGCCAGCGCGCGGGTCGCCCACACCGTCAGGAACGCATCCGAGTTCGGCGTCCGGGCAAGCGAACCCGCCATCGACCTCGAGTCCGTCTGGGCGCGGATCAAACGCATCCAGGCCGGGATCGCCGAGACCGACGACCATCCCGACCGGTTCCGCGAGATGGGTGTCGACCTGATCGAGGGGACCGCCCGCGTCAGCGGCTACCGGCAGGTCACGGTCGACACCGAGGACGGGGTCCGCGAGATCGACACCCGCTTCGTGCTGGTCTGCACGGGGAGCCGGCCGGCGATCCCGCCGATCCCCGGGCTGGCCGAAGTCCCGTTCATCACCAGCGAGACCATCTTCGAGCTCGACCGGCCGCCCGACTCGCTCGTGATGATCGGCGGCGGCCCGATCGCGGTCGAGATGGCGCAGTCGATGGTCCGCCTCGGGGTTCCGACGACGGTGCTCGAGGCCGCACCGCGGTTGGTGCCCCGCGACGAGCCCGAGCTCGCCGACCGGCTCGTTCAGATCCTCCGTGCGGAAGGGGTCGACGTCCGCCTCTCGACCGGCGCAACGGCCGTCCGCGCCTCCCGCAGCGGTGTCGTCGTCGAGACCGACGACGAGGAGTTCGCGGCCGCCGGCGTCGTCGTCGCCACCGGCCGGGCCGCGAACGTCGAGCCCCTCGGCCTCGATCGCTTCGGCATACCGGTCAGCCCGGCGGGTGTCGAGGTCGACGGACGCAACCGGACGCTGGTGCCGAGCATCTACGTGGTCGGCGACGCTGCGGCCGGTCGACCGCTGTTCACGCACGCCGCGGCGCACGACGCGGTGCTCGCCGTGCGCGACATGTTCTTCCCGGGCCGCGGCGCACCTCCGCAGCTCGTGCCGTGGTGCACGTTCACCGAACCCGAACTGGCCCACGTCGGCCTGACCGCATCCGAGGCACGCGAGCGCTACGGGCGCACGTCGGTCACCGTTCACCGCCACGAGCTCGCCCACAACGACCGTGCCCGAGCCGACGGCACCACCGATGGTCTGTTCATCGTCGTGTCGGTCAAGGATCGCATCGTCGGCGCGCACGCACTGGCGCCCGCGGCCGGCGAGCTCATCCACGAGCTGGCCACCGCCATCAGGTTCGGCGTCGGCCTCGACGAGCTCTCCGACCTCGTGCACATCTACCCGACCCTGTCGACGGGCATCGGCCGGATCGCCGCCGACCGCTCGTTCGCGACCGGGCGTCGCTACCGCGTGCTGACCCGGCTCAGTCGTTGGCTCGGCTGAATGATCGGGCTTCGCCGACCGGCCGAGCCGGATCGGCTGCGCCTCTCGAGCTCGCTGCCTCCGCTGCGCTTTGGCGCCCGCCCACCGCCGCGGCGCGACGCGAACTGTCGGCGAGATGCACACCACGCACCGCGGAGCCCTGGTCGTCGGAGCCGGATCGTCAAGGGACCGGCAAGGGCTCGCCGCGCTCCGTGTCGGGGCGACGCGCGATCTCGTGACGCTCGTGACCGTTTGGTGTCAGGTGTCGCGACATTCGCGCGCAGTCGGCCAATTCGCCGACGCGACGACTCGCGTCGCGACTACACACGTGGCATGGAAGTTCGGCGGGCAACACTCGGAGCAGCGGTGCGGCTGGCAGCCGTCGTGAGCGCCGTGGCTGCGATCGTCACGCTCGTCCTCGGTTCGATCGGCGAGGTGTCCGCAACGGCGCTCGTGCTGACCGTGATCGTCGTCGGCTTCTCGGCGAGCTGGGTGCAGACCGGGCGTGTGGCGCAGGCCGTGCGGCGACCCGCGCGGCACCGCGTCACGGTCGTGCCGAACCGGCACACGGTCGGCTGACCACGATCGCCGTGTGAGACGATCGCGGCATGGCCGCGTTCACGATCCGACATCGCTGCTCCGAGCCGGGCCGGCCGTGAAGGTCCGCATCGGGTTCGGCCTCGGCACCCGCACGAACCTGCACGACGAGCGATTCGGCCACGTCGTCGACGAGCTCGAGCGCCTGTCGTTCGACAGCCTGTGGGTCTCCGAGCGGATCGGGGCCGCGGCCCCCGACCCGTTGGTCGCCATGGCCTACGGCGCCGGTCGCACGACCCGCCTGAAGTTCGGCATGAGCGTGATGGTGCTGCCGGGCCGCAACCCGATCGTGCTCGCGAAGGCACTCGCCAGCCTCTCGACGATGTCCGCCGGGCGCCTGCTGCCGGCGTTCGGGCTCGGGCAGGTCCACCCGGTCGAGCAGCAGGCGTTCGGCGTGGAACGGACCGAACGCGCCGCCTGGTTCGACGAGTCGCTGGCGGTCATGCGGCAGTGCTGGACCGGCGAACCGGTGGTTCACCACGGCCGCCGCTACGACTACGACGGCGTCACCGTCCGACCCGTACCGGCACGGATGGACGTCTGGCTCGGCGGGTACGCCCCGAGCGAGCTGAAACGGGTCGGGCGGCTCGCCGACGGCTGGCTGCCCTCGTTCGTGACGCCCGCCGACGCCGCGGCCGGGCGCACCGTGATCGAACAGGTCTGCGAGGAGCATGGCCGCGAGATCGAGGCAGACCACTACGGCGTCCTGATCCCGTACTCGTTGACCGGGGTTCCCGACCCACTGCTCGCCCAGCTCGCCAAGCGCCGTCCCGACCTCGACCCCGCCGCTCTCGTCCCGACCAGCTGGGAGGCGCTGCGGAGACTGATCGCCGACTTCGTCGAGGTCGGCACCACGAAGTTCGTCGTCCTTCCGATCGACGAACCGGGCACCACCGCCGCGTGGACGGCGCACCTCGAGGAGGCGGCCCGAGCTCTGCTGCCGCTCGAGACCTGACCCGGCCCGTCTGCATGCGGTCAAGATCATCGGCGTTCATGCCGATGAACAGGCGTGATGACCACACTGCGGTACCGCGGCGCGTCACTTGCGGCGCGGCTGTCGCTCCTCGTCCTCGTCCCCAGTGTCGCACTGGGCATCCTCGCGGTGCAGCGGATCCAGTCGGAATGGGCGGCAGCCGATCGTGCCGTGGCCGTCGCCGACGCCGTCGAGCTCCAGCAGGACGTTGCCGCCGTCTTCCCGACCGCCCAGCTCGAGCAGGTCGCCCTCGAGGGTCTCGGCCGCGTCGATGCACTCGGCTTCCCGCGCGACGTCATCGTGTCGTTCGTCGGGATCGACTTCGAGACGACGTACGAGACCAACCTGGTCGAGTTCGAGAACGCGCTCGACGAGCTCCAGCGTGGACACCGGTTCGTGCAGCTCGACGACGGCACCCTGCTCGGCGATCAACTCAACCGCGTCCGCGGTGCACTCGACGTCCAGCGCCAGCTGAGTGCTGAGAGCCGCGCAGCGCCAGCCGACATCCGTGCGGTGTTCGACGACCTCTACGAGCTGCTCGGCGAAGCGCTCGCGGTCAACGCGGGCATCGACGCATCGAGCCTCGAATCGTCCGCCCGGCAACTCGAGGAGCTCGCCGGCGTGATGGTCTCGGCCGGCTCGTACGGCGACGCACTCCTCGACAACGTGCTGTACGGCTGGGGTGGGGACGGTGACGACACCGGCAACCAACGCGCGGTCGCGCTGGCGCTCCACGGCGAGAGCCTGAGCCGCTTCGAAGCGACCCTCACCTCTGACGAGCGAGGCGCACTCCGAGACCTCCGTACGCGATACACGGCGCTCACCGCGACCGAACTCGACTTCCCCGAGTCCCTCGACGCCGACCTCACCGCCGAACCGTCGATCATCGCCGGCATCGGCGAGTCACTCCTCGCGTTCGTCGAGTATGCCGACGCGCTCGGACAGTTCACGACCGACTTCAACGAAGGCGTCGCCGTCGGGGCGCAGGCCGAGTCGGACGCCGCAGAGGCACGCGTCGACCGGACCGCAGCGCTGCTGGCGATCGTGGCCGTCGCCACGGTCGCGCTGATGGCGACGGTGCTCTACTCGGTGCTCGTACCCATCCGCCGGTTGCGCCGCAGGGCGCGCGACATCAGCAACGGAGTGCTCGACGCCGACCCGCTCCCGGTTCGTGGACCAGCCGACATCCGGGCGCTGACGATGACCGTGAACGAGATGTCCGAGACGCTCCACCGCGTGAACGGCGAGATCGACCGACTCGCAGCGAACGACCTCGACGGTCCCATCGACCTGCCGGGTTCGATCGGGGTCTCGATGCGCGAGTCGGTCCGGAACCTGTCCGATGTGACGACGCGCCTCCACCAGAGCGAGCAGATGTCATCGGCGATCGTGTCGAAGGCCGCCGACGCGATCTGGACGGTCGACGAGGTCGGCATCGTCCTCACGGCCAACGAGGCCAGTGCCGATCTCACGGGCGTCGCCGTCGACGACCAACTCGGTCGGCCGATCGGCGACTTCCTGTCGACGACCGACGGCGAAGGATCGGTGAGGGTCGCGAGCGGCGCGCCGCCGAGGGTGCTCGTCGGCCGCAGCACCATCGAGGACGAGCACGAGCAGGTGAGCGTGTTGATCGCCCACGACATCTCCGAGCGCAGCCGATTCGAGGAGCGCCTCGCCTACCAGGCCAACCACGACGCGCTCACCGGGCTGCCGAACCGTTTCGCAGTGCTCGAGCACCTCGACCAACGTCTCGCCGCAGCCGACGACAACATCGCCGTCCTCTTCATCGACCTCGACTCGTTCAAGAGCGTCAACGACGCACAGGGTCACGCCGCCGGCGATCGAGTCCTCACCGACATCGCTGCGACGCTGTCGAAGTCGGTCCGCGAAGGCGAGTTCGTCGGCCGACTCGGTGGCGACGAGTTCATCGTCGTCAGCGAGCACTTCTCACAGACCACCGACGTGGTCGCGCTCGGCCACCGCATCATCCGCGAGGTCGAGCAGCCCCGCAACTACGACGGGCAGCTCTTCGTGCTGTCGGCCAGCGTCGGGGTCACCGTCCCCGAGCCGGGCACGTCGGCGCTCGACGCGCTCCGCCAGGCGGACAACGCCGTCTACCAGGCCAAGCAGCACGGCCGGGGGCGCGTCGAGTTCTACGACGCGACGATGCAGGAGCGCGTCGACCGTGAGGCCGAGCTCGAGTTGGCGCTGCGCCATGCAGTCCGGAACGAGGAGCTCGTGCTCCACCTCCAGCCGACCGTCGACCTGACGACGTCGAAGATCGACGGCGCCGAGGCGCTCGTTCGCTGGAACCGGCCCGGCCACGGCATGGTGCCGCCGGGCGACTTCATCCCGCTCGCCGAGCGATCGTCGCTGGTGTTCGAGATCGAGCGATGGGTGCTCACCAAGGTCTGTCGCATCCTCGTCGACTGGCGTGATCGCCAGCCGGACGTCCGGCGCCGGATCGCGGTGAACATCTCGGGCCGGCACCTGATCGAGGGCGACCTGCTCGCCGACGTCGACGCCGCGCTCAGCCTGACCGGCGCCGACCCGCAGATGCTCGAGCTCGAGCTCACCGAGACGCAGCTGCTCGAGGATCTCGACCAAGCCACGGAGATCCTCGAAGCACTCCGCGGTCGCGGCATCACGATCGCGGTCGACGACTTCGGCACCGGCTACTCGTCGATGACCTACCTCCGTCACCTGCCGATCGACGCGGTGAAGATCGACCGCAGCTTCGTCGCCCGGGCCACCGAGCACGGGTACGACTCGACGGTGATCGAGGCACTCCTGACGATCGGCCGCACCCTCAACCTGACCGTCGTCGCCGAGGGGATCGAGACCGACGAGCAGTTCGACTACCTGCAGGCCCGCGGCTGCAACCGGGCGCAGGGCTTCCTGCTCGCCCGCCCGATGCCGGTCGACCAGGCCGAGGAGATGATCTTCGCCGACGAGCTCAGCGTCCGCGAGTGAGCCCGGCTCAGCGGGTTCGAGCGAGGCTCACGGCGACCGGGCCGACCTGTTCGGCCGCCTGCTTCGCGTGGTAGCTCGAACGGGTCAGCGGGCCGGCCTCGACGTGGCCGATCCCGAGCGACTCGCCGATCTGCTTCCATCTCGCGAACTCGTGCGGCTCGACCCACCTCGCGACGGGCAGGTGGTGCGACGTCGGCCGCAGGTACTGCCCGATGGTCACGATGTCGCAGCCGATCGCGGCGAGGTCGGCCAGCGCGCCGACGAGCTCGGCATCGGTCTCGCCGAGCCCGACCATCACGCTCGACTTCGTCACGAGCCCGGCCTGCTTGGCCCACCCCAGCACGGCGAGGCTGCGGGCGTACCCGGCTGACGGACGCACCGCGCGCTGGAGGCGAGCCACGGTTTCGAGGTTGTGGTTGAGCACGTCGGGCCGGACGTCGAACAGCCGGCCGAGCGCCTGGCGCGAGCCCTTCACGTCGGAGATCAGCGTCTCGACCCGGGTGGCCGGGCGGCGCCGCCGGATCGCCTCGACACATGCTGCGACGTGTGTCATGCCGCCGTCGTCGAGGTCGTCGCGAGCGACCATCGTCAGGACGGCGTGATCGAGATCGAGCCGATCGATGGCATCGGCGACGCGTTCGGGCTCGTCGGGCGACGGCTCGACCGGACGCCGAGTGTCGACCAGGCAGAAGCCGCAGGCCCGCGTGCATCGCTCACCGAGCACCATGAAGGTCGCCGTGCCGTCGGCCCAGCAGTCGGACAGGTTGGGACACCCCGCGTCTTCGCAGACGGTGACCAGCTCGAGCTCGCGCAACGTCTTGCGGAGGCCGAGCACCTCGGGACCGTGGCGGACCTTCGGTCGCAGCCAGTCGGGCTTGCGGCTCTCGATCGAGAGACCCTCGGCGACGCCGGCCCGCGACAGGCGCTCGTGCGAACGCGGCCGGGGCGTCACGCGCTCGCCGGGACCCTCGCCGCGGGAGAACGGCGCGAGGTCGCTCGGCCGCTCGCGCCACGCGACGTCCTGACGCTCGACGGCGCCCGCACCCCACCGGGCGGCTGCGAGCTGCGCGACGACATCGACGACCTCTCGCATCGCGACGTCGACGCCCTCCTCGGCGAGCGAGGTGACCGGCCGGTCCGCGATGCCGCACGCCACGATGTGCTCGCGCATGAACCTCATGTCGGTGTCGATGTTGAGGGCGAAGCCGTGCATCGTGCGGCCACGGGCGAGCCGGACGCCGATCGCCGCAATCTTGCGCGGGTTCGGACCGTCGGCGTCGACCCACACGCCGGGATAGTCGGGCAGCCGCCCGGCGCCGCCGACGCCGAGTCGGGCGAGCGCCTCGATCAGCAGGTCCTCGACGGATCGGACGTGTTCCAGGGAGCCCTTGGCGTTGGGCAGCGAGACGATCGGGTACCCGACCAGCTGGCCGGGGCCGTGGTACGTGATGTCGCCACCGCGCGTGACCGGCACGAGATCGGCGCCGACCGACGCCGGCTCGCACCGGAGGTTGGTGTCGAGGTCGGCGTGGCGACCGTACGTGAAGACGTGATCGTGCTCGAGCAGCAGGAGATGTTGCTCGGCGCCGTGTTCGAACAACGCTTCCTGGACCGCCAGCGCCTCGCGGTACGGCACCCTCCCCAACCACCGGACGCGGAGGGGGCCCGCCGTCATGTCAGAGCTCGGCGTCCCAGTCGCGCGTCTCGATGATCTCCTTCACCCGCTTGAGGAAGCCCGCCGCGTAGGCACCGTCGAAGGCGCGGTGATCCCAGCTCATCGCCAGGTTGCCGACCGGATGGATGGCGATGGCCTCGGCGCCCAACTCGGTCGTGGTGACGACCGGCCTGCGGACGATGGCATCGGTGGAGATGATGCCGACCTGGGGCTGGTTGATGATCGGCATCGTCAACACCGAACCGGCCGAGCCGTTGTTCGAGATCGTGAACGTGCCGCCCGAGATCTCGTCGGGGCTCAGCTTGCGGGCGCGAGCGCGGTTGGCGAGGTCGCTGATCTCGCGGGCGATGGCGCGGAGCCGCTTGGTCTCGGCGCTCCGCACGACGGGCGCGAGCAGACCCTCGTAATCGAGATCGACGGCGATGCCGAGGTCGACGTAGCCGTGCACGACGAGGTCGTCACCGCTCACGCTGGCGTTGAGGTGCGGGAACTCGGCGAGACCGTCGATGATCGCCCTCGTGATGAACGGCAGGTAGGTGAGGCTGAAGCCTTCGGCCGCCTTGAACTCGGCCTTCACGGCCGCCCGGGTCGCATCGACGTTGGCGAAGTCGACCTCGACGACGCTGAACGCGTGCGGCGACGTCGACTTGCTCATCACCATGTGGTCACCCGTCAGGCGCCGGATCTTCGAGAGCTTGACGACGGTGTCGCGCTCGCCCGCGGCTGCGACCGGGGCCGCCGCCGGAACGGGAGCGGCAGCCGGGGCGGGAGTTGGCGCGGGAGCCGCCGGTGGTGGCGTGGCAGCCGGCGCGGGCTCGGCTGAGGGTGGCGTCGGAGCAGCGGCCGGCGACGGCGCGGCGGCCGGTTGGGCACCGACTGCGTCGATGTGGTCGAGCACGTCCTCGCGGGTGATCCGACCACCCGGCCCGGTGCCGGTGATGCCGTCGGGGTCGAGCCCGTGCTCGTTCACGAGGCGCCGGACGACGGGTGACAGCAGGCGGCTGTCACCCGCGTTGGCGGCTCGGGCCGGCGCGGGCACCGGGGCCGGAGCCGCCGGTGCGGGCTCGGGCTCGGAGGCCGCCGGTGCGGGCTCGGGCGTCGGCGCCGGGGCGGCGGGCTCGGGTTCGGGCTGGGGTTCGGGTTCGGGCGCGGCCTCGGCAGCCGGAGCCGCCGGCGCGGCCGCAGCGGGCTCGGCACCGGTGTCGCCGACGACTGCGACCACGACGCCCACCTCGACCGTGTCGCCCTCGGGGACTCGGATCTCGGTCACGACACCGGCGACGGGGGACGGCACCTCGGTGTCGACCTTGTCGGTCGACACCTCGAACAGCGGTTCGTCAGCTGCGATCGTGTCGCCGACGGCCTTGAACCACTGTGTGATCGTGCCTTCGGTGACGGTCTCGCCAAGCTGGGGAAGGGTGACGTCAGCCATGGTCGTTCAATCTGCTCCTGTGGATCGTGAGGTTGCTCAGCCGTTGAAGCTCCTGCCGGTGAGCGACAACATCGTCTCACCAAACAGCTCCGTCATGCTGGGATGCGGTTGGATGAACTCGGCGACCTCGTCGACGGTCGCCTCCCAGTTGACCGCCAGGTAGCCGCCCGAGAGCTGCTCGGTGACCCAGGGGCCGACCATGTGGACGCCGAGCACCTGGCCCGCCGTGCCATCGGCGTTCTTCTTGGCGATGACCTTGACCATGCCGTCGGTCTCACCGACGATCTGCGCGCGGCTGTTGAACCGGAACGGGTGCTTACCGACGACGACGTCGACGCCGGCCTCCTTGGCGGCGTCCTCGCCCGGGCCCGCCCATGCGACCTCGGGATGGCAGTAGATCGCCCAGGGCACCCGGTCGTAGTCGACCGGCAACGGCGCCTCACCCAAGAGGTGCTTGACGACCATGACCGCTTCGGCGTACCCGACGTGGGCGAGCTGGGGCGTGTCGACCAGGTCACCGATGGCATAGACGTTCGGCTCGCCCGTGCGGCAGTACTCGTCGACATCGACGAAGCCGCGGTCGTCGACCTCGACAGACGTGCCGTCGAGGCCGAGTTGGTCGGCGAACGGCCGGCGACCCACCGAGACGATGCAGGCGTCGACCTCGACCGACTCACCGTCGCCGTAGTGGATGGTGGTACCACCGGACGCGGTGGGCGTGTGCCCGTTGACCATCACACCGGTGCGGATGTCGATCTTCTTCTTCTTGAAGCTCCGGACCACGACGTTGGCGACATCGGCGTCGAGCCCCGGCAGGATCTTCGGCAGACCCTCGAGGATCGTCACCTCGGCACCGAGGTCGGCGAACGTCGAGGCGAACTCACAACCGATCGCTCCCCCGCCGATCACGGCGACCCGAGCGGGTACGGCGTCGAGGTCGAGCACCTCGTCGCTGGTCATGATCGGCCCGCCGCGCTCGAAGTTGGGGATCAGCCGTGGCACCGAACCCGTGGCCAGGATCACGTTCGCGCCGGTGATGGTCGCGGAACCACCGTCGCCGAGCGCGACCGAGACCGTGCGGTCGGCGCCGAGGGAACCGACGCCGTTGAACACCTCGACCTTGCGACCCTTGCACATCGCGGCGATGCCGCCCACGAGCCCGGCCACGATCTTCTGCTTGCGCTGCTGCGTGACCGCGAAGTCGACCGTCGGCGCGCTCGACTCGATGCCGAAGTCGGCGCTGTGCTCGACGTGGCGCTTGACGGCCGCCGTCTCGAGGAAGGCCTTGGCGGGGATGCACCCCCGGTTGAGGCAGGTGCCACCGAGAGCGTCCTTCTCGACCATGGCCACCTTCAGTCCGGCCGACGCGCCGTAGAGCGCCGCGGAGTAGCCACCCGGGCCCCCACCGATGATTACCAGGTCGAAGTGATCGCTCATCGGGCGCCACGGTAGCGCCGATCCGGGGCGGCCGGAATGGGGAGGATCAGCGCAGTCGGTCCCACCTGGCGACGTCCTCGCCGCGCCGGAGCAGCAGTACCAGGTTGGGGGCCGACGCCGCATCGATCTCGAAATCGAGCGCACAGGTCCGTGGCACTGCGGTGATCTCCGTACACCGGCCGTCGGCGGGCGCGGTCAGCGGGCGTAGTTCCTCCCGTCCCGTCACGAGGCGGAAACTCTCG
>JAAUYD010011331.1_pt1 | contig 11000 bp, 13 predicted proteins | sample 7278101 | NCBI WGS metagenome assembly JAAUYD01 (sample SAMN14350128, study PRJNA611818) | marine sediment metagenome | isolation source: surface marine sediment (0.6m) | place: French Polynesia: Moorea | collected 2018-08
CGTCCCTTATCGTCGATTAAATCAGCAGCAGTCGCGATCGCCCAACAATTAGGATTGCCAATATAACCCCGTTTCGATCTGCCGTAATCTAATTTAATCTCGAGCGATCGCATCCCTTCAATTAAGAATTGACAAATAGTTTGATACACTTGCTCGCGATTGCCAGGAATTTTAGAAGTCACTACCATATAGGTTAAATCTCCTTGATGGAGAACGGCTCTACCTCCAGTCGGACGGCGGACTAAATCGAGCGGCTGACCTTTCCAAGTTAGCTCGTTCCAGTGTTGAGGATAGTCTTTTTGGTGGTAGCCTAAAGAAATTGCAGCAGGAAGCCAAGTATAAAAGCGCAGAGTGGGGGGCTGTTTGCCAAGACGATGTTGTTCTAGCAACCAGCGATCGATTTGCATTTGTAGCGTTCCATCGGCTTCTAGAAAAGGAATCAAACGCCAATGTTTAAAACTTGTCATTATTTTGAAGTTGGCTATGGGAGTGAGAACCCTCTAAGTCAGCAGTCAGGGATCGAAGTTTCGATGTAAAGAAAGTGAAATCGCTAATTTTGAGCATTTGAATAGATATTCTGTTTAAACCTCTGACCTCTGACCTCTGACCTCTGTTTTTAACTGGCCCCAAATTGCTCTTTAAGCAAATCGTCGTTATCGTCAGCGATGTTTGCGACTAAAGTTATGGCTCGAGAAATTTCACCTGGAGAAAGTTCGGCTACGGTGCGCTGAGATAAGACTACTACTTTTTTATCGACAATCCCGAAACAAGTCTCAAAAGTTTCTGACCAGTTCATTTCTAATAATTTTCGCATTAATCCGGGTTCGTCAGTAGCGGGTAGATCGAGGATGCTGGCCCAAACTGTTAAGAGATCTTCTTCGGTTTCTCCAGTAAGCTGAACGAACACTTCGACACTACCGTATTGAAACTTCCAGAGAAAAGCATCTTCAGTGTGAGATACCATCGCACTGTCATTTTGTTCCAAACTCGAGATAACCGTTTCAATTACTTCTTTGTGAGAGCTGTATTTTTCGATTAATTCATCGGCGATCGCCTCATCTGAGGATTGATTTTGTTCGAGGATTTCTTGAGTCGGGTTTTCAGTAGTCATGATATTTTCTTAAAATCTTGTCGAAATCTATCTACAATTCAGTATCTCTTTTCATTGTTGCGATTGCCAAATCTTGTAAAATTCTGGGTATGGCGATCGCCCGATACTGCTCAGTCTTCATCGCCAATACCTAGCTCTTTTTTGCTTCGTTTCAGTTCCTTCCAAAGTTGTTTAATTTCGTGATAAGCTTCTTGAGTGCTAATTTTTCCAGCAGTTTCTAAATTACAAATGTAGCTTGCTTTTTGAGCAAATTCTTGCAAATTAGCGTTGAAAACCAAATTTTCAGGTTTTACTTCACCGTGATAAGTGCTGTGGGGATATAAAAAACTGTCTCGATCGCTCGGTTTTGTCATTAAATTTCTCCTTAGAAAATACTAGTTGTCTACTTGAGTTGCAGCTAAGTCAAGTTTATTAAGTTTTGTGGTTATTTTTATTTTCTTTGCAAAGCTAAAAACCTAAGATTAAATATCCTGACTAAAAAAAAATTTCTCATGTTCTCAGCAAAAAAACTATACGAAGGCAAAGCTAAAATCCTTTATTCCACCGAAGATCCCGATATTCTGCTTACTTTTTTTAAAGACGATGCTACTGCTTTTAATGCCCAGAAGAAAGGAACGATCGCCGGCAAAGGAGAGGTAAACTGTACGGTATCGGCAGGTTTATTTACTTGGTTAGAATCTTTGGGCATTCCTACCCACTATATCGATTGTCCGGCAACAGATAAAATGCGAGTGCGTGCGGTAACAATTATCCCGATCGAAGTCGTAGTTAGAAATATTGCTGCTGGAAGTCTCTGCAAACAAACTGGTTTACCCTTGGGGAAATTATTAAATCCTCCTTTAGTAGAATTTTATTTAAAAGATGACGAATTGGGAGATCCCCTCTTGACTTTCGATCGCCTAATGTTATTAGAAATAGTTTCAGCAGAGCAGCTTAAAAACATTCGTTCGATGTCCCTTAATATTAATCAACATCTACAACAATTTTTTGAAAATTGCAACATTAATTTAGTCGATTTTAAATTAGAATTCGGTCTCGATCGCAATAATAATTTACTTTTAGCCGATGAAATCAGCCCCGATACTTGCCGACTTTGGGAGCAAAATGTTAGCGATCCGCAGCAAAGAGTGATGGATAAAGATCGTTTTCGTCAGGATTTAGGCGAGATCGAATCGGCTTATCAAGAAGTCAAACAAAGAGTTTTAGCTCGATTAGAAAAATTAGGCTTATAATTATATCTTAAATAATATGTTGCTAAAAATACTCGTGAAATATTTTAACTTTTGCGATCGCCAGGGAGGATTAAAGGTTACATAATAATAAACAATCGCTAACAAAGGAGTCAAAATACTGATAAATTATTCCTTTATTTGGTGTTGGGAAGTGATAAAAGAACTTAATAAACACATACAGTTTTATTTTTTAGTATTAGCTCTAGTGGGGGGAACGGTAGGGGGATTTTCCAAACCAGTTAAAGCCGAAACTAACGAGCAAAAAATAAACCTAGTAGAAGCACTAAAATTATCACCGACAATTCAGATTTTAGCCGGAGAACCGCCGCAAATATCTCAAGCAGAAAACGAACAAGCACCAGAACCGGAAGTTTTAGTTGGAGAAGTCTTAGTAACCGGAGAAAGAGCCGATCTCGAAGCAGAACTGATCGATTTAGTTTACAGGACAATTGAGACTCGACCGGGAAGAACCACAACGCGATCGCAGCTACAAAGAGACGTAAATGCTATTTATGCAACTGGCGATTTTGCTAACGTGAGAGTGATTCCAGAAGATACTCCTTTAGGGGTGCGAATTACTTTTGTGGTTCAAGAAAATCCGATCTTTCAAAAATTAGAAGTCGAAGCAACGCCAACTGACGATAAAGGTAGTGTAGTTCCCGCAGCAGAAATTGAAAAAATCTTTGCACCGAGTTACGGCAAAAGATTGAATTTGCGGAACTTACAAGAAGATATTAAAACCCTCAAAGAATGGTACACCAATAACGGTTACGATCTCGCTCAGATCGTCGGTGCGCCGCGAATCAGCGACGATGGAGTCGTTACTTTAATCGTGGCAGAAGGGGCGATCGAAGACATCCAAGTTAGATATTTTGACGAAGAAAATGAGACGGTCAAAGGGCGAACTCGCCCCTTTATTATCACTCGCGAGGTGCAACTTAAACCGGGGGATATTTTCAATGCCACAACAGCAAGGGCAGATTTGCAAAGAGTGTTTGGTTTGGGAATATTTGAAGACGTGCGTTTGTCTTTTGCTCCAGGAGAAGATCCCCGCAAAGTAATTGTTAATATTGACGTGCAAGAAAGCACCACTAGGGCTATTACTGCTGGAGGTGGGGTTAGTTCGGATAGCGGTTTGTTCGTTTCGGTTAGTTTCTTGGCAACAAATATTGGCGGAAATAAACAGACTTTTAAATTTGATTTCCAGGGTGGTGAATGACTCTTAGTCTTCGATGCTAGTTTTACAGATCCTTGGATTGGTGGCGATCCTTATCGCACTTCCTACACGATTAATGCCTTTAGACGCAGGTCGATTTCTTTAATTTATAGCGGTGACGGGCCGGATTTGCGGACTTTCAACGATCGACCGCTCCAACTTAGTCCCGAGCAAGAACAAAATTTAAGCGCAGAAGAACTACAACAATTAGTAAATTTGAATACGATTGGCTCTCGGGCTAGAGTATTGAGGACTGGTGCGGGGATCAACTTTTTTCGACCTTTTGCACCCGATCCGTTCACTAAACCCGTTTGGAAAACTTCGGCTGGATTTCAGTATCAAAGAGTGGCAATTATCAACAGCGATGGGGAAGTTTCCCCATTATCTGCGCCGTTTGTTATCGTCGATAATGTTTTGCAGCCTGTAGTTCCACAGATCAAACTGGCTGCTAGCGATAGTGGAAAGGACGATCTATTTGTCTTTCGGATCGGCGCATCGCGAGATTTGCGTGACAATCCTTTAAACGCAACTAAAGGCTCTTTTTTAAGTTTATCGAGCGATCAAACCGTACCGATCGGTAGCGGTAACATTTTATTCAATCGCTTGCGGGCTAATTACAGTTTTTACATTCCGGTGAAATTGGTTCGCTTCAACGACGGCCCTCAAGCTTTTGCTTTTAACCTTCAAGGGGGTACTATTATCGGCGATTTGCCTCCTTACGAAGGATTTACTCTCGGGGGTAGCAATTCGGTTCGCGGTTATGGAGAAGGGGCGATCGGTAGCGGTCGTTCTTACTTCCAAGCTACTGCTGAATATCGTTTTCCGATCGTCGATATTAGTTCGTTTGCCATCGGTGGGGTGCTATTTTTCGATTACGGAACTAATTTAGGATCTCAAGTTCCTGGCGATATTACGAGAATCAGAAATTTGCCTGGAGATGGCTACGGTTATGGCGTTGGGGTGCGGGTAAATTCCCCTGTAGGGCCGATTAGAGTCGATTATGGGTTTAACGATCGCGGCGATAACGAGTTTACTTTTGGTATCGGCCAGAGATTTTAAGGTCAGCAGTCTCGAGTATTTAACAATGCTAGTGATTCAAGAAAATGAATTCAAAAACTATTGGAGCTGAATTTAAATTACAAGGAATCGGGTTGCATTCCGGTGTTTTGACTGAGGTTAGGGTCAAGCCGGAGCGATCGCAAGTTGGGCGTTATTTTGTCAGGACAGATCTGCCCCAAGCAAGCCCGATCGCGGCTGCGGTTGAGTCGGTGAGCTTAACTACCCTATCTACGGAATTAGCTCGAGGAGAGGCTAAAGTCAGGACTGTAGAACACCTTTTAGCAGCTTTATTCGGCAGCGGCGTGGATAACGCTCGCATCGAAATTAACGGGCCAGAATTGCCTTTATTGGACGGATCTGCCCTCAATTGGATCGAGGCGATCGCCTCGGTAGGGGTTGTGAATGGAAAAAATGACGATTTTATTCCTAATCTTGCTCCCCCAATCCTTAAAGAGCCGATTTTCGTGCGCGAAGGGGATGCTTTTGTTGGGGCGATACCCGCCGATCGCCTCCGTTTTAGTTACGGGATTGATTTTGCTTGCAGTGCGATCGGCAATCAATGGCACAGTTTTGAATTTTCCCCTAGCAATTTTGCGGCCGAAATTGCCCCGGCCCGCACTTTTGGCCTGGCCGAACAAGTCGAACAGTTGCAAAAAGCCGGTTTAATTAAAGGTGGCACTCTCGAAAATGCTCTCGTTGCTAGCGATCGCGGTTGGTTGAATCCTCCGTTACGGTTTGCAAATGAACCAGTTCGTCATAAACTTTTAGATTTAGTGGGGGATCTTAGTTTACTCGGTTCTTCTTTACCCGTAGCTCATTTTTTGGCTTATAAAGCCAGTCACAAATTACACGTCAAATTAGCAAAAACTATCTTTGACTCAATTGTTGCTTCTAGAGAATAATTAATTTTATGTCCAGCACTACCGACCTTAATACTGACAACGATCGAGAAACAAAACAAATCTTTACGGTGGCAGAAATTCAGGAATTATTGCCCCATCGCTACCCTTTTGCTATGGTCGATCGCATTATTGAATACGTACCCGGAGAAAAAGCGGTAGGTATTAAAAATGTTACTTTTAACGAGCCTTATTTTCCAGGACATTTACCCAATCTGCCTCTGATGCCGGGGGTGATGATGGTAGAATCTATGGCACAAGTGGGAGGAGTTATCTTAGCTCAACTTCCAGGAATGAAGGGCAAGTTTTTTGCTTTCGCTGGAATAGATAAAGCTCGTTTTCGTCGTCCCGTTACTCCGGGCGATCGCTTGATAATGACTGTAGAACTGCTATCGTTTAAACGGAATCGGATTGCTAAAATGAAGGGCAAAGGTATGGTTGACGATAATTTAGTTGTCGAGGCTGAAATGTTATTTTCTGTATTTGAATGACGAAAATTCCCATGCATTGGCTGCATGGGAGTAAAATTTTTTCCCAAAAGCGATCTTCATTTAGATGACTAATCTTCAGATGACTAATGACAATTGATGCTTATACTTATAAGTATAGTGGCAGACTAAAAATATTAGAACTCATAAACCTCATAAAAAAACTCATACTTATTATTTTTTTTAATACTTAATTTATTTGTTTTTCTTATCCATTGCTGACTTAAATTTAAACAAGCCTAATGTCGATCGATTCACAAGCTGCGACCATCCACCCTACTGCTATAATTCATCCTACCGCACAACTTGATTCCACTGTTGAAGTCGGCCCTTATACGATAATTGGCGCAGGGGTAAAAATAGGAGCGCGAACTAAAATTGCTGCTCACGTAGTCATCGAAGGAATAACAGAAATAGGGGCGGAAAATCAAATTTTTCCGGGTGCTGTTATCGGATCGGTTCCTCAAGATTTAAAGTTTAAAGGGGAGCGATCTAAAGTGCAAATTGGCAATAATAATGTTATTCGCGAATATGTAACTATTAACCGCGCTACTGGGGAAGACGAAGCAACAATTGTCGGCAATAATAATTTAATTATGGCTTACGTTCATTTAGCTCATAATTGCATTCTCGAAGATGAAATTATTATGTCTAATAATGTTACTTTAGCAGGCCATGTCATCATCGAATCTCAAGCGATCGTGAGCGGTGTTTTAGGGGTACATCAATTCGTACATATTGGTAGCATGGCAATGGTTGGTGGTATGAGTAGAATTAATCGCGATGTCCCTCCTTTTATGTTAGTAGAAGGCAATCCGGCTAAGGTAAGATCCCTAAATTTGGTAGGCTTGAAAAGAAGAGGTTTAAGTTCAGAAGATATTAAAATTTTAAAGCAAGCTTTTCGTCTGCTTTACAGTTCGGAAATATCTTTTACTGAAGCGATCGAAAAACTCTATTCTTTACCTGAAAATGAATACGTTCATCGCTTGCAAAAGTTTCTTCAACTATCGACTGCTTCCGATCGAAGAGGCCCTCTTCCTGGCAAATAATCTTGTTTTATTTTTTAATTTTTATAGACAAAATTAGAACGTCAGTATGGAGATTAAGATAATCAATCTAATTTATTATGCGAATTTTTATTAGTACCGGAGAAGTTTCTGGAGACTTGCAAGGGGCAATGTTAATTGCAGCATTATCTCGCCAAGCAAAGTTAAAAGAAATAGAATTAGAAATTGTCGCTTTAGGTGGCGATCGCATGGCAAAAGCGGGGGCGACAATTTTAGCTAATACTACCACTATCGGCTCGATCGGTGTTTTAGAAGCTTTACCCCTGGTTTTACCTACTTTAAAAATACAAGGTATTGCTAAACAATATTTACAGACAAATTCCCCAGATTTATTAATCTTAATCGACTATGTCGCGCCTAATTTAGCTTTAGCTAATTACGTCCGCAAACATTATCCCCAAGTACCGATTATTTATTATATTGTTCCTCAAGATTGGGCAGTGCCCCAATTAGGCAATACTAAGAAAATTATCCAACTTAGCGATCGCTTATTAGCTATTTTTCAAGCAGAAGCAAATTACTTTAAAAATTTAGGTGCAAATGTTACTTGGGTGGGCCATCCTTTAGTAGATCGCACTGAAAATGCACCGTCAAAAAATGAAGCTCGTCAAGCTTTAAATATTCCTTGTGACGAAACAATTATTACTCTTTTACCTGCTTCTCGCCAACAAGAATTAAAATCTTTGCTTCCTGTGATGTGTGAAGCTGGAAAAATCTTGCAAAATAAATTAGCAAAAGTGCATTTTTTAATTCCTCTTTCTCTGGCAAAATATCGTCAAGAAATAGTTGCATCAATTGAAAATTACGATCTTTCAGCTACTATTTTAGAGGATAGATTATACGAAGCGATCGCGGCGGCAGATCTTGCTATTACCAAATCGGGAACTGTTAATTTAGAAATCGCTTTATTAAAAGTTCCGCAAATAGTTATTTATAAAGTAAGTCCTGTTACTGCTTGGATTGCTAGGAATATTTTAAAGTTATCTATTCCTTTTATGTCGCCGACTAATTTGGTCGTCAATCAAGCGATCGTTCCCGAATTGTTGCAAGAAGAAGTTACTGCAGAAAATATCGTTCGCGAAGCTTTAGAACTATTGTTAAATCGAGAAAAAATCGATCTGTTAGATGAAAATTATCGAGAAATGCGACAAGCTTTAGGGGAAAAAGGAGCTTGCGATCGGGCTGCAATTGAAATATTTGATTTTGTCAAAGGCAATAATTGTCATTAAAAAAGTTACTTTCCGATCGGATGGGAATGAAAGCTAAATCTTTTTTAGCTCAAAAATGGGAAGAAGAATGGCAAAAGCCAGTGGCGAAATGGCGCGAAGAATTGGGAATCGAAGTTTTTGAAAAATACATTCCCTAGTTGTTACTATTCCTTTTACAATGGCGATCGCCTCACTCGGCAGCAATTTTTTAATAATGAATAAGAACATTCAATTAGCGATCTTATCTCAGTTTAATCACACTAATAATTCAAATAATTACAAGCTCGTCAATTCATTACTTCTGCGTCGCCTCAATTTTAATTGCTGCCAAGTTTTTTGCTTTAAATTAATTTTGATTTTTCGATTAAAATCACCCTCTTAAGAGAGCTATAAGCCATCTTCTTCCTACTGATTCAGCAGCAGCAGCAGTAGAGAAAATACCGCAATATTTAAGCGGCTTTTTGTTTTTATTAATATAAGAAAACTGCCAGCCCATTCCAGGAGTGTAAAAAACACTCAAAATCAAATCTTCAATGCAAACAATTTTCTCGATTCTTATTGTTAATTCCATTTTAATATTACTACTAAATCGCCTCTTTTTCTCTACCATAACTGTTTTTTTGGTATCCGAAAAGTTGCGATCGCGGCTTTTTATACCTAAGCTTTTTTGTTCAAAATTGTTTTTTTCAATCCGGCATTTTTACTCAAAAATCGCTCAAATCTAGAAATATAGGCGATCGCTTTAGATATCTATAAGGAAAATTCATATAAATTCTAGGTATTCCTTCGCAAAATAAGCTAAGGTATTCCTAAAGTAAAGTAATAAAAACTTTTTTATCAAACTCGACAAATATCTTAAAATTTAGACATAATTCCTGGATACGAGTAAATTTAGTTAAATATAATAACCGAGATCTATAGAAATGAGCGAAAATAAACCAATTCAAGGAATGGCTGCTATTGTTGGCGCGTTTTCAGGCCTGCTGGCTGCTACAGCATCTCTTCTGACTATCATTAACGGTGGCCCGACAATTAAGGTAGATCCGGCTTTAGCGAATACAATACAAGAATCTACTGCATCAAAAGAGCCAGTAGTAACTGATGAGATAGAAAAAACTCCGATCCAACCGGAATCTATTCTAGTTGAGGAAACTCCAGTAGAAAAAGAGCCATCATACGTAACTTTAAACGAAGATCCCAATCTGACAAAACAAAAAATTGAAGATCTAGAGGATGAAGAAATAGATAAAAAGGAGAAAAAGCATCGCGAAAAATACGAAGAAAAAGAAGAAGATTAATCTACTTCGGGCAAGGACTTTTGATTAAAGGTTCTTGCAATTATATCTATGCTTGAATTACTTTGCCGTAATCTAATTTAATAATGCGATCGGCTACTTCAAAATAGCGATCGTCGTGACTGATTACAAAAACAGTTTTTCCGTTTGCTTTTAATTCCGGTAAAAGTTCTTTATAAAAAACCTTTTTAAATGTCGGATCTTGATCTGATGCCCATTCATCAAATAAATAAATCGGCCGATCTTCTAAATAAGCGGTCAATAAAGCTAGTCTTTTCCTTTTTCCTTGGGATAAATCGATAGTAGAGAGTTTACCATTTTCGATTTTTAATTTTTTTTCTAATTGCAGTTTTTGTAAGTATTTTTCTGCTTCTTTATCGATATCTTTAAACCCTAAAAGGCGATCGCAAAGATAAAAATCACCGAAGACAACGGAAAAAAGATAGCGATATGCTTCGCGATTTTCAATATTTATTTCGAGATAGTCTAAATAAACTTTACCAGATTCGGGAACGTACAAACCAGTAATTAATTTCCCTAGTGTGGATTTTCCGCTCCCATTTCCACCAATTATAAATATTAATTCCCCAGCTTTAAAAGTTAAATCTATTTCTCCTAAAATAAAGCCATTTTCTTCGATATCGCTGCGATAACTGTGGGTAACATTTTTAAGTTCTAATCTTTGCCAATTGCGATTTAAAACCTTTGTGCGATCGCTATCTTGTTCTGCATTTTCTGCTAATTGCAATCCCAAACGATCTATTTTATCTAAAGCTATTTTTGCTCTGCCAATAAGAGGTAAAAAGCGGATGATTCCGCCTAAGTAATTAGCAACATAAATAAAAGTTAAAACATAAGTAGATAAAACTGTAATCGAAATATTTTGCACGTTAGGCAAAACAAATAAAAATCCTCCCACGACAATAAATATAGTCAGATTACCCCAGCTAGAAGTTATCGCAAAAAAATTCTCCGCATTAATTTGTTTGTCTCTTAAAGAAATAGCAGTTAAATTAAGATCTTCGTTTAAAAAAGCTTGTCGGCGATCGCGGTTTAATTTTAATTCTTTGATTCCTTCCGTGAGCATTTTATAATTCTCGAACAACCGATCTTCTACTTGACGCACCACTTTAAAAGCTGCAAATGCTTTAATTTGTAAAAACTGAATGCTAAAAATTCCCAAAAATAATGCTACTAAAAAAATCAGTAAAACTTGCCAAGATAATATCCCAAGATAAATCAGACAACCAATTACAATTGCAATGTTGGTACACAACTGCGGAATAATAATAATCGTTCCCGAAATTGCCGCAATATCTCCAGTTAAAGAAGCCATTAATTTAGGGATTGTTACTGCTTCTAAATGACTTAAAGATGAGGCAAGAATTCGCTTGCTTAAAAGCATTCTTAACCGATAAGTAACGC
>JAAUYD010081315.1_pt1 | contig 11000 bp, 10 predicted proteins | sample 7278101 | NCBI WGS metagenome assembly JAAUYD01 (sample SAMN14350128, study PRJNA611818) | marine sediment metagenome | isolation source: surface marine sediment (0.6m) | place: French Polynesia: Moorea | collected 2018-08
CGCGGCGGCGAGGCCGAGGTGCTGCGGATCGAGGCGGGTGCCGGCGGCGATCACCTCGCTACCGGCCGCGATGTCCTCGCCGCGGCGGCGGATGTTGTCGCCGGCGACGATCTCGGTGGCGATGCGCACGCGGCCGTCGCGTTCGCTGCAGACCTCCTGGATCACGATCGTATCGGCGCCGTCGGGGAGCGGCGCGCCGGTGAAGATGCGCGCGGCGCTGCGCGCTGCCAGCGGTTGCGGATCGACGCCGGCCGGCACCCGCTGACTGACCGGCAGCTCGCAGCCGGACGGCGCGCAGTCGGCGGCGCGCACCGCGTAGCCGTCCATCGCGCTGTAGTCCCAGCCGGGCACGTCGATCGCGCTGACCACGGGCGCCGCGAGCACCCGCCCGAGCGCGTCGCGCAGGTCGACCGGCTCGCTCGCGGCAATCGGCCGGGCCGCGCCGATCAGGCGGTCGACCGCGTCCTCGAATGTCAGCAGGCCGTCGAGGGTCGGCGTGCAGCTCAGTTCGGACACGGCATCCCTCCCATCGCGATTGCCGACCGATAGTTCACAGCGTGATGCCGAAAGTTTCCTTGAATCGGGCCTCGAAGTCGGCCCGGCTGAGCGCATGGTTTTGCGTGCCGGCGTGCTCGATCTTGATCGCCCCCAGCAGTGACGCGATGCGCCCGGTCAGCTCCCAGTCTAGGCCGTTCTGCAGGCCGTACAGCAGGCCACCGCGGTAGGCGTCGCCGCAGCCGGTCGGGTCGACCAGCTGGTGCGCCGGGGCCAGCGGGATCTCGATCTCGTTGCCGCTGGTGTAGATCGTCGAGCCCTCGCCGCCGCGGGTCACGATCACGGCCTCGACCTCGCGCGCGAGTTGCGCCGGCGGCTTGCCGGTGCGCTCCTGCATCAGCCGCGCCTCGTAGTCGTTGAACGCCAGCCACGTGGCCTGCGTCGCGAAGCGGTTGAGGTCGTCGCCGTCGAACAGCGGCATGCCCTGGCCCGGATCGAAGATGAACGGGATTCCGGCGTCGACGAACTGCTCGGCGTGCTCGATCATGCCCTGGCGGCCGTCCGGCGAGACCATGCCGACCGTGATGCCGTCGAAGTCGCCGACCCGGATCTCGTGGGCATGGTTCATCGCGCCGGGGTGGAAGGCCGTGATCTGGTTGTCGTCCTGGTCGGTCGTGATGTAGGCCTGGGCGGTGTAGGTGCCGGGTATCTCGCGCAGCGCGTCGCGCGGGATGTCGTTCTCGTCGAGCCAGTCGGCGTACGGGCCGAAGTCGCGCCCCACGGTGCCCATCGGCATGCCCTCGCCGCCGAGCAGGCGCAGGTTGAATGCGATGTTGCCGGCGCAACCGCCGAAGTTGCGGCGCAGCTCCGGGACCAGGAAGGACACGTTGAGGATGTGGACCTGGTCGGGGAGGATGTGGTTCTTGAACTGGTCCTGGAACACCATGATGGTGTCGTAGGCCATCGAACCGCAGATCAAAGCTCTCATGCTGTAAGTCCCTGGAATGGAGAAACGTGGGTCGCGTCTCTGGTTTCGCCGTCACTGCCACGACGCGCGCCCGGCGGCGCTCCTGCCGATCGTCCGACCCGACCCGCCGGCGTCGCTGCGCCGACCGATCGCAGATGGTACCGTATGCCCGCTTCGCGTGGCCAAGGCCTTGCGCCTTCGCGTGCGCTGGGTAGTCCCGGGGACCTGACGACGAGCGAGCGCGGAGGACACCGATGCCGATGAACAGGATTGCCTTGATCGCGCTTGCCGCCGGCCTGCTGATCGGCGGCGGCGCCGTGGCCGCGGACCGGGCCGGCGCGGCGGCCGCGATCGCCGCGGCGAAGGCGGCCGCGCGCGCCGCCGACGCCGTCGGTGGCGAGTGGCGCGACACCGGCAAGCTGATCGAGCAGGCCGAGCGGGCCGCCGCCGACGGCGACTTCGACGATGCCGAGGCGCTCGCCAACCAAGCCGAACACCAGGGCAGACTGGGCAGGGAGCAGGCGCTGAGCCAGCAGGGGGTCGGCAACCCGACCTACCTGTACCAGTGAGCGGCAGGGCCGCTAGACGAGGATCAGCACCCAGACCAGCAGCGCGAGGCTGATCGACAGGAACACCGACGCCGAGCCGATGTCCTTGGCCCGTCCCGACAGCTGGTGGTGTTCGGGGCCGAAGCGGTCGACGGTGGCCTCGATCGCGGAATTGATCAGCTCGACGATCATGACCAGGATCCAGCTACCCACCAGCAGCGCCTTCTCGACGCCGCCGTCGCCGAGCCACAGGCCCAGCGGCACGGCGACCAGCGCGACCGCGACCTCCTGGCGGAACGCCGCTTCGTGGCGGTAGCAGGCGCGGAAGCCCTGCAGGGAATAGCCGAACGCGCGCAGGATCCGGGTCAGCCCCCCGGTGTCGTTGTACTCAGACATGCCCCTGAGGTCGGTCGTCGACAAACGCGCGGATTATGTCACTTTCGTCGTTCGACGACAGCGGCACGCCGCGATCGCCGCCTGATGCGACGGCGATGCGCGGAAAGCGCTAAGGTGGGCGCGTCGCCGCGTGATGGCGCTTCGCCAACCATGGCCTTCGCCGAGGGACGCCCATGCAGCCGCTGATCCGCTTCGCCGTTTCGCCCGGGCCGATCGTTGCACTGGCGTTGTTCGGCAACGTCGTCACCGCGCAGGCAGGGATCGCCGGCCTGACCTACTACGGCGAGTTCCGGATCGCGAGCGGCAGCGAGACCGCCGACGGCATCCCGCTCGGCGGCATCTCCGGGATCGACTACGTCGCGGCGTCCGGACGCTACGTCGCGATCAGCGACGACCGCTCGCAACGTGGCCCCGCGCGCTACTACGACGTGCAGATCGACGTCGACGCCAGCGGCTTCAGCAACGTGTCGTTTTCCGACGCGATCGCGCTGCTCGACAGCGACGGTGCCAAGTTCGCCAGCGGCACCGTGGATCCGGAGGCGATCCGCTACGACGCCAGCGGCGACGCGTTGTACTGGGTCAGCGAGGGCAACGCCCGGCGCCAGGTCGCGCCGTTCGTGCGCGAGTCGGGCAACGACGGCAGCCACCGGCGTGACCTGCTGGTCCCGCGGCACTACCGGCCGACCGCGACGCGCGGCGTCCGCAACAACCGCGGCTTCGAGGGCCTGACCCTGACCACGGACGGTCGTTCGTTGTGGGTCGCGACCGAGAACGCGCTGTTCCAGGACGGCCCGGCGGCGACGCTGCACCGGAGGAGTCCGGCGCGCATCCTGACCTTCGACCTCGCGACCGGTAATCCCGGCGCCGAGTACGTCTACGAGATCGACCCGATCCCCGGCGCCACGATACTGCCGAGCCGCTCGGCGACCAATGGCCTGGTCGAGATCCTGGCGCTCAACGCCACCCAGTTCATCGCCGTCGAGCGCGCGTTCGCGTTCGGCGTCGGCAACAGCATCCGCCTGTACCTCGCCGACCTGTCCGGCGCGACCGACGTCAGCGCACTGCCCGACGGCATCGTCGGCAAGACCGTGACGCCAATCGAAAAGACGCTGTTGCACGACCTCGGCGCCGACTTCGATCTGCGACTCGACAACATCGAGGGCATCACGTTCGGGCCGGAGATCGACGGCAGACGGTCGCTGCTGCTGGTCTCGGACAACAATTTCAGCAGCCGCCAGGTCACCCAGTTCCTGGCGTTTGGCATCGATCCGGCGGCCCCGGCATCGGCACCGGCGCGGCCGGCGCCGGACGCGCCTGTCAACGGTCCGCGTTGAGCCAATGCTGCCGTCGATCTGCAACGTGCGCCGGCACCCGCGATGCCAAGGCGTGGGGATCCGCCAGACAAGGCGCGGATGGGTCGCAGAGGTGAGCCGGCGCCAGGGTACCGACCACGGCTCGGTTTCCGACCCCGGAGTCGAGAGTCGCAGTCAGCAGCCGGTTATCGGCACCCGGCACGCGCTCATGCAGCGGTCTTGTCGCGGCGGGTCCTGAAGCCCAACACGGCGAGGCCGAGGCACAGCAGCACCGCGGTGGCAGGTAGCGGAATCCTGGTGACCGACGTGATCGTGTACTGCAACTGGCTGGCGCCCGGTCCATCGGCCAGCAGGCCGCCGAAGCGATCGGGAAAGAGACCCAGATCGATATCGGTGAACAGGGCGTCACCGTCGAAGATATCGCTGGGGCTCGACAATGAGAAGAACGGGCTGTTGTTGAAGCCCAGCACCGTGATGCCGCCGTCTGACACGTCCTCGAGGAAGGTAACGGTTATGCCGTCGAAGATGAACAGGTCATCGTCGAAGATGTCCACCGAAAAATTCGACGAGCCGAACGTGAAGCCGCCAACGGACACCTCGGCCCGCAGAGGCGCCGACTGTGCATAGCGACCGAAATCGGGCGAGGCCTCGGAATCCGTCGAGTTCAGATCGTAAGAGAAGAAACCGTTCACCGGGTCGCCGACGTTGATGCCATTGGTCGACCAGGGTGCGCCGGCAACGTCCACGGTGCCCGTGAACTCGAACTTCAAGACAGGCGCCGCCGCTGCATCGGCAACGAACAGCATCAGCGAGGCGAAGGCGGCAATCAGGCTGGTCTTCATCGGCTCTGCCTCCGTGGCGTTAGCTGCAATACGCCTTGCATTTTGTGCACCAGGATCAGGATAGGGTTTTATTTCAGCCGCTTAAGAAAACGGCCCGCTGCAGCGCGTCGCAGATCGTAAAGTGACCTGACGCAGAAGGCGCAACTATCGTTAACCTCGATCAGTTTTTGGGCCGCGAGTACCGACCGCTTCGGCAAACGGGGCGACATTCCCTGAACCCGCTGTCGCGCACCGATGCACACGCGGACCAGGGGTAGATGCAACGGCTGGACCCGGACGCCGGCCGCCCGGCCCCGGTCGATCGACGATCATCGCAGCGCCTGCGCATTGGCAGGCGCAGTTGGGATCAAGCCGTCCAGCGCAGGTCGAGTTCGCGCGCCGCGCGCACGTCGTCGAGGCGTCGCACCGGCAGCGTGTGCGGCGCGCCTTTTACCGTCTCGGGGTTGCTGTGCGCCTCGTCGTTGATCGCGATCATCGCGTCGACGAAACCGTCGAGCGCATCCAGTGCCTCGGTCTCGGTCGGCTCGATCAGGAAGCACTCGGGCACCAGCAGCGGGAAGTACGTGGTCGGCGCATGGAAGCCGTAGTCGAGCAGGCGCTTGGCGAAATCCATCGCCGTGACCCCCTGTTCCTTGGCCTGCTTCTTCAACGTCACGATGAACTCGTGGGTCGCACGGCGTTGCGGGTAGGCGAGCTCGAAGCCGGCGTCGGCGAGGCGCTTCGCCAGGTAGTTGGCGTTCAGCGTCGCGTACTCGGCGACCCGCACCATGCCCTCGCGGCCGAGCAGGCGGGCATACACGTAGGCACGCAGCAGCACCCCGGCGTTGCCGGCGAACGTCGACAGCTTGCCGATCGTCTGCGGGCAGTCTTTGTCGGTCAGCCAGCGGTAGCCGTCGCCATCCTTCCCGACCATCGGGATCGGCAGGAACGGGATCAGGCGCTCGCTGACACCGACCGGACCCGCGCCCGGACCGCCGCCGCCGTGCGGCGTCGAGAAGGTCTTGTGCAGGTTCATGTGGATGACGTCGAAGCCCATGTCGCCCGGACGCACCTTGCCGAGGATCGCGTTGAGGTTGGCGCCGTCGTAGTACAACAGGCCGCCGGCGTCGTGGACCAGGCCCGCGATCTCGGTGATCTTGCGTTCGAACACGCCGACCGTCGACGGGTTGGTCAGCATGATGCCGGCGGTGTGCGGCCCGAGTGCGGCCCTGAGCGCGTCGATATCGACGTCGCCGTCGTCGAGCGTCGGGATCTCGCGCACCTTGTAGCCGCACATCACCGCGGTCGCCGGATTGGTGCCGTGCGCGGCATCCGGCACGATGATCTCGCTGCGCTCGGCGTCGCCGCGCGCGTCGTGGTAGGCGCGGATCATCGCGACACCGGTGAACTCGCCCTGCGCGCCGGCCGCCGGCACCAGCGAGACCTCGCGCATGCCGGTCACGTCCTTGAGCATCTCCTGCAGCTCGTGCATGCAGCGCAGGAATCCCTGGCTGTGGGTCACAGGCGCATACGGATGGCGCGACAGCAGACCCGGCAGCATCGCCAGCGAGTTACACGCCCGCGGGTTGTACTTCATCGTGCACGAGCCGAGCGGGTAGAACTCGGTATCGATCGAGAAGTTCTTGCGCGACAGCCGCGTGTAGTGGCGCACCGCCTGCATCTCCGAGACCTCGGGCAGCGCCGGCGGCGCCTTGCGCTGCAGCTCGGTCGGAACGCCGTCGAGCGCCGGCTTGTCTTTCGGTGCCTGGGCGAAGGCCCGGCGGCCGGGCTGGGACTGTTCGTAAATCAACATGGCTTTTTCCCAGTTGGGAGTTTCGAACTCAAAGGCCTCGAAGGCTCGAAGATCGCAAAGGATTTTGTGTTCAGGCCTCGGGGGTCTGAAGTGACTGCACCGCCTGCCACCGTTTTCTCCGGTTTGATCAGCAAGAGCATTCTTCGTGTCCTTCGAGTCTTTGCGGCCTTCGCGTCCCGAGACTCGGTCTCAGCCCAGCGCGGCAATGGCCGCATCGTAATTCGGCTCGTCGCCGATCTCGCCGACCAGCTCGGCGTGCACGACCTTGTTGTTCTCGTCGACAACCATCGCCGCGCGCGCGGTGATGCCGGCCAGCGGGCCGTCTTCGATCAGCATGCCGTAGTCCTTGGCGAAGTTGCGCGAGCGCATCATCGACAGCGTCTTGACGTCGGCGGTGCCCTCGGCCTGGCAGAAGCGGCCCTGGGCGAACGGCAGGTCGGCCGAGACGACCAGCACGACCACGTCGTCGCGGCCGCCGAGGCGCTCGTTGAATACCTTGGTCGACGTCGCGCAGGTCGGCGTGTCGAGGCTCGGCACGATGCTGATCAGCTTCTTCTTGCCGGCAAAATCGGCCAGCGTCAGGTCGTTGAGTTCGCCGTCGACGAGACGGAAGTCAGGCGCGTCGCTGCCGACCGCCGGCAGGTCGCCGTTGGTGTTGATCGGGGTGCCGTGCAGGGTTACCTGTGCCATTCGGGGATCTCCTTTGAAAGCCTTTGTCGCTGTTGTGCGCCGCTCAGTTGCTGGCGCTCTGCTGATCGAACGCCGACGCGACTGGCGACGCGTTGCCGGCGTGCTCGGCCATGCTGCGCGTGAGCTGCTGCGCGTACGCGTCGATGTCGGCGGCACCGCGCATCTCGGTCGCACAGACCAGCACGGCGTTGCCCAGTTCGGGGTAGTCGTCGGACAGGTCGTAGCCACCGAGCACGTCGTGCGCGGCCAGCGAGTGCAGCACGTCGGCCACCGGTGCCGCCAGGCGCAGTACCTGCTCGTGGAAGGTCGGCGCGCTGAACAGGCGATCGACGCCGTCGATCGCGGTCAGGCGGTCGACCAGGTGCGTCGCGTTGGCGTGGCAGTGCGCGGCGACGCGCGCCAGGCCCTCGCCGCCGAGCAGCGCCATGTGAACGGTCGCCGCGGTGACCAGCAGGCCCTGGTTGGTGCAGATGTTCGAGGTCGCCTTGGAGCGGCGGATGTGCTGCTCGCGCGCCTGCAACGTCAGCGCGTAGCCGGTCTTGCCTTCGAGATCGACGGTCTTGCCGATGATCCGCCCGGGCATCTGGCGGACGAACGCCTGCTTGCTGCACATGAAGCCGAAATACGGCCCGCCGGACGACAGCGGCGCGCCCAGTGGCTGCCCCTCCCCGCACGCGATGTCGGCACCGCCGGCCGCGGCGTCGCCCCACTCGCCCGGCGGCTTGAGCACCGCCATCAGCAAGGGGTTGACGACGGCGATCGCGAGCATGCCGTTGGCGTGCGCGAAATCGGTCATCGCGTCGACGTCCTCGAGCACACCGAAGAAGTTCGGCTGCGGGATCACCACTGCCGCACAGTCCTCGCCAGTGTGTGCGGCCAGCGCATCCAGGTCGGTGCGCCCGGTCGCGGCATCGAACGGCACCTCGACCAGCTCGATCTGCTGGTTGCCGACGATCGCCTGCACGGTCTTGCGGTACGCCGGGTGCAGCGTGCGCGGCACCAGGATGCGCCGCGACTTCGACTTGCGGTTCGCGCGCACCGCCATCAGCACGGCCTCGGCCAGCCCCGATGCGCCGTCGTAAAGCGAGGCGTTGGACACCTCCATCGCCATCAGCGCGGTCATCATCGACTGGTATTCGTAGAGCAGCTGCAGCGTGCCCTGGCTGGCCTCGGCCTGGTACGGCGTGTAAGCGCTGTAGTACTCACCACGGGTCGTGATCTGCCAGACCGCGGCGGGGATGTGGTGGTCGTAGGCGCCGGCGCCGATGAAGCACAGCGGCTGGCCGTCCTCGCGGGCACGCGCGTGCATCAGCGCTGTGACCTCCATCTCCGACATGCCCTCGGGCACGTGCTGCAGCTCGCCGGCGCGCAGGTCGGCCGGGATCTCGTCGAACAGGTCGTCGATGCTGTCGACGCCGATCGTCGCCAGCATCTGGCGGACGTCGTCTTCGGTATGCGGGATGAAGGGCATGGTTAGTATCCTGATCGGGACCCGTTCGGGGTCGGTGTCAGTGGTCCTCGGACTCGGCGTGTTCGGCGTAGCTGTCGGCGTCCATCAGGCCCTCGAGTTCATCGCCGTTGGCAAGGCGCAGGCGGAAGATCCAGCCGCCCTCGTAGGCCTCCTGGTTGATCGTCTCGGGCGCGTCGGCGAGCGCCTCGTTGACCTCGACGACCTCGCCGCCGACCGGGCTGTAGACGTCGGATGCGGCCTTGACCGACTCGACGACCGCGCACTCGCTGCCGGCACCGAGCTGGGCGCCGACCTCGGGCAACTCGACGAACACCAGGTCGCCGAGCAGCTCCTGGGCGTGGTCGGTGATGCCGACCGCGACGATGTCGTCGTCCTCGATGCGCACCCACTCGTGCGACTTGGTGTACCTGAGATCACTGGGGACGTCGTTGCTCATTGTTCGGATCCTCTCAGACTGTCCTGCCGGCCGCCGGTCTGTCGCCGTCGGGCGGTGTTATTGTTGCTCGTCCGCGTGCCGCCGCTCACAGCGCGATGCAGGCCTCACCGTTGCGCACGAACGGCATCTTGACGCGGCGCACCGGGATGCGGCGGCCGCGGATGTCGACGCTCAGCGCGTCGCCGGCGTCAGCGGCGACGCGTGCCATCGCGATCGAGCGCTCGAGCGTCGGCGAAAACCCGCCCGACGTGACCTCGCCGACCTCGCGCTCGCCGTCGTAGAGTTTCTGGTGGCCGCGCAGCACGCCCTTGCCCTCGAGGACGAGACCGGTAAATGCTGCAAGCCTACCCGCTGCCTTGTGCTTTTCAAGCGCAGAGCGACCGATGAAATCACGCCCCGCAGGCTCCCACGCGACGGTCCAGGTCAGCCCCGATTCGAGCGGCGTCAGCGACTCGTCCATGTCGCTGCCATACAGGTTCATGCCGGCCTCGAGACGCAGCGTGTCGCGCGCGCCGAGCCCGCACGGGCGCACCCCGGCGGCGGCCAGCGCACGCCAGGTCGCCGGGGTGTCGGCCTCGGGCAGCATCAGCTCGAAACCGTCCTCGCCGGTGTAGCCGGTGCGACCAACGAACCAGTCGCCGGCATGTGCGGCGCTGAACGGCTTCAGCGCCAGCGCCGCGTCGCGCAACTCGGCCGGCAGCGCCGCGGCGGCCTTGGCGCGCGCGGTCGGGCCCTGCACGGCGATCATGCCGACGTCGAAGCGCGCGTCGACGGCGACGTCGAACGCCTCGGCGTGGTCCTGGAGCCACGCCAGGTCCTTGTCGGTCGTGGCCGCGTTGACGACCAGGCGAAACCAGTCCTCGGTCAGGAAATAGACGATAAGATCGTCGATAACGCCGCCATCGTCTTTCAACATGCACGAATACAGCGCTTTGCCGGCCGTCTTCAGCTTGCCGACGTCGTTCGCCAGCAGGCGCTGCAGGAAGGCCCGCACCCGGGCCCCGCGCAGGTCGACGACGGTCATGTGGCAGACGTCGAACATCCCGGCGTCGCGCCGCACCGCGTGGTGCTCGTCGATCTGCGAGCCATAGTGGACCGGCATGTCCCAACCGCCGAACGGCACCATGCGTGCGCCCATGTCGCGGTGCACGTCGTTGAGCACGGTCTTCTTGTCCATCGCATTACCCCGGTAGCGTAAGAGACGGCCCGAAAACAAAGGGGCGGTATGGCAGCCGCGCTGTCCGCGAAAGCCATACCGCCCCTCTGTCCGGCAACCTGAGAGTTTGCGGGCGCCGCGCGCCCCCTGCCCCGTCGGTGGGTGCGCACGCACCACTCTCCAGAGTCGATCCGACCCGCGCCCTGCCGGGTCGTCCCCGCGGTCCTTTTGCCTGAGCGATTCCGGGCGGAACTTGCGCCTTCGGCGCCGGCCGCTGCGGCCGGGCTCTCCCACGGGGATTGGGATCAGGCCGCTGACTATAACCACAGGCCGCTACCTTGCCAACAGCGACGACATCCGGCATTAATCGGTGCCGTGACCGACCCGACACGCAGCGATGGCGAGCCGTAGCATGCGCGGTTCGCGCCTGAAGCGACTGCTCGTCGCCTACCTCGCGGCGACCGGCATCGCCGCGCACGTCGGCGCGGCCGGCCTGCTGGTACTGGCGCCGGACCTGGTGCACAAGGCGCGGCAGAAGATCGACGGCAAGCTCCACGACCTGGCGCCGCAGTGGGCCAAGCCGCGCGTCGTCACCTGGGACGAGGCACGGCAGGGCCTGCGCACGTGGCAGCCGGAACGCGGCGACACGGCGCTGCCGGCCGGCGCAATCCGCGTCGACGGCCGGCGCGTCGACTCGATGAAGCAGGCCGAGGCGGCGCTCAAGGCCGGCTCGCTGGTCGAACTCGGGCCGGGCGTGTACCGCCAGGGCCTGTTCGTCAGGCCCAACGGCGTTCGGGTGGTCGGCCACGGCCACGTCGTGTTCGACAACGCGGCGATCAAGGGCAAGGGCGCGCTGGTCGTGCGTGGCAACGACACGACGGTCCGCAACATCGA
>JAAUYD010173052.1_pt1 | contig 11000 bp, 13 predicted proteins | sample 7278101 | NCBI WGS metagenome assembly JAAUYD01 (sample SAMN14350128, study PRJNA611818) | marine sediment metagenome | isolation source: surface marine sediment (0.6m) | place: French Polynesia: Moorea | collected 2018-08
ATCTTGTTACGTTCGCCAAAGATGAACGGTGCCATCTTCGGGTTCCAGTAACGGGTCTGATGACCAAAGTGCACGCCAGCCTCAAGCATCTGGCGCATGGTTACGTCTGCCATGATAAGTCTCCGGGTTAGGCCTCCGCATACCCCGGCTCACAACCCCTTTTCAGGCAGGGCACCCAGTGAACAGTGACGGTATGCGTGTGAAATATTGGTGCGCTGCGGACAACAGGTTGCCCCCGGCGCGCGCGCTTTATACCATAGCCGGCCGCGCCCAACAACGTGATTATTCTAGGATTCAGATTAGTGGTGGCAGTCACCTTGTTTCGAGTCTGAATGGCCGCGCAGTTGTTTAGACTCGAAATAAGGTCACTGCCACCGTTTTGTTATGACCGTAACCATCAAAACTCCGGAACAGCAGGACAAGATGCGAGTGGCAGGCCGCCTGGCCGCCGACGTGCTCGATATGATCGGTGATTATGTAAAGCCAGGCGTCACCACCGGCGAACTCGACCGAATCTGTCACGAGTTCATTATTAATGAGCAGGACGCCGTCCCTGCCCCGCTCAACTACCGCGGCTTCCCGAAGTCGATCTGCACGTCGGTGAACAATGTCGTCTGCCATGGCATTCCGGGCGACAAGACACTCAAATCCGGCGACGCCGTCAACGTCGACATCACCGTCATCAAAGACGGCTTTCATGGCGATACAAGCCGCATGTTCATGGTTGGCAAGGAAAATATCCTGGCAGGCCGGCTATCCAAGATCGCCAAGGAAGCGATGTGGCTCGGTATCCAGGAGCTCGGACCCGGCAAGCGCCTCGGCGACGTCGGAGAGGCCATTCAAAAACATGTCGAGCGCAACCGCTACTCCGTGGTTCGCGAGTACTGTGGTCACGGCATCGGTCAGGTCTTCCACGAAGATCCGCAGGTCCTGCACTACGGTCGGCGCGGCACGGGTCTGGAGTTGCGCGAAGGCATGACCCTGACCGTCGAGCCGATGGTTAACGCCGGCAAGGCGGGTGTACGCCTGCTGCCCGATGGCTGGACCGTCGTCACCCGTGACCGCAGTCTCTCGGCGCAGTGGGAACACACTTGCCTGGTTACTGCGGACGGCTTTGAAGTGCTGACACTCGGCGCCAGCGATCGACAATAAAAACAATGAGTTATGTTGATATCCGTGACTCGTTAGCCAAGGCTGGCGAGGAATTGCGTGCGCGATTCGAAGTCGGCGAATCTGTCGTCGAGCTCGTGCAGGAGCGTGCGCGGGCAATCGACCGGGTCATGCAGCGCCTGTACGACGAGACGATAGCCGATATCGGTGCGGCTCTGGTTGCCGTAGGCGGGTATGGGCGCGGGGAGCTGCATCCGCAGTCCGACGTCGACGTCATGGTGCTGCTGCCGGACCCGGTCCCGAATGGGGCCGAGGACAAGCTGTCGGCCTTCGTCACGGCGCTGTGGGACATTGGCCTGGAGGTCGGCCACAGCGTACGTACGTTGGAGCAATGCCGTGAAGAGGCGGCCGCAGACCTTACGGTCGCTACCACGTTGATGGAGGCCCGCCTGCTTGCCGGTCCGGACACGCTGTTCGCTTCGCTACAGGGTTTGGTCGGCACGGACAGGATGTGGCCTTCCGACCGCTTCTTCGAAGAAAAGCGCAAGGAACAGATCGCCCGCCACCACCGCTACCACGACACGGCCTACAACCTGGAGCCAAACGTCAAGGGCAGCCCGGGCGGGCTGCGCGACATCCAGATGATCGGCTGGGTTGCCAAACGCCACTTCGGTGTCAGCACGCTGGCCGAACTGGTCGATCACAACTTCCTCACACCAGGCCAGGTTCAGCGACTCGAGGACGGCCAGGCCTTCCTGTGGCGTATTCGGTTTGCGCTGCACGTTCTGACGGGTCGTCGCGAAGACCGGCTGCTGTTCGACCACCAGAAGAAGCTGGCCGAGATGCTCGGCTACGAGGACGCCACCTATACGCTGGCTGTCGAACAGCTCATGCAGCGCTATTACCGCACCGTGATGGACCTGAGTCGCCTCAACGAAATGCTGCTACAGCTGTTCGAAGAAGCCATCCTGATGGACCCGAATGCGCCGGCAGAGCCGCTGAACGAGCGTTTCCAGGTCAAGAACGGCTTCCTGCAGACAGTCCACGACCAGGTGTTCAAGAACGAGCCTTCCGCGCTGCTCGAGCTGTTCCTGCTGCTGCAACAGAATCCGGAGATTCGCGGCGTCAGCGCCTTTACGGTTGGGTTAATCAAGCGCAACCTGCACCTGATTGACGACGAGTTTCGCCAGAACCCGCGTAACCATCGCCTGTTCCTCGCCATCCTGAGGGCACCTGAAGGTGTAACGCACGAACTGCGGCGCATGAATCTCTACGGTGTTTTGGGTCTCTACATTCCGGCGTTCGGTCGCATCGTCGGCCGCATGCAGTACGACCTGTTTCACCAGTACACGGTCGACGAGCACACGCTGTTCGTCGTTTCCAACCTGCGCCGCTTTGCGTTGCCACGCTTCGATCACGAATTTCCGCACTGCAGCCAGATCATGCAGAGGCTCGAGAAACCGGAAATCGCGTATCTGAGTGGTTTATTCCACGACATTGCCAAGGGTCGCGGTGGTGACCACTCCGAGCTCGGCGCGGTCGATGCGGAAGCGTTCTGCCTGGAGCACGGTCTCACGCAGTATGAAGCGGGCATCGTTGCCTGGCTGGTCCGTCAGCATCTCGCACTATCGATGACGGCCCAGAAGAAGGACATTCACGACCCTGACGTCATTAATGAATTCGCAATGCTCGTCGGCGATCCGCTGCACCTCGACTATCTCTACCTGCTGACGGTCGCCGATGTTCGCGGTACCGACCCGAAACTCTGGAATTCGTGGAAAGCACAGCTCTTCAACGACCTGTATCTGTTGACGCGACGTGCACTGCGTCGCGGCCTCGAGAACCCGATCGACCGGGATCTGCTGCTCAAAGAGAAACGCGAGAAGGCGCGGGAGATTCTCGCCGAGCGCGACATAACCAAGTCGCGCATCGATGAAGTCTGGTCGTTGCTCAATGACAATTACTTTATCAAGCATCGCGTCAAGGAAATAACTTGGCACACCGAATGGCTGGCCGACTCTGATATATCGTCGGAGATTGGCCTTGTCGACGTGCGCCGTCGCAAGACTGGCGATGGCGTTGAGGCCGTGCTTTACACTCCGAGGGAGAAGCGCACGTTCGCGCACGCGACAGCGGTACTTGATGAACTTGGTATGACGATTATGGACGCGCGCATAGTCTCATTGGACAACGATCGCAGTTTCGTGACGCTGGTCTTCGCGGAGCTCGACAGTCGCGTGGAAAGCGACGAGGCCCGAATCAACAAGATCCGCCGCGGTCTGACGCGAATACTAACAGCCCCGAGCGACCGGGTTCTGCCAGTCACACGCACGGTTCCACGTCAGGCACGCATGTTCACGACTACGACAACTGTCGACTTCAGCCGCAGCACTGCGGCCGACCAGACCGTGCTGGAGCTGCGCGCCGCTGACCGACCAGGCCTGCTGAGTACTGTTGGCCAGGTATTCATCGAGCAAGGCATCGATATCGAGGCAGCAAAAATTGTGACTATTGGTGAGCGCGCAGAAGACGTATTCTATGTGTGCCTCGAGTCCGGCGGTGGCGCGCTGGACGAGCAACAACAAGACAATCTGGGCAAGGCGCTGCTCGAGCGACTCGATAGCGGCGCCGGTTGACAAGAGCGAACACTATGCAGGATCTCGAAAACGTCATCGAACACGCGTTCGACAACCGCGCGCAGGGTTTTGAAGATCGCGCAATGGTCGAGGCCGCTGTTCAGGAAGCCATTGCCCTCCTCGACTCCGGCAAAGCCCGCGTTGCTGAGCAGCGTGACGGCAGCTGGCACGTCAACCAGTGGCTCAAGAAAGCCGTGTTACTCAGTTTCGGCCTGCACGACAACAAGGTCATTGAAAGCGGCCACAGTCGCTTTTACGACAAGGTGCCAATGAAGTACGCGGACTATTCGGAAGAGCAGTTCAAGGCCGACGGGGTGCGTGTCGTACCGGATGCGATCGTGCGCCAGGGCGCGTATGTCGCACCGGACGTCGTGCTGATGCCAAGCTACGTCAATATTGGCGCTTTTGTCGACAGCGGCACCATGGTCGACACGTGGGCGACTGTCGGCAGCTGCGCGCAGATCGGCAAGAACGTGCACCTCTCGGGCGGCGTCGGCATCGGTGGCGTGCTTGAACCGATCCAGGCTGGCCCGACGATCATTGAAGACGACTGTTTTGTTGGCGCTCGTTCGGAAGTTGTAGAAGGCGTGATCGTAGAGAAAGGCTCGGTCATCTCGATGGGCGTTTACCTCGGTCAGAGCACGCGAATCTACAATCGGGAGACCGGAGAGATCTCCTATGGCAGGATTCCACCGGGATCGGTGGTCGTTTCCGGCAACCTGCCATCCGCCGATGGAAAGTATTCGTTGTATTGTGCGGTGATCGTGAAGCAGGTGGATGAGAAGACTCGATCGAAGACCGGCCTCAACGATCTGCTCAGAAACCTGGACTGACATCATGCTGACGATTTACGGTATCAAGAGCTGTGACACCTGCCGCAGGGCGCGCAAGTACCTCGCTGAGCACGACATTGAGTTTCGTTTCCACGACGTGCGCGACGATGGCCTCGACATGCAGATGCTCGAGCGCTGGGCGGTGCGGATCAACTGGGAGAAACTCCTGAATCGCAAGAGCCTGACCTGGCGGAAAATTCCCGAGGTCGATCGCGCGGGTGTCACAAAAGAAAAAGCATTCGCACTGATGCTCGACCAACCCACGCTGCTGAAGCGACCGGTACTCGAGTCGCCGCAATTCACGGCGGTTGGGTTCTCGGAAAAGCGCTTCGGCGAATACTGGGAAAAAACCCACAACGCGGCTTGAAAGTTCTGTCCGCTTTACTCTTCGTCACCGAGCGGCTCGCCCGGCACGGCTTGCTAGGAAAACAGGCTGTCAGTCGTAAAAGCCAGGGCTAATCCAAGCACGAGGATGCCGCCAAGCAAAGAAAAGACTAGAGGAATGCCGTAGTACCAGCACGCGATGGCTCCGGCGCCGGTCCCGACAGCGAATGCGATGATGAACTTGACCGCGTCTCGAACAAGGCCCATCAGAAATGTAGCAATGAACCCGTGATTCCTATCCTGTTCGGGGCCTGAATTAAAACTGTGGTCGTCGTTCACCGGCCTCTCCTGCCAATTATTTATCGCCGACTATCCAGCGGAAACTAACATCAGAGTTGTTGCAACTGCGTAACATTCTTTATCAGAGATCACTATCGGTCCACTCCGCGTCGGCATGCTGCTCGTTTTCGTCAATCATTTCACGTGAGTACCTGTAGACTTGGCGCGATAGCACTTTGCGATGTTGAGCAACCCCTATGGATTCGATCGTGCCTCTTGATACTGTTTCCGCTGCCATTCAGCTTGCGATCGCTCCGGTCTTCCTGCTCGCAAGTATTGGCGCAATTCTGTCAGTGCTGACCATCCGGCTCGGTCGGGTCGTAGACCGCGCGCGACTTGTGGAACGACGAGTCTCGGAAGTTACTGCTGCCGACGACCGCGAGAGGCTTCAACTGGAGAGCGTTGCGTTGTGGCGACGCATAAAGATCATTAACTGGGCAATGAGGCTGGCCGTAGGTTCAGCGCTGCTGATTTGCTTCGTCATCATCAGCTTGTTCATCGGCGCTTTCGCTGCCATAGAGATTGGCGCTTTCCTCGCTACGTCATTCATTCTCGCAATGCTGCTTCTGGTGTTCGCGCTGCTGTGCCTCCTTCTGGAGACGTCAATTTCCACCAAGAAGATGTTGCAGGGAGCGGCCGATCTGATTGTTGACTGAATCAGGATGCGGGCGCTGCCACGTCGCTAGGAACATGTTGGGAGACTTGCTCGACAACTGGTTTTTCCTGAACAGCGTCGTGTTGGTTACCCGTGACCTGGAACAAGCGGCCGCTTGTCAGTCGCCAGCCTGCATCCAGGCCTGAATCCTGTCTATTCGGTTCGTGACAACTGCGCCGGAAAAGCCTCTTGGTATTTGGCGCGCGTATGCCGCTGTTTCCGGCAAATCGTGTATCGAAACCTTCTGATGCGGGTGCGTCATTATCACCAACGTGTCGACTTGCGCCATCCGTTCTACGAACCGGTGCGGCCAGCCCCATAACAACCATCCATAGTTCGCATACATTCCGGTAACTGTGTTTCTGCAGCTGTGTGGCACGTACCCGGTCCAGCCGAGGAGCACATAGTCGCGTACGCAGCGCTGCACCGACTCGCGCGAAGCCGTAACAAGGCTCGCGCTGCGCTCGCGAATCGCGCGAACAGTGCTGTCGCTGCCGAAAATTACCAGCTGACGCGCATCGTCGTTGCCTAGCGTCTCTGCCAGTGATTGAACGGCCTCCGGTTGGGAACTCAGATCATCTTTCACATTGATGAAAAGGTTTTGCGTCGGAAATCGATCCAGCACCTCTTCCAGAGAAGGCATTAGTCCGCGGCCTAACCCCCGAAGTGGATGTGCGCCGTCTTCAGTGAAGTAGCCGAAGCCAACGTCAAGTGTTCGCAGTTCATCCAGCGTGTACTCAGAGACGCGACCACTGGCCTCTGTCTTGCAGCTCAGAGTATCGTCGTGAAAGACAGCGAACTGTCCATCTGCGGTATGTCGAACGTCAATCTCCACAAAAGTCGCGCCCAACCTGAACGCCGCTTCGATCGACGGCAGCGTATTCTCAATATACGTGTGCTCGGGGGCGTAAATTCTCGAGAGACAGCTGCGGTAATCTTCGTGTTCAGGATACATCTGCTGAGCCAGGCCACGATGCGCCATGAAGGCAGGACGGCCGGAATCGTCTGAGAACAACGATGTGTTGTTCAGCCACAAATACGCAAGAACGGCGGACGCGCATAGCGACCAAAACTTGCGACGCCTGCTCATCTCACTCCACCCGTTGCGCAATCAATCTTGCGTAGGCCTCGTGTAAAGCGGAAGGTGTACCAACTGGGTTCGGCAGACCAAGACAAACACGAACAGAAGCAGGAAGATGCGGTGTGCGAATTCGTCGACCGGAACCGCGAGTGTAATCAGGTAAACGGCAAAGATCGCAACCAGGCTCATAGTCAGAGTATGCGTACGGCTCACAAAGAGCCGCGTTCCACAGTCCTCGCATTTTCGGCCCCAGCGGGCAGTGAGAAAGATTTTTGCCAGCCAGGTAATCGAGTAACCACACTCCGGGCACTGAATGTTCTTCATGTTGAAATCAGTCTCCATGGTCGATTCGGGACATTATCGCCGTATCGAGCGGTGATCTTCCTACTTGCGGGCCATAAGAACCGCTCCCAGGGCAATCGCCGCCGGCAATGCCTGCACGTAGAGAATCGAGGTCTTCGCAGTAATCCCGCCGAAGATACCAGCCACGATCACGCAAGCCAGGAAAAATACCTGGACCGGGACTCCGTCGATCTTGCGGAACAATCCCCATAGTAGGCCAGCAGCCAGGAAGCCGTTGTAGAGCCCCTGGTTCATCGCCAGTACCGCTGACTGCTCTGCGAATTCGGGCGTCAGACCGAATGCACGCAGCCCGGCGGGCTTTGTCCAGAGGAACATCTCCAGAACCAGGATATAGATGTGCTCCAGCGCGACCAGTGCCACCAGTGCATTTGCGACCTTTTTCATAGGCTGTCCCCTGCTGCGGAATTGGACAGCATGGTCGAGCAGGTCATCATTTTCAAATTAAGTCTTGACTTAATTAAGTGTTGTCTTATCATATGGTCATGGATATCTTCACTGCCCTTGCAGATCCCACGCGCCGACGGATTATCGAATCGCTGGCTGCCGGCGAGACCTCGTTCGGCGAACTGGCCAGCCAGTTCGAAATGAGCCGTCCCGCGGTCTCCCAGCATCTCAAGGTTTTGAGGGATGCCGGAATGGTGACCGCACGTGCCGACGCACAACGCCGCATCTACCGACTCAGCGACGACAGTCTTGACGATTTGGACGCCTGGCTCGGCAAAGTGCGTGAATACTGGTCGCAACGGCTCGACAGGCTCGAGCGGTTGTTGGGCGAAGCCGACAAAGGAGAAGAACAATGAACGATTATGGCGAACTGCTCGACGAGCAAACGGTACGCTTCGTGCGAGTACTGCCAGGCCCTATCGAGCGCGTCTGGAGTTACCTGACCGAAAGCGATAAGCGTGCCCAGTGGCTCTGCGGCGGGGATGTCGAAACCTCTGTCGACGGTCATGTAGACATGCACTTCCACAATTTGTCGCTTTCTGAAGCCAGCGACGGCGATATCCCCCGCCCTGAAAAATACCGGGACAGGCCGCCAAAGATGTCGTTTGCCGGCAAGGTGACGCGTTGCGAACCGCCCCATGTCCTGCATCACACATGGGAATTCGACGACGAAGATTCGGAAGTCTGCTACGAGTTAAGCGAAGAAGGCGACCAGGTCCGTCTCGTGCTGACGCACCGGCGACTGGATTCGAAGGACACCGTCCTGAGTGTCAGCGGCGGTTGGCACACACACCTCAACGTCCTCGTCGACGTACTGAACGGCGCTACCCCACGCCCGTTCTACAGGATGCAGACGAAATTCGAGGCCGAGTACTCGGAACGACTTGGAAAGAACTAGCCTATACGACCGGTGATGTAGTCTTCCGTCAGCTTGTGCTGCGGGTTCGTGAAAATGCGATCCGTCTCGTCTACCTCGACCAGGAGGCCCAGGTGGAAGTACGCCACACGCCGGGAAACACGCGCCGCCTGTTGCATCGAGTGCGTCACGATAACGATAGCGTAGTCCTCGCAAAGCTCATCCATGAGGTCCTCGATACGGGCGGTTGCGATCGGGTCGAGTGCCGAACACGGCTCGTCCATCAGGATGACTTCCGGATTGACCGCGATAGTGCGCGCGATACATAAACGCTGCTGCTGACCGCCTGACAGACTCGTGCCAGGCTCGTCGAGGCGATCTTTGACCTCCTTGAGCAGCCCTGCCCGCTCGAGACTCGTATGCACGATGTCATCGAGCTCGGCGCGATCGGCCGCGAGGCCATGAATGCGCGGCCCGTAGGCGACATTATCGTAGATGCTCTTCGGGAAAGGATTCGGCTTCTGAAATACCATGCCGACACGTGCGCGAAGCGCGACCGGATCCTGCTCCTTGCGATGAATGTCCTTACCGTCGAGCGTAATTGTGCCGGTCACTCGCGCAGTCTCGATGGTGTCATTCATGCGATTCAGGCAACGCAGGAACGTGGACTTGCCGCAGCCCGACGGGCCGATCAATGCAATGACCTCTTTCTTGCCGATTTCGAGCGAGACGTTCTTGATGGCGTGATTGTCGCCGTAATGAACATTGACATTCTTGGCGACCATGAACGGGTTTTCGCAGTGAACGTTACCAACGGTTTCACCGCTCAGCTCCGTCTCCTGCTCAGGCACCTCCGGCATCGGCATGGGCTCGGACACGGCCAAGCCTGCCGGCTCTTCTGGAGCCGGCGGCGGTGGCGCGTGATTGTCGGTAGTGACTTCAGTCATGGCGGTCATTTTCATACAGGATACCTTGTAGCTCAATCGCTACCCTTACCATTTACGCTCCATACGTTTCCGCAATATGACAGCGGCCAGATTCATGATGAGCAGAAAGCCCAGAAGCACGATGATCGCTGCAGACGTGCGCTCCGCGAACGCTCTCTCCGGACTGTCGGCCCACAGGTAGATCTGCACAGGCAGAGCAGTTGCCGGGTCCGTGAACCCGCCCGGAACGTCGACGATGAACGCGACCATGCCGATCATCAGTAGCGGCGCCGATTCGCCGAGCGCGCGGCTCATGCCAATGATCGTGCCGGTCAACATTCCCGGCAGTGCGAGGGGTAGTACGTGGTGGAACACCACCTGCGTCTGCGAAGCGCCAAGCCCAAGGGCAGCTTCACGTATCGACGGGGGCACCGCCTTGATGGCGGCGCGAGACGCGATGATGATTACTGGAAGCGTCAACAGCGTAAGTACGAGACCGCCGACGAGCGGTGCTGAACGCGGCAATGACGCCCAGTTGATGAAGACAGCCAGGCCCAGCAGACCGAAGACGATCGACGGCACGGCCGCAAGATTATTGATATTGACCTCGATGAGATCGGACCAGCGATTTCGCGGTGCAAATTCTTCCAGGTAGATAGCCGCCGCCACACCGATCGGGAACGACAACGCAATCGTAACGATCAGCATGTACAACGAACCCATCACCGCGCCCTTGATACCCGCGAGCTCTGGTTCGCGCGAATCGCCGTTCGAAAACAGCGCTTTGTTGAAACGCGTATCGAGGCGGCCGGCCTCCTGCAAGGTTCTGACCCACGCAACCTGCTTATCGGAAATGGGACGGAGCGCCTCATCGAGATCAGCGTCGATATTGCCTTTGATCAGCATGTCGACATTTGAAGATGCGGGTACCCACATTGACTGCGTGGTGCCGATCAGCTCGGGATTGGCAATTACAAAGTCACGCAGTTGGTAACCAGCGCCAATGCTGACGAGGCGATTCAGCTCGCGCCGGTCACGACGTCCCGACACGTCGGGCAACTCAGCACGCAATGCCGTCCTGACGAGCCCGTCGAAGTCCGCGTACTCGAGATCAAGCTCCCCACCCGGCGCCAGCACGTCTTCCGACAGCTCGATGTCGAGCTGCATGAACGTCTGCTTGAATGCCGACGATCCCTCGCCAATCAGTGTCGCAAAGAAGACGCCAAGAAACACGACGCCAACTGTGGTCGCCAGCATACCAACGAACTTGAACATCAGTTCCTTGCGACGTCGACGCGGCAATCCTGCCTCGACCTTCTCGCGTGTCGATTGTCCTTTACTCTTCGCCATGACTTAGTCGTACTGCTCCCGGTACTTGCGCACCACGTTTAGCCCTATGACATTAAGGAACAACGTCACGACGAACAGCATCA
>JAAUYD010052499.1_pt1 | contig 10995 bp, 7 predicted proteins | sample 7278101 | NCBI WGS metagenome assembly JAAUYD01 (sample SAMN14350128, study PRJNA611818) | marine sediment metagenome | isolation source: surface marine sediment (0.6m) | place: French Polynesia: Moorea | collected 2018-08
TCTAGGTGGAGATTGTTTAAACGTCGGTTGTATGCCGTCTAAAGCGGTCATTCGGGCCGGCCGGGCGGCTTATGACGTTGAACATGCCTCCGAGTTTGGCATCGATGTTCACGGAGAGGTGGAGGTCGATTTTCACCGAGTGATGCGCCACATGCGCCACACCAGGGCTGAGATCAGCCCACATGACTCCGCCTATCGGTACACCGATTTGGGGGTTGACGTGTATTTTGGCGAAGCCAAATTCACGAGTCCAAATTCAATTGAGGTTGACGGCAAAACGTTGACCTTCTCCAAAGCCCTCATCTCAACCGGCTCTCACCCAGCTCATATTCCGATTCCCGGCCTGGCCGATACCGGTTACTTGACCAATGAAACGGTTTTTAACCTGACTGAACAGCCTAAATCGATGGCTGTTATCGGTGCCGGGCCGATCGGGGCTGAGCTGGCCCAAACCTTCCAGCGGCTGGGCACTCAGGTGACCTTGCTCGATATCGCGCCTCATGCCCTCCCACGAGAGGATGAGGATGCGGCCGAGATCGTCCAGGAATCGTTAATCAAGGATGGGATCAAGCTGCTTTTAGGCGTAAAAACGCAAGAAATTTCCCGGGTAGGTGGTCAGAAACGGATCATTTATGAAAAAGATGGGGAAATTTTAGAGGTTGAAGTTGAAGAAATTTTGCTGGCTGTCGGCCGGCGGCCCAATATCTCCGGTTTGGGATTGGAAGATATCGGAATCAATTTTGATAAGTTTGGCATCAAGGTAAACGATCAGCTGCAGACCAGCGTCGCCAATATTTATGCGGCCGGGGACGTGGCTCATAAGTATCAATTTACGCACGTAGCCGGTCACGCGGCCGCTATCGTGGTCCAAAATGCCCTGTTTCCCTTTCCCAAACGAAAATTTAGCAATTTGACTATTCCCTGGGTCACCTATACCGACCCGGAGGTGGCTCATGTTGGCATTTACCCCTCAGAAGCGGCCGAGCAGGGGATCGAGATTGACACATATACCCAGCCAATGGCCAAAATCGATCGAGCGATATCTGAGGGGGACACAGAAGGGTTTGTCAAAATCCATACCGTCAAAGGCAAGGGCAAAATCCTGGGGGCGACCATTGTGGCACGTCACGCGGGAGAAATGATAAACGAAATAACGATGGCCATGAAGCACGATATTTCGCTGGGGGCTCTGAGCACCTTGATAAATCCCTATCCAACTCAGTCTGAAGCGATTGGTAAAGCGGCCGGCTTATATAATCGCACCAGATTGACACCCATGGTGGAAAAGATTCTGGGTTGGTGGATGAAAAGAACGCGTTGAAGACAAGAGACAAGAGATTAGAGACCAGAGAGGTGTTATTCTCTGGTTTCTGGTCTCCGGTCTTTCATTTTTTCCCTTTCGATATAAGCGATCAAATCCTGCACCTGAGCCTCTCTTTTCCTGAGTTCAATCTGCAAATTTTGAATATACTTGATCGCTTCATTGCGCATCTGCTCCATTTCCTCTTCTTTAGTTTGCAACGCGCTGGTTATCGCTTCGGCCTCAATTTTTTCATTGACCAGAGTAGACTGAGCTTCAGCTAATTTTTGACTTTGAGCGGCCAATTGCTCATTGAGGTAGTCGAGATCCTGTAAATGGTGCTTCTTGAGCTGCTGCACAATTAAATCATGATCAACCACCGTGGTTTGAGTATCTTGCTCGTCACTTAATGCTTCATCAAGTTTCTCGGCGAGCCCTTCGATTTCAACCTTGTAACTTTCTATCGCTTGATTCAGCTCTTCGTTTTGGGATCGGAGATCGGTAACGACATCTTGCTGTTGGGCGTGATCGGTTTTTAATTGGTTTACTTCCTCGGTCACCTCAGCCATCTTCTTCTCCGCCTTGACCGCCTTTAGACCAGCGATTTCCAGCTGATCTTCAAGATCATTGATGTATTTCTCCCATTGATCCCGCTGCTCTCCAATGGACTGGAAAGCCCCCATTTCTTCTTCAAGGGCTTTAATTTGGCGCGTGGCCTGCGAGTAGGCGGCCGTTGACTCAACCAAGGCCTGCTTGGTTAATTCTACCTCTCTTGTTTTTCGAGCCAGCTCATCCTCCAGCTGTTCCAGACGCTCGTGGGATACGATCGATTGATCAAAATCGGCCGTTGACTCTTCCAGGCGGATAATCTTTGTTTGGGCGGATTCAAGCAGTTTGGTTAATTTTTCTTTTTCCCCCTGCAGGTTTTCGGCCAGCAGCACATTTTGCTTGACGGCAAACTGTAAATCTTCCAGGTTTTCTCTGGCTTCTTTGGCCGAAACTTCATTTAGCTCGGCCAGCTCCTGCCAATGAATTAATGCTTGTTCCTGTTCCGCGGCCCGTTGATTGCTCGCTTTGAGAGCCGCTTCCAAACTTGTGATCCGTTCCGCTAATTCTTCAGCCCGTCGGGACATCGTTTGTAAATCTTCATCGAGCCGCTGATTTTCATCTTCCAGCTGTTTACGCCAGGCGATTTTTTCTTCTTCGGTAGCCAACACCGAATTTAATTCAGCCTCCTGTTTATCAATCAACTGTGATTTTTCGCCCAGGAGTTCTTCAGCTCTTTCGATGGCTTCTTCCGTTTGCTGTAAATTGGCGGTTAGCTCCCCGATTCTTTGGTGGTTTGCGACCCGTTCCCTTTGTAGTGACTCAACTTCCTCCTGGAGCTGCTCCGCTTCAGCGGTGCGCTCGGCCGTCATCACCTCTAGCCTTTTTTCAAACGATTGTTCGAGTTCAAATCGAGCTAGACGTGCCGTTGCCAATTCGGCAATAAGGGTTTCTAAAAGTGATAATCGCTCCTCGGGTATGTCTGCCCTCATCTGTTCGATTTCCTGGCGGAGATCATCTGGCAGGGAGGGATCCAATTCTAGACCGGCTGCTGGTGGTTGGCCGCTGCTTAAACATTCGCTGAGGGTCGAATGATCGAGGGTGTGCACCCACCCACGGATTGTTCCACCGGGTTCAACGCTGATTTTTTGGGCAAACAAATCCCCCCAAACAATTCCGTTGGCTTCAATCGCTATTTCGCGAGCCATTAAATTGCCAAACACCTGACCGGTTACCCGAATTGTCTCCCCAATAATATCGCCGGCAACGGCGCTGTTTGAGGGAACCACAACCGCGTAGGACGTATGGATGGCGCCAATTTCGTATCCTTCTACGATGTATTGCTCTGACTTTTTACCAAATAGAGAGAATCGTCTTCGGCCGTTTGGAGTAGGAATTTCAGAGGATGCTGCCATAAATTTGAATAATTAAGTTTACACGTCAAGGAAAAAAGCAAATTCCGGCTGTCAATTCAAGTTCCCCGCAAAAAATGATAGTGATATGGTAGCACAATGGGGTACCTCTGGCGAGAATTCATTGTGAATTGTTGAAGGAGCAAAATCAGTGAAAAATGAAAAGATAACTGCGTTATTGAAAGGTCAACCCCCCTCTGGTAAACTTCCAGTTGCGCGCGAATGCGTGCCGGGATAACTGTTTTGAGAAATAGGAACCAATGGTGGGCTACATTATGGAGTCTGGCGATCATCATGTTTGTGATCGTTTCGTTCTGGTTGGGAGCATTCCCCAACCAGGCCTCAGCTGCCTATCTCACCGTAGATTTTGACGGCAGTCAAACCATTGACGATGGCCTCATTGTGTTTTCAGCTGAATTTGCCCCACCGGCCGTTGAGATCGGTGAAGTAACGACCTTGAATTTAACGCTGGTCAACCAGGGCAGCAGCCCGCTGGCCCCACTGGTAACGATTCAGCTGCCGCCTAATTTTTCTTTGGCGGTTTCGCAACTGCGCAGTGGAGCCACTTATAATTTCCAAACAGGTGAGATTTCCTGGCAGCCGGTAGTTGTGGGGGACAGCGTGGCTGAAGTCGCCCTGCCGGTGTCGGTGAGCTATGTACCGGCCGATCAACCCGAACAAATAATTCCACTGACGGTTTCCTATGGGCAAAATAATTACCAAACTGACGTGCGAATTTGGGTGGGAGAGAAGCCGATTGGCTCGTTTGCCGTAAACCCGGTCCGTGGGTCTGTGGGTCAGCCCATCCAGCTTCTGGCAAATATTAGCGGCAGCGGCCCTATACGCCAGGTTTGGTCGTTGGGAGATGGACGCGTGGTGCCGGCTACCAATCCGGTGGTTGTGTTTCCTCAGGTTGGAACGTATGAGGTTGAACTGCAGGCGATTAACCCGGCCGGCGTGCACCGCGTCACTGAGACCGTGGTTATAGGTCCGGAACCAGCGGCGTTTTTTAGGCCCAGTGATACTTCGCCCGGCGTGAATCAAAACGTCACCTTTTCAAGTCAAAGCGGTGGCGAAGGCCCCCTGGAGTACAGCTGGAATTTTGGCGATGGGAGCTCAGCTACTGTACCTAACCCAACGCATCAATATACCACCCCCGGAACGTATAATGTGGTTTTGACGGTGCGGAATCAGTACGGTCAGGCGCAAAACTTCTTGCCGATCACCGTTGGTGATCCGCCAATCGCCGATGTCATTTTGCCCGAAGCCGCTGAGGCCGGTCTGGCCATAACCGGTCAGGCATTTACCGATGACAACACGCTTTCAGTGGTGTGGGATATGGGTGACGGATCGGAACTCACCGGTGAAACGATATCATACGCCTATAATAGCAGCGGTGATTACCTGGTAACGGTCAATGCCTCAAATAATTTTGGCAGCACCGTGATGACCCGATTTATTCGGGTGACGGGCGGGGCTTTTTACCTCCATATGCCGATTATTTATGGTCAAAACGACGAGGCGATTATCGTGCCTCTTCAATCTGAAACCGAACTGGTCGCAGAGACGATAGAATTTGTTGAAAATGAAACGGACATTTTATTGGTCAGCAATCCGGAAATTTCAACCTGGACGCTGACTGAACAGCTGTTGTGGTACATCAATGAAGCCCGTTCACAAGCCGGATTGAGGGCGGTGGTCGAAATTCAGGATTTGTCTCTGGCGGCAAAAAATCACACCAACGACATGGCCGGTGAACAGTTTACCAGCCATACCGGATCGGATGGGTCCCAACCGTATGAACGAATTGCCCGAACCACTTATCGGCAGGGGGGATATGCCGGAGAGGCGACCGCCTGGGGGTTCCAGGATCCGGTGGACGTGGTGGATTTCTGGCTGAACAGCCCGCCCCATCGAGCGATTGTGTTAAACCCCATTGCCGATCATGTTGGGGTTGCCCAAACGATTAATTATAATGCTCCGAGTATTTGGTACTGGACCGCTGAATTTGCCTCATCGTTGGGGTCAATTCAGTCACAAATGATCTCTGCCGGTATTCGCCAGGTGCGACCTGAAATTGAGGCCACCTATGCATTTACCGAAACGGCGATCATGAATTGGTCCTGGCCCCTGCCGCTGTCGGAAGATCAACAGTTTGTGGTATATATTATTGACGAAAACGGTAACGAGACCCCTCTGGGGCAGGTTGACACATCCGTCAATGAGGAGCAACCATTTACTTACGCTCTGCCGGTTGGCGGGGTCGAAATGGGGCGTACCGAAGGAGCTTATCAGTGGCTCGTCCGCCTCGAAGAGACTGGAGGCAGCAGCGTAACCCGCAGTGAAGAGCGGGTGATTAACCTGACCGGCATATATCCCACTCCGTTCCCCTCGCCGACAGCAACATTGCCACCGATTCTCCCTTCACCTACCCCTGTGCCCACGCTGGCGGCAACGGCAACTGTGCCTGCTGCGCCGGCACCAATTCAACCGTCTCCCACGCCACTGGGCAGTGAACCGACAAATCCAACTGTTACTCCGACGCCCTCACCGGAGCAGTCACCAACTCCGGCTGTTGAACCGTCGCCGACCTTGACGCCGCAGCCGACGGCCACGAGTACGCCTTTGCCGACCAGTACCCTGTCACCGCTGCCAACGATTGGCACCCAGCCAACAGCCACATCAATACCATAATGCGCGAGATATGTTTACCACATTAATTGAACCAACAGAGCTAGAAAAAAACCTGTCAACTCCCAATTGGGTCATTGTTGACTGTCGATTTCGTCTTGATGATCCAAAGGCCGGAGAATTTGCTTATGCGGCCGGTCACATACCGGGGGCGATTTACGCTCATCTCGATCGGGATTTGAGCAGCCTGCCGGTCACCGACACCGGCCGTCATCCTTTACCAGCCCCTTCCGCCCTAACCCATCTTTTTTCAAAGTGGGGAATTAATGAAAGCACCCAGGTCGTTGCTTATGACGATGCTCGCGGAGTATTTGCCAGCCGTTTGTGGTGGATGCTGCAGTACATGGGTCATGAGGCCGCGGCCGTGATGAATGGTGGCATTCAAGATTGGGTGGAGGCGGGTTTCCCCACGGCTTTGGGCCATCAACAAAATAAAACCGCTTTGTTTATGGGAGAACCTCGGCAGGATCGATTGGTGTCAGTAGATCAGGTGAGCGACATGCCTTTGTTAATCGATTCCCGAGAGCCCAAGAGATATGCGGGAATTGAAGAACCGATTGATTCACGGGCCGGGCATATTCCGGGGGCGGTTAATTATTATTACGCCAATAATTATGGCGAGGACGGCCGATTTTTAACGGTGGACCAGCTGCAAAACAAGCTGTCCGCTCTATTTGAACGCACAAAACCGGCTGACTCAACATTTTACTGTGGGTCGGGGGTCAGCGCCTGCGTCAACCTTTTGGCCGTGGCCCATGCCGGATTGGGGGATGCCCGTCTCTATGTTGGTTCGTGGAGCGAATGGAGTCAAGATCCAAACCGGCCGGCCGAACCCCATTAATTCCATCTGTTTTTGTGGGGGAGCTGCCAGAAGCACGTCATTTTTTGCTAGATTTGGCATAAATTGTTCCTAATTCTTAGTCAATTTGTGCAATTTTGGCCTCTGTACAGTACTTTTCTGCCAAAACTTTATGTTGATTCCTGTTGATATTATGAAAAGTAATGCTATAATGTCGCTAAATTAACTAACATAATAAATTAACAGCTCTTAATTGCGCCCCAATGATTTGCACAAATAATTTTGGAATAAATCAATTAGAAGAACACCAACTTAAGGTGCATCATTGACTGTTGTCAAAGAGATTGGATCGGCGTAAAGACGGGAAAAATAAGGCGTAGGAGCAATGGGCATGAAAGAGCAGTTAACTGCCTTTCTCAACTTTCTTGAATCAGATCAAAATTACTCGCAAAATACGATTGCTGCTTATCGAAACGATCTTGGGCAGTTCTTCGAATTTGTGCGACAGTATCAGGATATCACCCAATGGTCCGATGTCACTGAGAACTTGATCGATGCGTACGTAGAAAGCTTGAAGAATCACGCATATGCATCTTCCTCAATAGCCAGAAAGGTTGCGGCTACAAAATCTTATTTCCATTTCCTTTTTGCAAGGGGGGAGATAAAAGATGACCCTACCCGAAAGCTGGAATCCCCCAAGGTTAAGAAGCGCAAACCGCAAACGCTTACTCCGGATGAGGTTGAGCGCCTGTTAATCGCCCCCAGAGGAAAAAAATCACCAAAAAACTTACGCGATGCCGCTTTGTTGAGCGTGCTTTATGCCACCGGAATGCGGGTGACGGAAGTGGTATCAATTCGGCTTGAAGAGCTTGATCTAGGGACCTCAATCTTAAATTGTTTAAATAGCGACGGGCAAATGCGGGCGCTCCCTCTGGATGATGAAACCATCGAGCTATTGCGGATGTATTTGGAAAAAGGGCGGCCGTATCTAGCAAAAAATGGAGACCAAGAAGCGTTATTTTTAAATCACCGGGGGCAGCAGCTGACCCGTCAGGGCTTGTGGCTAATCATCAAGGCTTATGCCAAGCAGGCCAATTTAAAAGGCGGCGTTACCCCACACACCCTGCGCCACAGCTTTGCGGCACACAAACTGAGAAGCGGTTTGGATCTTCAGGAAGTGCAGCAGTTACTGGGACACGCCAACATTTCAACCACTCAAATTTATACCCAGCTGTCTCAAGAAAATCAGTCGTCCGGCTAAACTGCAGCAGGGAGCCCGTGAAAATTATATTTCTGTGGGTCTTTTCCCAAAAATTGGCTAAAGTTACATTGTTAGAAGCTATCCTCCAACAGACTGGATGATTATGGACGAATTTTATTCCAGAATACAAATTGAAGGGGCAACCGCCATTGTTCGCAATCGAACCCATTTTCAGCCAACCGTTGGCGTTGTCTTGGGTTCAGGCTTGTCTGAATTGGCCAATTCGGTTGAAAATGCAGACATCATCGAATCTTCCCAAATTCCCCATTGGCCAAAATCCACCGTAACCGGGCATAAAGGAAAATTAATTATCGGCCGGCTAAGCGGCAAAGTGGTAATGATGCTTCAAGGACGATCCCACTTTTATGAAGGGCTTTCCGTCAATCAAATTACCCTGCCGGTGCGCGTCATGGCTTCGATTGGGATCAAAACGTTGATTGTCACCAATGCGGCCGGGGGCATTAATCCGTCCTTCAGAGGTGGCGATTTGATGTTGATCAAGGATCATATCAATTTGCCGGGATTGGCCGGCAACAATCCTCTGCGTGGTCCGAATGATGACCAGGTGGGGGTGAGATTTCCCGATATGACCCACCCTTATGATCCGGAATTGCGCAAGATCGCCCGTGAGGTGGCCGCTCAGGCGGATTTCTCGGTTCAGGAGGGGGTGTACACTTATGTAGCTGGCCCCAGCTTTGAAACACCGGCCGAACTCCGCTTTATTAAGATGATTGGGGGTGATGCGGTTGGGATGTCGACAGTTCCTTCCGTGATTGTGGCCCGTCACGCCGGTATGCGGGTTTTGGGAATTTCTTCAATCACCAATATGGCTCATCTCGATCCGGATGAGAGCGACGCCACTTCTCATGAAGAGGTTTTGGAAGCCGGCAAAGAAATTGTGCCCCGTTTAGAAACTTTGCTGCGAGGAGTGATTAAAAGACTCGATTAACCGCCGGCAGCCATGAGAATAAGAAAAGCCTGAGGTGTCATGATAAACACCTCAGGCTTGTTTTTTGCCCTATCACAGCGGACCAGTCTATTTTGACGGAGATCGTTTCTAAAATTTCACTATGTTGCCTCTGGCAATCTGCCCCATTCTTGTCAAATTGAGATAATATCGCGTCATGGAAATTCTCAATGCAGTCTATGTATTCCTGATTCAATGGGATATACCAATATATTTCCTGGCCGCAGCCGGATTCTTGATCAACGTCTTGCGCCTCTGGTATTCAAGACGGCAGCTAAAGCGGGCGATGTTTACCGTCGAACAGGAGCAAGGTCGGGGATTGCGCACGGCCGCTGTCGGGGGGATGTTTTTATTCGCCGTCATGTTTTCCACGGTGCTCTACGTCAACTTACAGGTGGCCCCCACTTTGCCACCTGAACTTCTGCTCCCGCCAACCCCGCCCCCAAATATTTTTGCCACGCCGCTTTCCTCGCCAACGCCAGAGGGTGATGATTTGGCCGGCACCGTGCGGCCGCGCGTCACCCCAAACCTCGTAGCCACGGCCACACTGCCCGGAAATTTAGCTGGAGAAAGCGCTGAAACTCCCTTACCGACCAATACCCGGCCGCCGTCCGTACCGGCGACAGGCGAGGTATTTATTCCCGAGGGTGGGGGATGCACCCCAGGGGTGAATATCTCTTTCCCCCGGCAAAATATGACCGTTTTTGGCACGGTTGAGTATATCGGTACGGCGGTGGATGAGTCGTTTGGGGCGTATGAACTCGAAATGAGGGGTCCGGGAACCGGAAATGAGTGGGTAAACGTGATCGGCGGCCGCAGTTTTGTGCCGGTGTCTAATGACGTGTTGGGGACGGTAAACCTGGGCGTCCTGGAAAATGGCACTTACAACGTGCGCTTGACCATTGTTGATGCGGATGGGAGCTTAAATGCCCGGTGCACAATCGCCATTGAAGTTAACAATGAGTGAGATCTTATAACGCAAAGAAATAAAGAAGCGTGCGTCCGTACCGCCGTTCGTCAACCAATTTCAGATGATTGAGAGCCAACTCCTGTACCTCTTTCGGATCAATTTGCACGATCACCTGCCCATCCGGCCGCAGCAGCGCCTGGGGGAGTGAATCAATCAATTTTAAAGCGTCAACCCACAACCCTTTGTATTGAGGAGGGGCCACATAAATCACGTCGAATGCCGGATCATTTTTATCAAGCTGCTGTTTGAGATAGGCGAATGCATCCCCCTGAATAACCACCCCGTTTTCCTCTAATCTGGTTGCTTTTAAATTTTGGTGAATGGTGCGAATGGCGGGGCGGGTATTGTCGATAAAGGTGACTCGTTCTGCGCCACGACTTAACGCTTCAATGCCAACCTGGCCGGTCCCGGCAAACAAATCAAGCCACACTGAATCATAGACTCTGTTGCCGATGATATTAAACAAATTTTCCTTGACTCGATCCATAATCGGCCGAGTTGAATCCCCCGGAACCATTTTTAACTTTGTCCCGCGAGCGGAACCACTGATGACGCGCATAGTTAGCGAACCTCAATTTCAACGAGCGGAAAACTGTCACCACCTTCATCGATGACGGGCAAACGCCATCCTTCCTCACTGACCCACAATCCGGCGTTTATCGAATAAGAGCCAGGCAATGTATCAGCTGGGATCAACAGTTCGTATTGATCCAGGACATATTTATCAAGAGGCCACTGGCCGGTGGGAAAATCACCCGGATTGAGCTTGTCGTCCTGCGTTTTTAGGAAGCCATCCTCCGCTAGAAAATGGACAAAAGATTGAAAATTTATCTCCATCGGCCGGATCGCCTTCCAGTATAATGTGACGTCGATCGAATCCCCCGGTTTGACAACCGCCTGATCGATATCCGCACCGATCAGCATGATTTGATCGCCAAAGTTGACCTGCAGGGGAATATCGGTCCTTTCTTTAACAAAACCACCGGATTGATCGTGAAGCCACTGGCTGGGAAGCAGCAGGATGGCCAAACCCAAGATCGAGGTCAAGA
>JAAUYD010012021.1_pt1 | contig 10993 bp, 8 predicted proteins | sample 7278101 | NCBI WGS metagenome assembly JAAUYD01 (sample SAMN14350128, study PRJNA611818) | marine sediment metagenome | isolation source: surface marine sediment (0.6m) | place: French Polynesia: Moorea | collected 2018-08
CAGATTCGGCGCGGCCGATTTTAATACACCAATATACAAATAAACCAATAACTAATAACGAATAACCGTTTGTAATAGGAACTATTTCATGAAAGCGATCATTTGCGACCATTGGGGGCCGCCATCAGAGCTCAAAATCGGGGAACTGCCTTCCCCAGAACTGCGTCCGGGAACGGTACGCTTAAAGGTCGAGGCATGCAGCATCAACTATGCAGACGCTCTGATGGTTCAGGGTCTGTATCAAGAAAAACCGCCATTTCCGTTTAGCCCCGGATTTGAAGCGGCCGGGGTGGTAATGGAAGCCGGTAAAGGGGTTTCGTATTTGAAGCCGGGTACGCGGGTGATTGCTTTATGCGGGTATGGTGGATTGGCAGAAGAGGTGATCGTCGAGGCACACCAGGCGTTGCCGATCACCGACAGCATGTCTTTTACCGATGCGGCTGCCTTCGCTGTGGCGTATGGCACCAGCCACATCGCCCTGACCCATCGCGGGCAGCTCAAAGCAGGGGAAACCGTTTTGGTACACGGCGCGGCCGGGGGAGTGGGCCTCACTGCGGTTGAGCTGGCCAAGCTGCTGGGAGCAACCGTCATTGCTACGGCCAGCACACCGGAAAAACTGGCGCTGGCTCAGGCGTATGGGGCGGATCACCTGATCAATTACACCGAAGAAAATTTTGTCGATCGCGTCAAAGAAATCACCAACAAAAAAGGCGCTGACGTCATCTATGATCCGGTTGGCGGCGATGTATTTGATCAATCGCTGCGCTGTATCGCCTGGGAAGGGAGGCTGCTAATCATCGGCTTTGCCAGCGGCCGCATTCCGGAAATGCCCGCCAATCGGGCCCTTCTCAAAAATTGCAGCGCTGTGGGGGTTTTCTGGGGAGCATACTCCCAAAGAAATCCGGCCGTGCTGCTACAATCGCTGCAGCAGCTGCTGACGTGGTATGAGGAAGGTAAGATCAAGCCGCACGTCACCGATATTTTTCCCCTGGAGCAAACGGCCGAGGCGATGAATCTTCTCCTGGGACGCAAGGCCAAAGGGAAAGTCGTTGTTAAAATATCTTGATTGTTTTTGGCGCATTGGATAAATTGACGTCTATGCTGCGGAGTTTCCCCCCTGGTTTGCTCATTTTGCTGCTGTTTTTAAGCGGATGTCAGCCGGAAATCGAAATCGCTGCCCTCCAATCCTCTGGCGTGGGGCAGCCCCCTACTGTGGAGGCAACAGACGTGGCCGTTTTGCCTACCGCAGAAATATCCGTCTTCACGCCAGAGCGACCTACACCTCAGCCAACAAGCACCAATACACCGGTTTTACCGACCGCCACCACAATCCCGTCTGTCACCAAAACCCCGCTGCCTGTTACCCAAAACCAATCACCAGTCACCCAAACGCCCACCCTCATTGTTTTCCCAACCCCTGAGAACGGATGCAGTGATCAGATGCCATCGGTCAATGACCTACTCGTCATTGTCACCAAATCGTTTGGATTGAGCCGGGAGTTTATCCCGCCTGATTTGCTTCCTATTTCAGATTACTTCCCGGTTGAAATCACCCTGGGCTATCCAACGCTCGTACGCGGCATTATTGTTGCCCCGCTGCAGCAAATGATCCGCGATATGCAAGCGGCCGGCCTTCAACCACAGATCATCTCCGGCTATCGAGATTACCACACCCAGGCGCTGGCTTATCAAAAATGGGCCGCCAGATTTCCGGATCGGGCCGACCAACTCAGCGCCCCCCCTGGTCACAGCGAACATCAGCTGGGAACCACCGTCGATTTTGGCTCACCCAACCTGCCGGATTATATTGAGGAAGAGGAGTTAAAAAATCAGCAGTTTCACACCCACTTTTACATGACGCCAGAAGGGCAGTGGCTCCTTGAAAACGCCCATCTCTATGGGTTTACCCTGAGCTATCCACGTGAGGCGATTGAGCTGACCGGCTTTTTTTACGAACCGTGGCATTATCGTTATGTGGGGATCGAAACGGCCACCATGCTCAAGGAAATGGGCCTCACATTGACCGAATACCAGCTGATCAACAGCCCAGATCCGTGCCGATGATTCCCGACTTCAAAGCACACAACGGGGCGGTCTTCTTATTCATTGGCTTGATGGCCATCCTCGCCATCATCATCGGCTGTACCCCGGCAACCTCATCTGCTGAACCAGATATGATTTTGGCCAGCGTTCCTACCCTGCAGGCCACCGCTCAGCCGCCGGCGACAGAAACCCCTGTCTCCCCAATCCCCTCGTCTACCCCCGTTCCTCACCCACCTTCCCCTACCCCACGACCAACAACCCAGCCGTCACCGACCCCAACCGCCACACCCACTGAAACACCGCTGCCCCCTTCGGCCGTACATATCGCCGCCGTAGGCGACATCATGCTTGACCGCACGCTGGGGCGAGTCATTGCCGACGGCCGTCTCGAATATCCATTTGCGGCGATGGCCGAAGAGCTCATCCCCGCTGACATCACCATCGGCAATCTTGAATGCGCCCTCGGAGATACCGGTCAACCCCAAGAAGGGAAATCATATCCTTTTCAAGCTCCTCCCCAGGCGGCCGAGGCGCTGGCTGTCGGGGGTTTTGATATCGTTTCCTTGGCCAACAATCACGCCATGGATTACGGGCCGGAATCTCTGCTGCAGGGAATCGACCTGCTGCAAACGGCCGGGGTGGTTCCAATCGGAGCCGGCGTGGATCGCGCGGCCGCCCATGCCCCACACATCATCGAAGCAAACGGTCAAACCGTTGCCTTCCTGGCGTATGTCAACGTCCCCGCTGAGGTAGGCGGTTTTGACGTCGAAACATGGGATGCCACAGACCAATCACCGGGGCTGGCCTGGGGCAGGTTAGAAGAAATCGAAGAAGATATTGCCGCGGTCCGTTCTGAGGTAGATCATGTGATTATCGTTCTACACAGCGGGCTTGAATATGTGCGCTTTACCGACGACGTCCAGCGGGAGTTGGCCCGCGGGGCGATTGACGCTGGAGCATCCGCGGTGATTGGTCATCATGCCCACATTTTGCAGGGAATTGAGCGGTATAACGGGGGGTTAATCGCTTATGGCCTGGGAAATTTTGCCTTCGATATAAATGGGGAACCGGACACGGCCGTGCTCCATCTGTGGCTCTATCCGGATGGGGAAATCGACTTTGAGCTACGGCCGGCCGTCATTCAGGTGGGCGGAGCACCCCGGCCGGCCACGGCTGAAGAAGCAGCAGAGATTTTGAAAAAAATTGAAGAGTTTTTGCCTCTGACAAACCACGAAGCACCTTAACAGATGAGATCCTTCACTTCGTTCAGGATGACAAGGGGCCGCGGCCAACGATCCAGGTTAATTGATCCATACCTAATTTCAACTGTGCCGACTCGGTAAGTTACAAAAAGTTTTCTGAAGAATTTGTCCGCAGATTACGCAGATGGCCGCAGATTTTTCTCTGTAATCTGCGAAAATCTGCGAACCTCTGGTTCACCCCTACGGGGTCTGCGGACCGCTAATTTTTGAAAAGTTTTTGTAAATCACTTAAGTATTTTACAAAAAGAGTTGTTAAAAAAAGCCACGGATTAACACGGATTATCACAGATTTCTCTCTGCAATCTGCGTAATCTGCGGACGATTTTTCTTATGACATTTTTTGGTAACCACTTAACAAACGCGGCGGTCCTGTCATTCTGAGCGAAGCGAAGAATCTCGCCAGGTGTCATAAAGTAGAAAATAGCGAAAAAGGGGGTTGTCCCTCTCCAAATCAATCCTTAAGAATCTTGTCCAAAAACTCTGACACTCGAAAATCCCTGACCAAATACCCGTGACCGGCTTCGGGCAGAAAAAGATAATCCTTTTCGCTGGTGATCAACTCAAATAGCCGTTCGCTTTGTTCATGAGGAATGACCGGGTCGTTCCCGCCATGTATGATATAGGTTGGGGCCTCAACTTCACCGATATATAAATCTGAGCGGAATTGATACTTAAGCAATAATCCGGGAATATATGATATGCGGGATTGAACGAGGTCAACCAGGCTGAAATATGGAGATTCCAAAATTAGCAGCTTTGGTGCATTTTCGGCCGCTAATTTAACGGCAAACCCGGTCCCAATTGATTTCCCATATAAAATAATTTGCTCTTCCGGATAAATATTGAGCAGATATTGATAAACCTCAGCCATGTCCTCATGAAGCTCCGCTTCACTGGTGATTTCCCCCGTGCTTTTGCCATACTCACGGTAATCAGGGATAAACACATCATACCCATAGGAGACTAATTCAAGGGCAAAAGGCTCCAAAAACAGGATAATATCCCCGTTCCCATGAAAGAAGAGGATCACTCCCTTAGGATTCTCAGCTTTGAAGTGAACCGCATTCAAAGTTGCCCCGTCAACCGGCAAAAACACCTCTTCAAACGGAGAAGTAAATGGATAAGGTTGATTGGGATCCATTTTTCTGAGGGGGAAAATAGCCTCTTCCTGATTGACAAACAGAAATCCGCAAAGGGCAATATAACCGATCAGGCCGATCGATATCACTGAATATACGGAAATTTTGAGCGCGGGCATAATCATACCGGTTATTCTCTATATTTCTCGCTATTTGCCAAGCACTCAAAACCTTGCCTAATCTTTTTTAACTTCTTTTTTTCCGACCGTATAAACCACTGCGCCAATCCAAATCAGAAAAGAGAGCAAAGAAACGACCAAACCGGTGCGCACCGGCTGCGAACGAAAGGAAAAGGTCACCTTTTGATCGCCGGCCGGTAGATCAACCCCGCGGAAAAAGCCGTCTACCGTCACAATTTCGGCCGGCTGCCCGTCTATCTCTACCTTCCAACCGGGGTAATTTGCTTCCAGCAAAACCAAGCGCACAGGATCATCTGCGCGAACTGAGATCTCAATCTGATTCATGTCATAGGTGATAAATTCCGGCTGTATATCGGGTAGAAGGTCGGCTAATATCGCATCTGATCCCGGCCGAACGGCGACCGCTCGCGGCAGCGCTTCATAAAACTCGTAAATTTTTACGTCACCGGAATGAATCAAGCGAAACGGACCCACAGCGGCCGGGTAAAAAGTGCCTTCTTCCTCATGAACCAGAGACACCGCGTCAATTTTCCATGGACCATCAAGCGCCATGAAAGCCGCAGATCGTATCTTCCCTTCATTGGGTAAACCCGCAGCCCAAACGCCATTCTCCAGCTGCTGTGGAACCAGTGAAAGGACATCCCCAGCAAACGTTTCCACCAGAACGATTCCCGGCTGGTCATTACTGAGCAGCCACAATGAGGTGATTTGCATCTCCGGAATAAATTCAATCTGCTCTGTTTGATTCGCCTCGATTGTCTTCGGCAGCTGGCGGTCAAAATAAACCCCATCAATCCACTCGTCACCAACTTTATCTGTAATAAGGTGACGCACGCCAAAGAGGGAAAGCCACTGACGATCGGGAACGGCCGGCAGAAATTCACGCAGGCGGCCGTCGGTGGTTGATTCTCCTTGCAAAACGGTGCGGGCCATTAATTCACTATACGAATTTAACGGCAAAATCCCCCCGTCAAACCCGTCCAACGCATATAAACCAACCACAGCGCTCAAGTTTGGAGCGATCACTTCCTTGAGCTTGATGGCAATGGTGTAATCATAAAGGGCCTCCGGCGGCAGGCTGCCCGCATAAATCGTGTCGATTTCCGCCTGATCACCAGGATCAAAAAAGATGTTCGACAAGCTCAAATAACGGCCGGGGGCTAAGTCGTCCCCTCCCTCAACCGTCAGCCGCAAGCTCGGCGGGCGGCGATCAAAATAAGCCTCAGGCGTGGTGGGGTTGTTGTAAGGCAGCGCACGGGAGGCCAAAAAGAGAGAGATGAGAGACACACCGAGAGGAAGCAGCCTGTTGTTAAGCGGCAGACGGCCGTAAACCCACAACGTGACCAACAGCAGTTCCCCACCCTGCCAGGCCAAGGTCACCAGCGCAGGCCACTCAGCCGGGGCCTCAGGACCCAACGGCACAAACCGGGCGAGCCACACGGCAGGGAATTGAGCCACAATTAAACCGCCAACCAGAACGACCGGCAGCCAGCGCTCTATTTTTGTTGGCCGGTCAGCGAGAATTTGATCCAATCCCCATCCCGCCAGCAAACTGCTGCCTATCATGGGCAAAATCAACCAGCGCGCCGGCACTCGAAACAAATTAAACCCGGGTAATTCCGATAGCAGCCAGTAAAGTCCTCCAAATCGGCCGAGCGCCAACCAAAAACCGATGACGGTCAGCAGCAGCAGCGGCCGCAGCTGCGGAGCACGCCACCCTCTCAAAACGGCCGTCACCGCCAATACCCAGACGGTGAGCGGCAAAAAAGCGACATATTCGGTGAATAATGATTGACCAATCGCGGGCAGCAAGGCCCGGGGAATCAGCAGCGGATGCCAGGAAAACGAAACAATTTCGTTGGCGGTTAATCCACCTGACCGACTGGACAATCCGATGAGCTCCAGAGTTGGCAGGATCTGCGCAGCCGCCAATAATAGAGCCACGCTCCCCCCGGCCGCCACCGGCCACAACAAGCGCCACATCTCCCGGCCGCTTTTGATCCACGATGAGCGATCGACCTGCCACCGGCCGATCTGCCACAATCCCAAACCGATCCCAGAGATAAACACCGTCTGCGTATGGCCGGCCAATATCTGCAGGGCAAATAACAACCCCATAAACGAGATGCCGGAAACCCTTTTTCCGGCTCCCCATCCCCGGCCAGCAACCCAAAGAAGCCACGGAAGCCAGGCCAATCCCTGCAGCTGGTTGACATGCTCGACCTGGGCGGTCAAATATCCGCCGCAAGCCACGGCTGCCGAAGCCAAAACAGCAGCGGTTGGGCTCAAATGCATCACTCGGCGGCCGAGTAAATACATTCCCCAGGCCGCGATGATCAGGTGGAGCACAATTGAGGCGGAAACCGCGTAAGGAACCGGCAATAAATACCACAGCGGCCAATTCAGCGGGTAGTAAAAGCCAACCTGGCTGTTGGCCAAAAGTGGGGCGCCCATAAATATATGGGGGTTCCACACGGGCAGCTGACCGTTGAGAAGAGATTCTTGGGCCAGGTGCCAATAAGGGTAAAAATACAAAAAGGTATCACCCCGGGCCAAAATGCGATCGGTGAACAGCAGCTTTGCAAAAAAAGCCATAACGAGGAGGGCGAGAAAGCCGTAAGGCCATCGAGTCCGGAAAGGCTTCATGGTGAAACCTCAACCAGATACAGCGTCATCTCCGCCGTTTGTTCAATTTCAACTAGGCTGAACCCCAGCGCCGTCGCTTCGCGCCGAACCGGATTCCCTCGTTCGTCATTGGGCAAAACGACAAAACGCTCGTGGCTGTCGCTCTCAAAAGCCTGCAGTTCCCGACCAAACCAATCTGGGTTGGGAAACCAGCTAACAAATACGCCAGTATCAAAAAAATGATAGCGCCACTGCCAGCTGTAATAATGATCGTAAAGCACGGTGCCGTACGGTTTATCGTCCAGAACGGCCGCAATTTGACCGGCTCCGCCATCGGCTGTGGCTGAGCCACCCACCGGAAACCACCCCCGACGGGCCAGCCAGCCCTGTGGCAGTAAAAGCAGCAGGGCAAATACCAACCAGATGACTTTGAAATTGATGTCCCTGCGGTTTTTCTTTCTCAACCGATTGAATGAACGTTTTATCGCAATTTGATCGTTTTTGAACCGAGGGAGCCCAATGGAGAATGCAACCGCGACCAAAGGCACGAGCGGCAGCCAATAACGGTCCCAAATCGGTATAGCCAACAACCAGTGCATACTCACATAGCCGGCAATCATCCCCCACAGCCAAATACGAACGTCGGCCGTTTTATTTGGGGGCTTCAAGGAGCGTTGGCTCATATCTGATATCAACCATCCGATACCAATTAACCATCCTGCTCCTAGTAACCACCAGCTCATCATGGTCCAGCCTGCAAGGCGAGGCCAAACTTCCCACGACCAGATCAAGCGTAAGCCGCCAAAACCGCTCATCTGGGTGCGCCACAAGGTCCATTCCCCCACGCGGATGATATCCCATAGGATCAGCATGGTGCCAAAGATAGTCACAATGCCCACCCAACCGATTATTTGTCGCTTATCTGGCCGAAAACGCCACCGCACCGCCAGAATGAGGGGGAAAAACAACACCGCCTGATATTTGGTCAGCAGGGCCAACCCGGCCGCAACGGCCGATCCATATGCCGGATGGGGATTGGCGGCCAATACCAGAGCCAAAACAAGCCAAAATACCAGGAGAGGATCAACAAAAGCTGTGGCCGAGAATTGAATGGATAGGGGGGAAAACACAAAAAGCAGCGTCGCCAGCTCGGTCGCCAGCGGCTTTTTGGGCGAAAACCGGTAAGCTAACTGCCACACCAGCGGAATTGTCAGCAGCGAGGCGATCCAGTTTGGCAGTCGAGCCGCCCACGTTACAGGTCCCTGCAGCGGATAGAAGAAAGCCTGCAAATAAAATAGCAGCGGGGGCTTATCAATCGGCACCGTTGACAGCAGCGGGTCTCGCCACACCGCTATCAATCTGGCCCAGCTGGCAAACAACGCCTCATCGGCGTAAAACGTATGAGTAAACAGCCCGTCAGTCCGCCACAGCGCCCCCAATAGTATAAGAATGATGAGCGGCCAACGCATTTTTTTAGACTTCAGACCCCATTCCCTGATGTCTGATGTCTGATGTCTGTGGTCTGTAGTCTGATGTCTGTGAAGGTTTTTAATCAACAAACTTGTACTTTATCAAACACCATAAGGCGATTGGCCCATCGCGCCACGGCCGGATTTTTTTCCCGTCTTCGTATTCACGGCCGTTGTATGAAATCGGCACCTCATAAATACGATACCCTCTCTTGAGGACTTTGGCCGTAATTTCCGGCTCAAAATCAAAACCACGGGCGCGAATCGGAATACTTTTAATCACATCCGCTTTAAATGCTTTATAACATGTCTCGATGTCGGTTAAAATCGTGTTGTAAAGCACATTGGTTACAAACGTTAAAAACTTGTTTCCCACCATGTTCATAAAGAACATCGTTTTTGTGGGGCCGCCACGAAAACGAGATCCATAAACGACCTCAGCTTTGCCCTCCTCAATCGGTTTTAACACCTGCTCATAATCCCGAGGATCATATTCAAGATCCGCATCTTGAATAATAATGACGTCCCCCCCTGCTGCCCGAAACCCGGTTTGCAGTGCACCGCCTTTCCCAGCGTTTTCTTTATGCAAAATCACCTTTATTTCCGGATGCTGCGTCTGCATGCCATCATATAGATCACGGGTCCCATCAGTTGACCCATCATCCACAATGATTAATTCAAAAACTCGGCCGGTATTCAGCACCCAACCTACTACTTCTTCAACTGTTTCGCGCTCGTTATAGACGGGCATGACAACAGATAATTTCACAAAATCCTCCTAATTGAGACTTCAGACTACAGGCCAGAGACTGCAGACCGAACTTGATACACCAATATCCAATAACCCGCGATTATAACACCCCCTATTCCATTGGAATAATCTAATCTTCATACGGCCTCCATACGAATCAAATAAGGTTTGGTCAAAATCAGCCGATTTTGTTTGCTCGAACGCTTCTTTCGACAGACAATTTCACCATGCTTCAACAATTAAAGTATTTGATTTTTGATATGGATGGGGTTTTGTGGCAGGACAACACCCCTATGCCGGAGCTGCCTAACTTTTTTGCTGAATTGGCACTCTTGGGCATACAAGTTGCCTTTGCGACCAACAACGCCACGCGTACCCCAAGCCAATACGTGGCGAAATTTAAGCGGTTTGGGGTAGCCATCAAGCCAAAACAAATCATGACTTCTGCTCTGGTAACGGCCGCATTTCTCGGTCAAACCGTCAAAAAACCGGGCCCTATCTATATCGTGGGACGCGATGGCTTAATCGAAGCGGTGGAGCAGCAGGGATTTGAAGTTTTGCCCAGATTTGATATCTCTCGCCCGGCCGCGGCCGTCGCCGTAGGCTTTAATCAAGAGGTAACGTACGATGACTTCGCGGCCGCAGCCCATCACATCCGCTACTACAACGCTCGCTTTGTAGGTTGTAATCCAGACACCACTTTTCCCACCGAGCGCGGCCTGGTACCGGGCAATGGGTCCCTCATCGCCCTGATACAGGCCGCGACCGATCAAACCCCGGAAATTATCGGCAAGCCATATCCGCCGATGTTTGAAGCATGCCTGGCCGGGTTTGGCCCGCAGGCCAACCAGCAAAATACAGCCATGGTTGGTGATCGCCTCAATACCGACATCCTGGGCGGACAAAATGCCGGTCTGAAAACGATTTTGGTCCTGTCCGGCGTAACCAGCAAGAGCGAGTTAGCTGAAAGTTCGATCCGTCCAGACTATATTTTTCAGGATATTCAGGAGCTGCTCAATCAGCTAAAATGAGACCGCATTAAAATATGGAAACACCAACCGCAAAAATCAATCTCTACAACCTGGATTTTGAAGCGCTCACCGAGTTGGTCCAGGAGCTCGATCAGCCGCCGTATCGCGCCCGGCAAATTTGGGATTGGCTGTACAAAAAGTTTGTGCACACCTTTGATGAAATGACCAACTTGCCGGCCGGACTGCGCAAAACCCTGGCTGAAAAAGCCACATTAACCGAGCTCCAGCCGCGCTTCATCGAAAAATCCCAGGATGGGTTCACTAAAAAAGTGCTGTTTTCCCTTCAAGATGGAAAGCTGATCGAAACGGTGCTGATGCGCTACGACAAGCGCAACACCATTTGCGTCTCCAGCCAGGCCGGCTGCGCCATGGGGTGTGTATTTTGCGCCACGGGGCAAATGGGATTCCAGCGCCACCTGACAACCGGTGAAATCATCAACCAGATCACCTATTTTGCCCATGAGCTAGCCAAAGAGGACAGCCGCATCACCAATGTTGTGATGATGGGCATGGGGGAACCGCTGCACAATTAC
>JAAUYD010007688.1_pt1 | contig 10991 bp, 12 predicted proteins | sample 7278101 | NCBI WGS metagenome assembly JAAUYD01 (sample SAMN14350128, study PRJNA611818) | marine sediment metagenome | isolation source: surface marine sediment (0.6m) | place: French Polynesia: Moorea | collected 2018-08
CGACCTCCCCATGGCCTTTCCTCCGGTTCATCTGGAAGATATTCTGGGTGAAGTGATCAGCCGCAATGGTCTGAAGCAGCTTAGGATTGCAGAAACCGAAAAGTACGCTCATGTGACTTACTTCTTCAACGGGGGAGAAGAAAATCCATTCGAAAACGAAGACCGCTGCCTAATCCCATCTCCTCGCGAGGTTCCGACCTATGACCACAAACCGGAGATGAGCGCTCTCGCCGTTACCGATGAAGTGCTTCAGCGTATCGATTCTGATCAATATGATTTGATCGTCCTGAACTTTGCCAACATGGACATGGTAGGACACACCGGAGTTCTGGAAGCCGCCATGCAGGCCGTCCAATGTGTTGACCAATGCATCGGACGCATTGTGGAAAAGGTCCTGTCCAAAAACGGCGCACTGCTGATTACGGCCGACCATGGCAACTCCGAAACCATGATCGAAGCGGACGGCCGCATTCATACGGCCCATACCACCAACCCGGTCCATCTCGTACTGGTGGATAATCAACGCAAAGCAGTCCAACTCAAGTCAGGCGTTTTAGGAGATATCGCCCCCACCATTTTAGATTTGATGGGCATAGCGCAACCCCGGCTGATGACGGGCCAATCCCTTATCGTGAAGTAAAGACGGAGACACCCCATGCCCCGCTCGGAGCGACCCGAAGAGACACTGATCGATTTTATCACCGGCAGAACCATACCCAATCACGGTGCAGAAGAAAATCGACAGGCTGTCGAACGCCTTCTGGTTGAAGTCAAAGGGTACAACCGTGAAGATATTGAAGTCGATGTGGAAATGCCACTGGAAGTGGAAGGCGAATACTTTTCATCCACCGTCGACCTGACGGTTCGTGTAAACGGATCCAGATATATGATCATCAAATGCGCGGCCGGTTCTCTTTCCTCCCGTGAAAGAGAGGTCATCGCAGCCGCCCGGTTGATTGAAGACTATCAGGTTCCCGTATCAGTGGCATCCGATGGTGAATCCGCTATGGTATGGGACACCGTTTCCGGCGACCTTATCGGCAAGGGGTTGGACGCAATTCCATCACAATCCGCGGCAGCGGCAGCCTTTGATCTCGGCAGATCAGTCTCTTTAGAAGATAGTCGCCGGCGGCGCCAGATGCTGATTTACAGAACCTACGCGACGCGATCGTGCGCCGCCAAGGATTCAGCGTCAGACATAAATAAATAGCGGCAGGACTTTTTCAGACCTGCCGCCAACATTGACTTAACGTATATTGTCTTCTATTGCCCTGCGACATCTTTACTGCAATGTTTGCACACTTTGGCCCTTTTTTTAATGACCTCGGCGCAAAAAGGACATTCACGGGTAAAATAGCGCTCGTGAATTTTTGCGACGGATCCGTCTATGGCCTCTTGGAGTTTTTGATTGGCTGCCCGCATACACCTTAACGGCTCCACAGCTTCAAGCTCGGCAATATCACCGACCATCTCGGCGGCCTTGATTCGGACCCGTACCGGTTCGCAAGGATCGGTAAGCAACTGCATTGCAGTAACACTGTCCTTGTTCACATAGCAATCGGCCAAAATGGAAAAGCCTTTCTTTATGTTCGCTTCAAGGGCCTCTTGTTCCGCCTGGGCCTGATCGTCAATGATCTGCCCTTTGGCGCCCTGTGGGCTAAACACCGGCATACATTCATACTGGTCGGTTCCCGGATAGTTGAAACATCTCATGGACGCTTTCTGGGCAAAATTCTCTTCCAAGGTATCCCACCCCTGGGTGTACAGAGAGCACTCGTCATTAAAGCAGAGAAACAGATAGGGTTCGCCCCACCCCAAACCGTCAGAAAAGGTCACTGGCGGCACCTCCCACAAACTCATCTCCTGTTTGCAATGGGGACAAATGGGTTTTGTCATTTCAAGAACCCGCTCTAAGTATTCCTGTTTTGTTTCCATAACCATTAGGTACACTCCATTTATTGATTTGCCGGTGTTTTACGGCATTCAGCAAGGTCTAAGGTAAGGCAATATAGCCCAATGTCAATGCAATTCCGAGACGGTACCGTAAGGGAGGTTGAATACCCCAAAGCGCGCAAAAATGCAAAAAAATGTGATTCGGATAACGTTTGCCGTCACCATGATCGGGTTGAGCCTGGTTTAATTCTTGACCCACAGCCCGTGTTGGCTAATCCGTGCATTATTTGTAACGGCATACCTATTTCAAACCGGCCTTATACGATTCTGACCTATGGCCGTTATTCTGACAAAAGCTTCATTCAGACCAGGCACAAAAGATGAACTGCAGGTGCTTCTGCTGACAGCAGCGCAGCGCTCAACGGGTATGGCTGCTTGATCCATAAGCACAGAGCGAAAGAGATCGCTGCTGTTCTGCCGAAAAACATCACGAGAGGGGTTTACAAGGGACTGTTCGATATGCTTCTATCGAATCCATGGATTCAGATTCTATCAAATCATGCTACAACAAAGCCTTGCAACTTCTAGCGCGACGCGATCACTCCAATGCTGAACTGGAAAGAAAATTACGGTCACGTGGCTACGGGCAATTGGAGATACAGACTGCGATCAGTGAATGCCTGCGGCTCAATTATCTTAACGATAGCCGTTTTGCCGAGACATATGCCAATCAACTGCAGCGAAAAGGATTCGGAATCAATGGTATCAAACACAAGCTCTATAGCAAAGGGATATCGGATTCCGTTATCCAGGAGGTCGTGGCCGTCCAAGGATCCGACGCCATACAACTGGAGCAGTGCCGGCGCGTCCTGGCTAAAAAACTGAAACCACTGACTGGAAACACCTCGGTCGCGAGCCGAGGTCCAAAGCTCCACCGATTCCTTTACAGCAGGGGATTTTCAAGCCAGATTATTCGGAAGGCCATTGATGAGGCAGTTACCGGTAACGACGCTACCGCCGAATAGTGGATACGTCAGCCAGACACGTTTTTGGGGCAGGGGTTCACGCACCCTGCCCCACGGATTGAAGGAAAAACTACTTCATTGGCTATATTAAACGTCTTTTCCTTTAGCGGTATTACGTAGAACGGCTTTCATTTGCTCACACACCTCATCGGGCAGCCGATTCCCATCCTGATCAGTTGATGCATCACCCTCCGGGGTCAACCGACATGCCGTGCGTATTGAATCTAGCTGGAGCCGAATGAGCTTGCAAGCCGGGCAAAGGATTTGATGCATTTTTATAGAAAACTTATCCCAAAATGACATGGGCTGATCTAAACTTTGGGATACGAGTAAGGCGTACTCCTTGCAGTTAATCATCCAACCGGCCATGATCCTTCCTCCTACGAGTCCCCATCCAACCAATTTGTCTCAAGACAGCCTCGCAGTTGCATACGAGCCCGATATAACATCACCCAACTGTTTGACTCGGTAATTGACAATTGCCGGCAAATATCGCTGGTGCTTAACTCTTCAAATTCCCGCAGCATAAATATTTCCGATAACCGGGGCGGCAGATTCGAGAGACACTGGTAGAGCACTTCCATAAATTCCTGCTGCTCATAAGCTGACCCTGGATTAACCGTCCATTCATTGGGTTTCACCTTCCAATGCCCGGTATCGTCAAACAACTGATCCACATTGTTGGCGATGGTTTCTATGTCGTCCGTCGTTTGCCTATTGCTTTTCCGCCTGTAATGATCAACGATCTTGCGTTTCAAAATAGCGATTAACCAGGTCTTAATGGACGATCTACCCTGAAATCGCTCGAACGCCTTGATCGCCGCCACCAGCGCTTCCTGCACCAGATCCTGGGCTGTCTCCGTATCTGAGACCCTTGAAAGCGCATACCGGTACATATAGTTTCCATACAGATCGACCCACTGTTCGGGGTCGGACATCGCATCATCTCGGCTTGATGAACTGGGTGACATCTGGCTGTCCTTATCATATGTAAGTAGTGGGGAAACCAGATCCATGTATATCAAACCGAGCCTTTAATTTCAATGACTGACGGAGTATCGTCCCTTATGCAAGATTGTCGTTCCGATCCACAGCGCCTTACAGATGACCATCGCTTTTGAGTCGATTCGCTCCTTGACTGCCTTCCATCATGGGTGGGCCCATTCGATAGATTCTCGGCACACCATTTCGTCTGCTTCCGTTGACAGGGAGGATCATCGCTTTACTATTAGGCAATGACATCACAAATGCAGGCTCAGAAGGCCCAATATAAGGGATACGGCCCTCACGCCGTCAACAGAAAGCCACCGGGGTGCGTCACATCCACTTGCGTGAATCCGCCCCATGACACATCATCCTCATCAAAGGGAGGCCGGTATGGATGGCAGCAATAAAAAATTTATCATGGACCTGGAGCATTTGAACCGCTTCAACAGTGAAGGATGCCCGGCATGCGGGCAAAAATTTACATTGGGTGAACCCGTGGTTGTTGCATGCGGTGCATGGGAAGGCGGCGCAAAGGTCATTCATGAAAATGAGGCGGTCTTCGACCAGAGAACAGGGCAGTTCGTCGAGCGAAAGTGCCATGCCGCTCAAACCAACCGCGTATTGCGATAAGCTGCAGTTTTCTCCGCAAACGCGTCAGCACCACCCCAGATTAGAGTTGATAAGAGGGATTGGCCCGGGAAGATCTGCCCGATTCATGGATAAGACCTTTCTTTCACCGTTCACCGCTGTGTTGACATATAGAGCAGCGCGATCCAATAAAAAAAACAGCCAAGCCTTGTGGCTTGGCTGCTTTTCATAAAATCAATATTCGGTGGAATTAGATAGCGTCTTTCAATTTCTTTCCAGGTTTGAACTTCACAACGTTAGTGGCCTTGATTTTAATAACTTCGCCAGTCTGGGGATTTCTGCCTTTGCGGGCTTTGCGACGGGTCTTCTGAAAGGTACCAAATCCGACCAGGGTGACCTTTCCATCTTTTTTCTTCAGTGCTTTGGTTACACAGGTAATAAAAGACTCAAGGCAGGTTTGAGCAGCAGCCTTGGTAATGCTGGCATCTTTGGCCATTTTTTCAACGATTTCCGCTTTAGTCATCTGAATTCCTCCTTTTTAAAAAAAAATGAAAAGACTACGCCAACACACATTCTATGAGGCATTTACAGCCTGGCCGTTCCTTTGTCAACACATAAATGTAGACCAGACGTGGTTTTTTAGGCGCATGCATGTAAAGATCCACCAGAGACGTGAATATGCTCATTACTATCATCACAATTTTTTAAAGTGATCATGATGCGTCGCAGGCGCTTTAAGGAAACGAACATAAGCCAATGGTCGACACACCCGCCCATAACCTACTGTTATTCCATTTTATTCATATAGGGCAGGAATGAGGACGGTATCGAGATGCGATGGCTTTCAGGGCACAGCAGTATTTCGGTCCATGGTGCGATACTGAATCGCTTCCGAAATATGATGGATATCGATATCCCTTTTCCCGCACAAGTCCGCTATGGTCCGCGCGATTTTCAGGATTCGATAAAAGGCACGGGCTGAAAATCCAAATTTATCTACCGCGGCTTCAAGCATGGTGCTGCTCTGCGGGTCCAGCTTGCAATGGGTGCGAATGAACCGGCTGTTCATTTGTGCATTGCAGTATTTATCGCTTTTTCGGAACCGCTCCATTTGTAACTGCCTCGCCGTAACCACCCGGCCGAGGATTCGGTTCGAATCCTCGGCCGGCGGAAGATGTGACAGGTCTTTGAATGATACAGCTGGAACCTCGACATGGATGTCCATGCGATCCAAGAGCGGCCCCGATATCTTTGACCTGTATCGAGAAATCTGTTGATGTGTGCATCGACACTCATTTTTGATGTCCGTTGAATAACCGCAAGGGCATGGGTTCATTGCTGCTACAAGCATAAAAACCGCCGGATAGGTCATGCTGGAAGCTGCACGGGAGATGGTCACACAACGATCCTCAACCGGTTGCCGAAGTACTTCCAACACATGCTTCTTATATTCCGGAAATTCATCTAGAAAAAGAACGCCATTGTGTGCCAGACTCACTTCTCCAGGCCGGGGATTTGCGCCGCCACCGATCAAGCCTGCATCTGATATCGTATGGTGGGGAGAACGAAATGGCCGACGGGTCACCAATGCCTGGTCAGCATTCAGCATCCCGACAATACTATAGACCTTGGTCGTCTCAATGGCCTCCGCATGGGTCAATGGCGGTAAAATTGATGGCAGACATCGTGCCAGCATGGTTTTTCCGGCCCCCGGCGGCCCAATCATAAGAATATTGTGCCCTCCTGCGGCTGCAATCTCCAATGCACGTTTAACGTACTCTTGCCCTTTTACCTCCGAAAAGTTCTCCAGCGAATGACCGTCCAGTTGGAAGAGCTCCTCAACCTTTGTTTCTTCTCTTGCCAGGGTAAGACTGCCGTTAATGAACTCAGCCACCTGAGACAGGTTTTCAACCCCATATACTTCCATGCCCTGAACGACCGATGCCTCTTTGCGATTGTCGAACGGCACAACAATACCCTCATAGCCAGCCTCTTTCGCAGCGATCGCCATGGAAAGGGATCCGAATACCGGTTTGACCCGGCCGTCCAGACTGAGTTCTCCAAGGAAGAAGTATCTCGCCAGTTTCTCTGCGGGTATCATGCCGGTTGCCTGCAAAATACCCAATGCAATTGGCAAATCAAATCCCGTCCCTTCCTTTTTTATATGCGCTGGGGCCAAGTTGACGGTGATGCGATCATCAGGAAATCTGTAACCTGAATTGGTGATAGCTGATTTGACTCTCTCCTTGCTCTCTTTAACAGCGGTTTCAGGCAACCCGACAGTGGTGAAGCATGGCAATCCGGGCATGATATCTACTTCGACTTCTACCGGGTAAGCGTCAATACCGATCACCGCACTGCTTAATACTTTAGCCAGCACAATGTCCTCCCAATTACCCCAAAATGCATAATTTAGTTGTCAAAAGGACGCATCTTGGGTAAAGAGTGTGTCAAAATGCACACACTTTGACACTCCCATACACCTGCGGTGTCGAAAATGTGGCATTTCAACAACAAATTAAGGTCCTTACAGCATGGATCGAATCCAATGCCGGTGAAAGGGCATAGATTTTGCTGGTACGATTGGTAGCGAACAGGGTTTACGTATAATGCGACTGTAGAGCTGGATTTGGAACCGATTGGAACATAGCAGCAATGCCCTTGGGCCACAAGGATATAAATAAGAATGAATTTAACATATAGTCAAAAAACCATCGAGAAAGAAGCGACATGCACCGGCGTTGGCGTGCACTCCGGAAAGGTTGTGCGTCTGAACGTCAAACCTGCACCGATTAATCATGGAATCCAATTTGTGCGCACAGACCTGCCCAACCGGCCATGTATCCCGGCCAGATTCAACAGGGTTGTGGACACAAGTCTGGCTACCGTAATCGGCTCGGATGGTTTCATTATCTCAACCATCGAACACTTGATGGCCGCCTTCACCGGCTTGTCCATTGATAACGCACTGGTAGAAATTAACTCCTACGAGATGCCCATCATGGACGGCAGCGCCGGTCCATTCACGCAAATGCTCAAATCAGCCGGAATCAAACACCAATCTGCGCCACGATGTTTCTTGGTCGTCAACAGTCCCCTTGAACTCTCTGAGAATAACAAGTTTGTCGGCATCTACCCGGCACCGCATTTTAAAGTGACCTGCTCCATTGAGTTTGACCATCCGGTCATCAGTTCTCAAGAATACAGCGTCATCGTAGACGGTGACCATTTCGAAATGCAGATTGCCAACGCCAGAACGTTTGGTTTTCTGTATGAGCAGGAATACATGAAGAAATTCGGACTGGGCCAAGGGGCTTCTTTGGACAATGTCGTGGTTGTCGATCAAAACGGCGTACTCAACGAAGACGGTCTGCGGTACGAAGATGAATTTGTCCGCCATAAACTGCTGGACTGCATTGGCGACTTCTCCTTGCTTGGCCTTCCGATTATGGGGCATGTCGTGGCCAGGCGCTCCGGCCATGCGTTCCACCACGCTTTTGTAGAAAAATTATTTGACCAAAAAGACACCTGGCAGACCCGCACCTTTGATGATGACCCCGCGAGGTATCAGACATCGGGGAAACAGCTTGCCAATTAGGTATACCTTGGGTATGTTTTGGCTTTGGCAAGCCGCATCGTGCAACACTGAGGCTGATTACCCCATTTAGATTTGATATCACCATGAAAAGAACCATTTTTTGGTTTACCACCATATCCCTGCTGTTGACGGTACCCCTGTTTTACGATGTCGCCAAAGCAGAGGAGCCTCGGTTGGACAATATCATTGTCACCAACACCAGGGATGACCTGTTGCTCTACCTAACGGCCAAAAGCGCCTTCCCCAAAAAAATCATTGAAGCCGTCCAAAGCGGTGTGCCGACCACTTTCACCTTTTATATCAATCTATATCGTGTCCGCGGCTTATGGCTGGATAAACGGGTCCGCGACATCAAACTGTCCCATACCGTTAAATACGACACGTTGAAGAACGAATATATTGTCACACGATCCTGGGAAGGTAATCGCCCACTGACGGTTAAGACCATTGACGAAGCCAAGCAATTGATGAGCGAAGTAGACAGCCTGGTCATCGTTCCCCTGACTCAGTTGAAGAAAGGTGAACAATATCAGATTCGGGCCAAGGCGGAGCTGGACCGAATGACCCTCAGGTTTTATCTGCATTATGTGTTGTTTTTTCTGTCTTTCTGGGATGTCGAGACCGATTGGCATACCATTGATTTCATCTATTAACCCTTATGGCCCGAGCAAATAAAACACCCCGCCCGGTAACATCCTCCGATGAGATGCGGAGACGCAAGAGGGAGCGCATTCTCATCGTGACCATCACCGTGATTGTTGCGCTGATGGCCGTCGCATTGAACCGAAAGATCTTTTTGGCTACCGATTTTTCGGTCTCCAATCAAGTGTTGATCTTCATCATGATCAACATCAATCTCCTGCTCCTGCTGCTGCTGATCTTTCTGGTTATTCGAAATCTCGTCAAACTTCTGTATGATCGCAAGCGCAAGGTCATGGGTGTTAAATTGCGCACCCGTCTTGTCATCGCGTTTATCTCCTTGACCTTGCTCCCCACCATTGTTCTATTTGTTTTTTCAATCAACTTCATCACCAGCAGTATTGAATTCTGGTTCAATGTTCCGGTTGAACAGGCCTTGAAAAACTCTCTTGAGATCGGCCAAAAGATTTACCAGCGCACCGAGCAAGACAACCGGTTTTTCCTGGAGCGCATTGCCTACCAGATCGATAAAAAAAACTTGCTTGATGAGAAAAAAAGCAATGCGCTGTCCCGCTATATTCAAATTGTTCAGCGCGAATTCAATTTAAATGCCATCGAAGTATATGACCCAAAGGCGCAACGGATCATCTACGCTGTGAATCCGCAGCTCGAATCCCAACCTTTTCAGCGCATCAGCGCCGATGACCTGCAAAAATACTCCGATGTCACCGGTGTACACACCGTTGTTACCGGATTCAATCTTGGCGAGTTGATCCGTACCATCGGGTCTGTCCCCTATGGCGTCTCTCAAAACGACGCCAAGGGGTATATTGCCGTTTCTTCTTTTATCCCTACAGATTTCGCAGCCCGGATGACCTCTATCGGACAGGGATTCGAAGAGTATCAACAGGTCAAACTTTTGAAGCAGCCGATTCAGAGCTTTTACTACATCACACTAACGGTCGTAGCGTTGCTGGTGGTCTTCTGTGCGGTTTGGCTCGGATTCTACTTGGCCAAAACCATCACGATCCCCATCATGCGTCTCGCCGATGGGACCCGCCGCGTAGCGGACGGCGACTTGAGCTTTGCATTGGACGTACAATCCGATGATGAGATCGGAAGCCTTGTATCGGCATTTAACAAAATGACAGGAGATCTGCGAATCGGGCGCGAACAACTGGAACTGTCGGCGCAAATGCTGCGAACGCAGAATATTGAAATCGAAGAGCGCCGGCGGTATATGGAGATCGTTCTAAAAAACGTATCGGCCGGCGTTATTACCATCGATTCCGAAGGCATCATCTCCACATTCAACACCTCCGCCGAGCAGATGTTAAATTTGAACGCAGGGGATATTCTCAACAAGAATTACCGCAACCTATTAGAGGGCTCGCACCTTGCGCTGGCCCAAGAGATCCTGGAGTCTTTGGAAAGCGCTCCGGAAGGGACGATCGAAACGCCCTTGCGCCTTTCCATTGACGGGCGCCCGCGCAGTTTTCTGGCATATATCAATGCACTGAAGGACGATGCCGGACGAAGTGTCGGCGTGGTCATGGTGATAGACGACCTGACCGAACTCGAAAAAGCGCAACGCATGGCCGCATGGCGTGAAGTCGCCCGGCGTATTGCGCACGAAGTTAAAAATCCGCTCACCCCTATCAGTCTCTCCGCCCAGCGTCTTCGCCGTAAGTATTCTCAGATTGTGGATGAAACCGTTTTTGATGAATGCACCCAAATGATCATCAGCCATGTGGAATTGATCCGCAACCTGGTCAATGAATTTTCCGCCTTTGCACGGTTCCCCACGGCCGATCCAAAACCCTGCGAATTGCCTCCCATTATCGAAGAAACGGTTGCGCTTTACCGGGAAGGTCATACGAATATCGCTTTTGTGATTTCCATTCAAGATGATATCCCTGCCATGAGCCTTGATTACCAGCAAATCAAACAGGCCATGATCAACCTGGTGGATAACGCGGTATCGGCCATAAGAACCGAGGGAGAAGTCACAATCGCCGTCTCACATGATCCTATTCTGAGAATGGTACGCATTGAAGTGTCCGATGACGGTGAGGGGATTTCCAATGAAGACAAGATACGCCTGTTCGAGCCCAATTTCTCAACCAAAAAGTCAGGTATGGGGTTGGGGCTCACTATTGTGAACAGCATTATCACTGATCACAACGGCATGATCAGTGTCCGAAACACTAAGCCCAAAGGGGCGAAGTTCGTCATTGAACTTCCCGTTTAGATTCTGAAAG
>JAAUYD010113711.1_pt1 | contig 10987 bp, 7 predicted proteins | sample 7278101 | NCBI WGS metagenome assembly JAAUYD01 (sample SAMN14350128, study PRJNA611818) | marine sediment metagenome | isolation source: surface marine sediment (0.6m) | place: French Polynesia: Moorea | collected 2018-08
AAACCAAAATCACCATCAAAACCCAAACCAAGAAGAAAAACACGACATCGAAAACAGTCCTCAGAATGTCGAGGAAATTGAGTCTCTTAATGATAGTGATGAACTCGGTCTTGAAAATTTAGAGGAGATAGATGGAGGTAGTTGCGGACTTAATTTTGGGTGCGGTACTAAGAATGCGCAGAATGCACTAACAGAACGTTAGTCTGTCCTGTCTGAATCCTACCAGCAACTTAATTGATTGTTTGGTAACACCATAAAAACTTAATCAACAGGAATTGTATCATGGAAAATCAAAATCAGAATCAAAACCCAAATCAAGAACAAAAACACGACATCGAAAACAGTCCTCAGAATGTCGAGGAAATTGAGTCTCTTAATGATAGTGATGAACTCGGTCTCGAAAATTTAGACGAGATAGATGGAGGTTTAAGTTGCGGACTTAATTTTGGGTGCGGTTCTAAGGGTACACAGGTGCAGTAATGGAACTTTCGTATTAGCAAATCAACGAAAGCCCTGACCAGAGAAACTTGAGCCTTATTTTTCCAGTAGCCTTACTGGGGACAACCTCTCTCAAGCCTACCTAGAGAATGTTTTGAAGCGATTGCACCTATATTTCTACTATAGGGCGGTCGCTCAAATTAAACAAGAGCTTAGATCAACACAGCATCTAATTATTTTAAAAATTGAGAAAAAATGAAATTTTTATTTTGTTCACACAGCAACTATGGTTCTATCTATCCAGCGATTGGTGTTGCAAAAAGATTACATAATCGAGGACATAAAATTCTTTTTTTGACAAGCTCAAAACTAGGTAAAATGATTAAGAAATCTGGTTTTGAACTTGTTCCCTGTGCTGAAAAAGATAACCTCGGCTTTAGAATTTATAGCTGGTTTAAACCATCTACAGTTGCCATACAAGTTAAGTATCTTGAAGATGCCATCAAACAATTCGCTCCCGATGTAATAGTCGGACAAAATTTAACCCTTGGACCACTGATTACTCGTAGACTATATGATATACCTGTCGCTATTTTGGGTCTTGCTGCCTATCTTTATCCAGCCAGTGAATCTCTTTTAAAGCGTTCTCCTCAAACAGAAAGTGAAGAGCAATTGGTTTGGCGATATGGAGAAATGATGAAAACTTATAATGAAGCTTGCCAATTATTGAAACTTTCCCCAAGTTCTGCTAATTATAGAGAAACCCCTTTACTGGGGGATTTATTCTTACTACGAACTGTTCCTGAATTAGAAGGAAATATTAATACACTACCAAAACAGGTTCATTTCGTCGGTGATTGTCTTTGGGAACCATCTGTCTTTGATACACAGTTATCAGCGTGGTTACAACAATTGGAAGATGCAAAAAAACCTTTAATTTATGTACAACCGGGTAGGTCTTTTGAAGATCCCAAGTTTTGGCCTTATTTAGTTGATGCTCTCAAAAATCGTCCTGTTTCTGTGGTTGCATCGGTGGGACGTATGGATGGAGAAATCGGTGAGATTCCCGACAACTTTTTTATTCGTAAACACATACCCCAAGGATTAATATTACCCAAGGCAAAAGCGGTTATTTCCAGTGGTCATTCCACTGCTGTACTCGGTGCTATCACTCATGGTCTACCAAGCTTGATTATTCCTTGTGGGAGTGGCACAGAAGATATTGCAGAACGTTGTCAGAATGCAGGGGTATCGATTTCTCTTTCACCCTTTGAAATGACAGCAGAAACCATAGGAAAAGCAATTGATCAACTTTTGGACTCTTCTAATTTTCAAACCCATTGCAAAGTCCTTCAACAAGCATTCATAAAAATGAATCAGAAAAACAAAGCCGTTCATTTATTAGAACAGTTAGCTTTGACTAATTATCCTCTCTTGCGTGCATGAATATATAAGTCCATACACTACATTGTTCCTATAAAAAATTGAGATTGCTGAACCACAAAGACCAAACCACTAGCCATCGAGTCCGCACTCCAACCCTCCTACAAATGGAATCAGTCGAATGCGGTGCAGCTTCTTTGGGCATCATGCTAAGGTACTACGATCGCATTGTCCCCTTATCGGAACTACGGCAAAAATGTGGGGTGTCACGGGATGGTAGTAAAGCCTCTAATCTGGTTAAAGCTGCCCGTTACTACGGCTTAAACGCCAAAGGGTTCAAAAAGTCCCTCGACAGCCTCAAAGCCCTACAACCGCCTTATATCGTCTTTTGGGGCTTTAATCATTTCCTGGTGGTAGAAGGGTTTGGCAAAGATCGGGTGTACCTCAATGACCCGGCTACCGGTCCGAGGAAAGTTGCTTTTGAGGAATTTGACGAAAAATACACCGGCGTTGTCTTGGTGATGGAACCCGGACCAGATTTTGAGCCGGGGGGTAAAAAGAAAACCATGATGGTCAGTTTAGCCTCCCGTTTGACTTCTTCTCGTCAAACCCTGCTTTTTTGTTTACTGACAGGACTCTTTCTTACCTTTCCTCGTCTGACGGTTCCGGCCTTTACCCAAGTCTTTGTCGATCGCATTTTAGTGGAAAACTATCAAGACTGGTTACGGCCGATGTTACTGGGTATGCTTGTCGCTGCGGTTTTCCAGGGACTGTTAATACGGATGCAGCTTCAAGGGTTGCGAAAACTGCTCATTAAACTGTCTGTTACCCTCTCAGGACAGTTTCTTTGGCATCTTTTGCGCTTACCAGTCGGGTTTTACGCCCAACGGTTTTCGGGGGAAATTAGTAGCCGGATGCAGCTTAACGATCAAGTCGCCCAAGTTCTTTCCGGTCGGCTGGCCACCACCATAATTGACACGATCATGATGGGATTTTACGCGCTGTTGATGTTCACTTATGACCCCGTTTTAACCCTCATGACCATCTTCTTTGCCGCCCTCAATTTCATTGCACTACAAACCCTTTCCCGCAGTCGTGTGGATGCCAATATCAGTCTGGCTCAAGAATACGGTAAGGTGTTTGGGGTAGCCATTGGGGGCATTCAAGCCATTGAAACGGTGAAAGCTTCGGGCCTAGAATCGGATTTATTTACTAAATTTGCTGGTTACTATACTAAAGCCCTTAATTCCAAACAAAAACTCGGATTACAAACCCAAATTCTCGCCGTACTACCCACCTTACTCACCACCTTAGCCACCACGTCTATCCTGCTTATGGGTGGATTTCGCGTCATTAACGGGAGTTTCAGCATGGGAATGTTAGTGGCGTATCAACTTCTAGTGAGCAACTTTCTCAAACCCGTCAACAATTTAATTAATTTTGGCACTACCCTTCAAGAATTAGAAGCCGACTTAAACCGTCTGGATGATGTTCTGGAAAATCCTGTAGACCAACAGACAGAGAGGCTTCAGGAGACAGCCTCTTCTACTTACCCTCATTTGACAGTCCATTCCTTTCAACTGCAAGGAAATCTACAGTTACGGCAAGTCACCTTTGGTTATAGTCAGTTAGAAGCCCCTCTGATTGAAAATTTTAATTTAACCGTCAAACCCGGACAACGAATTGCTTTGGTGGGGGGAAGTGGTTCAGGAAAGTCCACCATCGCTAAACTCATCTGTGGCCTCTATCCCTTGTGGTCAGGGGATATTCTGTTTGATGGGGTGTCCCGTGACCAGATTCCCCGTTCGGTTCTGACTAATTCCCTGGCCATGGTAGAACAGGATATTTTTCTCTTTGCCGGCACTATTCGAGATAATTTGACCCTCTGGGATTCCACCATTCCCGAAGCAGATATCATTAAAGCTTGTCAAGATGCAGCCATTCATGAGGCCATTCTCTTTCAACCTGGGGGATACGATGCACCCCTGAGTGAAGGGGGAATGAATCTTAGTGGTGGCCAACGACAACGGCTAGAAATCGCTCGGGCTTTAGTGAGAAATCCAAGCATTCTGGTGCTAGATGAAGCTACCAGTGCCTTAGATGCAGAAACGGAACAAATAGTCGATCGCCATCTCAAACAGCGCGGTTGTTCTTGTATTGTGGTGGCCCATCGTCTCAGTACCATTCGAGATTGTGATGAAATTATTGTCCTCGATCACGGGAAAGTGGTGCAACGGGGAACCCATGAAATCTTAAGCCAACAACCAGGGCCTTATTTACGTTTAATTGGGGGACATTAACATGGTTTTTCAAGAAAATTTAGTAACTCCACTGGCTGAGTTTCAGCGTCATCAACCCTTTCTATTAAAGGATCTCCAAGGGGTTTGCTTAGTGGTTTCGGGGGAAGTTGCAATATTTGCCAGCGAAATGGCTGAGGAACAGCTTCGGGGTGAACGTTACTATCTGTTTACGCTTCATTCAGGGGAAATTTTATGCCCTGTCCCAGTAGAAGGCAGAGGACAGCAGGCAGGAGGCAGGAGGTTGGAAATTGACAGAGGATGCCAAGATCCGGCTTTATTCACCCAACCGTTAGGACTGTTAGCCGTTCCCCTCGAACCTTTACAACTGCGTCCTCTCCCCGATTTTAAGGCAGAAATTGCCCAAGGCAATGCCCCGACTATGGCACGTTTAGGCGGTTGGTTGGGTCATTTAGGGGAAACGTTAACGGAGGCAGAAGGCAGAAGGCAGAAGGCAGGAGGCAGGAGGCAGGGGGCAGAAGGCAGGAGGCAGGGGGCAGAAGGCAGAAGGCAGGGGGCAGAAGGCAGGAGGCAGGAGTTAGGAAGACTGTCTACCTGTTCTCGTGTGACTCCTTACTCCCTGGAAACCAATCAAGTGATTCAACCCCCTTCAGAGCAACTGGTTTGGGTAAAAGTACATCGAGGTCAAATGAGTTGGCAGGATTTTCCTTCATTATGCTTGGATGGAGAGTCCCCTTGGTTTCCTTTGGTGCAGGGAATGGGGTTAACAGCACAATGTCCCACAGAAATTGAAGTGATCCCTGAGATTAACCCTGAGATTGAATTCGATTTAACCGCTAGTTTAGGGGTGTTTCATGGTTATTTCTGCTCGGTTGTCCATCGTTACCGACAACAGCAACAAGAAGAAGCATTCCGTCGTTTTCAAGCCAGAGAACAGTTAAACCAACAATTAAGCGCTTCCGCCTTAGATCAATTGGTTTCGGTGCTACAGCCTCAACCTATCCTCAGCGATCGCAGGGAAACCCCGTTATTAATGGCCGCTGGGGCCGTGGGACGAAGACAAAAGATTGAGATTAAACCCCCTGGGACTTCAGAAAACCTGAATTTACTACAAAATCCCTTAGAAGCCATTGCCCGGGCCTCCCAATGTCGTATCCGTCGGGTTCAACTGTTGGGACGGTGGTGGCAAGAAGATCACGGGCCGATTTTGGCTTACACTCAAGAGGATCATTCCCCCATTGCTCTTTTACCTGAAACAGAGAAGGGTGATGGTTATCTTTTATTCGATCCGGTCAACAATTGTCAGGTTCGGGTAACGGCGACTCTTGCTCAAACCATCGCCAGGGATGCTTATGTTTTTTATCGTCCTTTACCTTTGCTGATTCATACTATCTCCCAACTGTTTCGCTTTGGTATTAGAGGGTATGAAAAGGACATTTTGTTCATGGTGATGCTGGGGACGGTGGCTAGTTTGTTGGGGATGGTGGTACCGCAAATGACGGGACTGTTGATCGATCAGGTGATTCCCGATAGCGATGGCCTACTGTTGTGGCAAATGGGTTTAGGCTTATTGGCTGCAGCTTTGGGAAAATCGGCGTTTGAACTGTCTCAAGGGATCATTACCCTACGGGTGGAAAATGGGACGGATGTTAATTTACAGTTGGCTGTCTGGGATCGATTGTTAAAAATTACCCCTGCTTTTTTCCGTCGTTACCCGTCCGGTGATTGGGTCAACCGTTTGATGGCCATTCGTCAGATTCGGGCGCAACTGAGTGGGGCGACGCAACGGACATTATTCAGTGGTATTTTTTCTCTGCTTAATTTAGGGTTGATGTTTATTTATAGTGTTAAGTTGGCTTGGGTTGGCTTGGGACTGTCTCTATTGGTTATCCTGGTGACGGGAACCTCTGGTTTGGTTTTAGTTGGCCAACAACGACAACAGGAACAGCTGGATGGGGACCTTGAGGGACTGACGGTACAACTGATCGGTGGAGTGACTAAGTTACGGGTTGCTGGGGCCGAAGAACGGGCTTTTGCTGCTTGGGCCCATCAATATAGTCAAAAAACCAAGCTCACTTTGAGTATTCAACAGATTAATGATGCTGTGTCTGCGTTGAATGAAGCATTGCCTTTAATTAGTTCTGTGTTGTTATTTTGGTTTGCTATGGGGTTGATGGAAATAGCCCAAATCAATGATAATGCCACTGGGTTAACACCGGGAACCTTTCTGGCGTTTAATGTGGCTTTTGCCACCTTTATTCAGGGGGTTACGGATTTGAGTAATACGTTAACCGATATTTTAGGGATTGTTCCTTTGTGGGAACGCGCTAAGTCCATTGTTGGGGCCCCCACTGAATCCGATCCCCATTGCACCGATGCAGGCCGGTTAAGGGGTGATCTGGTTTTAGATCGGATTACCTTTCGCTATCGCAAGGATGGTCCTTTTATTCTGGATAATGTCTCCCTCGAAGCTCATACGGGGGAATTTATTGCCATTGTCGGACCGAGTGGTAGTGGCAAATCAACGTTGTTTCGCTTGTTATTGGGGTTTGAAATGCCCCAAAGTGGCACGGTTTACTACGATGGTCAAGATTTAGGGGGGTTAGATGTTATTTCCGTACGACGACAGTTAGGGGTGGTGCTACAAAATGGTCGGGTTCAGCAAACTTCTATTTTTGAGAATATCGCTTGTGGAGCGTTAATCACTTTTGATGATGCTTGGAAAGTGGCAGAAATGGCCGGTTTAGCTGATGATATCCGACAAATGCCTATGGGAATGCACACGGTTGTTAGCGAAGGGGGTAGTAATTTATCGGGAGGACAACGACAACGATTATTGATTGCTCGTGCTTTGGTGGGACAGCCTAAAATTATTCTGATGGATGAGGCCACCAGTGCTTTGGATAACCACACCCAAGGGGTCGTGACCCAAAGTTTAGAAAGTCTGAAGGTGACTCGTCTGGTCATTGCTCATCGTTTGAGTACCATTCGTCGGGCCGATCGCATTTATGTCCTTGAGGCGGGCCGAGTGGTTCAAGTGGGTTCTTTTGCTCAATTAATGCAGCAAGACGGTCTGTTTTCTCGCCTGATTGCTCGACAATTAACTTAATGATTTCTTCCTTTTAAAAAATCAGGCAACCAGAGCAACATTAAGATTAAAAAACAAACCACAACTAATCCAAGAGAATAAGAATTATTTGAACTAATTGTCTTAACATTTTGCTGTAAAAAAAACAAATTTAGTACCCAATTATAATTAAACATTTTTTAGCTGATTATGATTAAATTAACCCTTTCTAGTTTACCCTAAAATCTTATGAATAACCAAGACAAAAATAACATTTTTAGAAAAGAATCTCTTGACCGTTTATCTTCTCCAGAAAGATTAGATCAATTAATGAATATTGTGGGGCGACAGGATTGGCTCCCTTTATCCACTTTAGGATTCTTAGTTTTTTTAGGAATACTGTGGAGTCTTTTTGGTAAAATTCCCGTCAATGTTACGAGCAAAGGTGTGTTGATTATGCCTCGCCGTGTTGTTAATATTCAATCCCCCCTCCAAGGTCAATTAAAACAACTTAAAGTCCAACCAGGATATTGTCTGAAAAAAGATGAAGTAATTGCAACCATTGATCCCTTTGAAACTCGCCAAAAGCTAGAACTTGAAAAGGAAAAATTAGCCCAATTACAAGGTCAAGAGCAACAAGCAACTACTCTTCAAATTCAACGGACTAAGTTAGAAATTCAAGCAACACAACAAGAACAAATCAGTAAAAAACAACGTCTTGAAGATGCACTAAAATTAAGTCCTATTCTCAAAGAGCGAGAAATACAAGCCATTGAACAAGAAAGAATTAGTGTCAACAAACAACTGGCTAATATTCAATCCTTAAATCCAATTTTAAAAGAGAAAACTCTGAAATCGATTGAGACACAAAAAATTAATCTTCAACAACAACTAGAAGATGCTCAAACTCTATCTCCTTTATTAAAAGAAAGGACCGAAAAACGTCGTTCATTATTAGATGAAGGGGCTATTTCTTCAGAACAGGTATTAGAAGCAGAACAAGAATACAAAAAAAATCTCCAAGAAATTTCTAAGTTAAGAGCCGATTTAAAACAGTTAGAAACCCAAAAAACAGAAGCTGAGCAAAAATATTTAGATAACCTTGATGTGATTGCAAAATATCAAGCCAAGTTACGAGAACTAGATATCAAAGAAACGGAAACTCAACAAAAATATTTAGAAAATTTAAGTACCATTTCTCAGTTAAAAGCCGAATTACAAGAACTGGATACTCAAATTAAAATTCTTGAACAAGATAACTTAAAAGCTTCCACTGATCGCCAAAATGAAATTCAAGCAGTTAAACATAACATCGCTCAATTTCAAAAACAAGTAGAATTCAATCAAAAAATTAAAAGTCCTTACGATGGATGTATTCTTGAAGTTACTAAAACCAATAATGCTTTCCTTAATCTTGGGGATAATATCGCTTCTATTAAAGTGAATGATAGCTCAGAAGAAATCGCCAGTGTGGCTTATTTTCCAGTAGGAGAGGGCAAAAAAATTAAGCCAGGAATGAATATTTATATTACCCCTGATACCGTTCGTCGTGAACAATTTGGTGGTATTGTCGGAGAAGTCAATCATGTTTCAGTTTTTCCCATTACTAAACAAGGAGCCACCAATTTGATCGGCAACCCAGAAGTGGTAGAGGAATTGATTGCCAAAGTCGGTCCAGTCATCGCAGTTCAGGCTAAATTACATCTTGATCCTGCGACTCCTAGTGGTTATCAATGGTCTTCTTCTAATGGACCGCAAAACTTACAAATAACCTCTGGAACCACCACCATTGCCCGTGTTACCATAGAAAAACAAACCCCCATCACCCTCATTTTACCCATTCTTCGAGAATGGAGTGGCATCTATCATTTTTCTGAACGATAGTGCCTCAGTCCCCACTCGAGCGCCATAGGAGAGTGAGCAACTTCTGTGCGATAGCGCCGGAGCGTAGTGAGGAACTTCTGACTTCTGACTTCTGACTTCTTAAACATACCTGATCTAATCGAGAAAAATCAGTTACAGTATTAAATAAAAGCTAAGACGCGCCCCTGATTATTATGACATCTTCTTCCCTTGCAGTTCGAGAACTTCCTATCTTCCCCTTACCCGAAGTTGTTTTATTTCCTGGTCGTCCTCTTCCTCTGCATATCTTTGAATTTCGTTATCGCATGATGATGAACACCATTTTAGATGAAGATCGCCGTTTCGGTGTGGTGATGGTCAACCCTGTCAACGGAGAAATTGCTCAAGTCGGATCTTGCGCTGAGTTAATGCGTTTTCAACGTCTACCTGATGACCGCATGAAAGTTTTGACCATGGGACAGCAACGCTTCCGAGTTCTTGAATATGTCAGAGAAAAGCCTTATCGGGTGGGTTTGGTCGAATGGATCGAAGATCAGCCGACGAGGGAAAACCTTCATCCCTTGGCGACTGAAGTCGGACAGTTGCTACAGGATGTGGTGCGTCTTTCAGCTAAGTTAACGGATCAAAAAATTGAACTACCTGATGATTTACCTGAACTTCCTGTAGAATTATCCTATTGGGTGGCTGGTAACTTATATGGAGTCGCAGCAGAACAACAAGCACTCTTAGAGATGCAAGAAACCAAAGAGCGTTTACAACGGGAAGTTGAAATTTTAACCTCTACTCGTAATCATTTGGCTGCACGTACAGCTCTTAAAGATGTGCTGAATTGATCGAAAATAATTGGGTCTAAAACCCCGCCTTAAACTCCCCCGTTAAATCACAGTAGGTTGGGCGATCAGTAATCATAGATCCCAGGGATTAAAGTTGCTCAATATCCGTCTTTTTGACAGGTAACACTGGATAACTACCGTATATCTTGAGAACCTTTGTATGATCCCTTAACCCATCGAGGGCCTCAGTGATGTTAGGAACATCATGGCTCCCTTCCACATCAAGATAAAAGACATATTCTCCTAGCGATCGCTTAGTGGGACGAGATTCAATGCGACTTAAGTTAATGTTTCGTTCAGCAAACACCTGTAATGGTTTCATCAGGGAACCCGGTACATTTTCAGGGACGCTGAAAGCTAAAGAGATACGAGTCCCCACCGTAGGACTGGGATCAGGATCTAAGGCCATTACCCAAAAGCGAGTACAGTTATCGGCATAGTCGTTAATATGATTGACTAAGATAGGGACATGATATAGTTTGGCCGCACGAGGGGCCGCGATCGCTGCTGATCTGGGTTCAGGGTTGATTTTTTGTAAGGCTTCGGTGGTAGAATTGGTAGGAATTAAGGCGACATTGGCTAGGTTTTGCTGTAACCATGCTTGACATTGTGCCAACGCTTGAGGATGGGAATAGACGGTTTTGATCCCACTTAGAGAGGTTCCCCGTGAAAACAAAGCATGGATAATAGGCAAAACTAACTCTTGTTCAATTTTTAGCCCATCGAGTTGCCATAATGTATCTAAGGTACTGGCGACGCTCCCTTCCGTTGAATTTTCTACCGGAACCACTGCTTTTTGGGTCTCTCCTTTAGCAACAGAATACAAAGTTTGAGCAATACTGGGATAAGGACACAAAAGAGAGGGTTGTCCTTGAGTGTTTTCTAACCAATGTGCATAAGCTAAAGCTGCGGTTTCTGCGTTGGTACCAACGGGTCCAAGATGAGCAATAGAAATGACCATAAGCGATGTTTTGAAGAGTTGAATGTTAGAGGTTAACTGCTTTGTCTAGGTAGCAAAAATCTATATATATCTGCTCTATATATATCTGCTAATATATTATAAAGTTTAGCAGATTATTTGACCATTTTTTAACAATTCATCAAGGAAAGCTAATAGTAGCAAATGCACAAACTTTATCACCACA
>JAAUYD010195507.1_pt1 | contig 10987 bp, 16 predicted proteins | sample 7278101 | NCBI WGS metagenome assembly JAAUYD01 (sample SAMN14350128, study PRJNA611818) | marine sediment metagenome | isolation source: surface marine sediment (0.6m) | place: French Polynesia: Moorea | collected 2018-08
CTAATAAATAAATCTATCGATAGTTTAGAAGAATTGGTTTATAAAATCAGTTTAGATAACGAGATTACAATCAATCAAAACATTTTAAATCGAGTCGAATTTCCTGAAATCAAAGAAGAGATTAGGCACAATCTCAAAGAAGCGATTGCAGATAAGAAAAGATATGATTTAGCTAAGAAATTAGAATATCTAAACTAATCGATATAAAAAGCTTCTCTTCAAGGGAAGCTTAAATAACTCAAACTATGAAAATAATCAATCGAGACTTACTAACAATTGAAAGCGGAATTATAGCGCATCAAGTAAACTGTCAAGGTAAAATGGGTGCTGGCTTGGCTCTTAAGATTAGAAAGAAATATCCAGAAGTTTACGAATATTACAGGCATAATATACCCAAGCGTGGCGACGTTCAAATAATACAAATATCACCTAAATTATTTGTAGCTAATCTAGCAGCTCAGCAAGATTATGGCAGAGTAAAAGGCAAAAGATATACTAACTATGGTGCTTTTAGAAACTGTTTAATTAAAATTAGAGCTATATCTAGCGATCGCAACTTGATTCCTTATCTTCCTTACAAAATAGGTTGCGGTCTTGCTGGTGGCGATTGGTCGATGATATCTGGTTTTATCGAAAGACATTTACCAGATGCTGTAATTTGTAAACTAGAATCCTAATTAATCTATTTACCTGGCTGCTGAAGCGATATTTCTAATCTTTAGTTCGTCAGGTAAATTAGCGATCGCATTACTTTAGATTAATCGAAACGTGATATTAGAAATACTTCTTAATTAGAGACATGGCAGCAATCGGTTTTGAAATGAAGTTATCTAAATATCGTGGTCGCATTCGCTCCGTTGTCTTTGAACCCCCCCCCAAACCCCCCTCAAGGTGGAGTTCATGGTCGCTGCGCGGCTCTCTCTCAGGCTTTCCCATTTTAACTCGAGCAGTCAAGACGCATTTTTGTAGATATTTTTTAGCGGATAAAAATGACTTATATTGACAGCTCCCGTTCTTTTAAAAGCAAACTGATTGAGGTTTAAATTATGTTTGAATTTGCTTTTTTTGAATTGAGTTTATTTTGTTTAAAGTTAGTTTCAGAACAGGAGTATCAAGAGTATTTAGATACTATTTTACCTTTTTAGTTTAAAGACTAGGGATTAAGTTCCCTAGTTATTCTACTATTTTTATTTGGTTATAAAAAAAATAAATCAAATAAAAAGCTTCGCTTAAATTGAAATTAAAAATAAAAATAAGGAGATTAAAATGTCCAAAGTAAGAATCGATTTAATGCCAAAATCTTTAAGATTAGAAACTTTTGCAGAAGCAGAAGCAAATAAAGCTAAAAGAGCTTGGAAAAAGTTATTATTCAATATCTGCTATTCAATAGCTCCCAAATATTGGAATAGATTATACAGGGAAAAACAGTTATTGACTCAAGCAATGGCTGATGGAAGTATCGATGCTCAAAGAATCCAAAAGGATAAAGATTGGACTGAATGGAACGAATACAGTAGAGAACAAATTAAAGTAATTCGTAATTATCTCTACAATCAAGTATTAGCTAATGCAGATATCGATGAAGTTACCGAATTTGTAAATCAGTATATCGATCCAAATATCAGTAAAGAACAATTAGTAGAGAATGCTAAACTTAACTATCAAAAGTATCAAGAATCGCTTAAAAATAAACAAGTTACTCAGTATTACGATAATTATAGACAACCTAGTTGCGATGAATTAATACAAGATTACTCTGAATCAGAAAAAGATGAAATTACTGAAGAATTAGTAAAAGATTACCCGCAATTAAAGCAGGTAATTACCGAAGAAAGTGATTTAATCAAGGATTTCGACGAACAATTATCAGATCCGAAATATGTCAGCACTAAAGCAACAATAATTGGAAGGAATGGCGAACATATTCCGTGCTGGTTGCAGCTAAATCAAGAAACTAAACAAAGAATTGTAATTGCTAAATGGTCTGGCGCACTAATCCAACGTAGAGCATCAGATTTTAAAGTCAGTAAATCAGATCGAGGAATACTACTGATAGCTAAACCTAAAAAATAAGTAAATTATAAGGTCGGCTAGTCCGGCCTATTTATTACCCAAATATTCGCTGAATTTACCATTCTCAGATTTACCAGTATGTCTGAAGCGATCGCTGCTTAGAAAATAGCAGTATCTAACCTCATTTATGTTAACAGCAACAAGAACAATTCCTAAAGCTAAAAGAGCTTCCTTAACTCTAATAACTAACCATTCAGGATGAATATATTCTCCTTTGGGATAAGTAATCATAAAATGCTTTTTGTTTTCCCGATCGTTAAATATATTTACCCAGCCACAGTTACAGCGATCGAGGAAAGCTTTAGTTTCAGCATCGACAGAAAGTTTAATTTTGCCAAACAAAGACATCGCTAAGTCTCTATCTAGATCGTGATTCATTTATACTAATCGCTCAACAGAAATATTATACCAACAGTATTTAAGAGATCGATCGCTCGTCGGGCGGGGCAGCAGATTTTTATTTTTATCGATTCTAAGGTTGCTGCCCCACCACTCCTCAACTCGCAGAAAAATATCGCAACGCTCTAGTTAATTAACAAGTAATTACTATTAATAAACAACCAAATAAAATAAATAAAAAGCTCCGCAAAAGATAAATTCATAAAGGAGCATAAAGATGATTAATGCATTAAACTTATTATATTCTAAATCCAGTGCAGCCCGAATATTAGGATTAGAATATAACGATATTGAAAGAATAGAAATCTGGTCTAAAGTAATTTGGGTTAAGCCATTTAATCGCAAAGCTTCAATGATATCTAAAAAGGTCTTCAAGCAGCATTTTGTAGATATTAGAAAACAGCGATCGCTCTCTTTACAACTTACAGAACATCTTTACAATTCCAATGCTTTTACAGTACGAAATCCTCGCAAAGATACTCACTATACAGTTTATCTGGTTGAAGATGGTCTTGAATGCGAATGCGAAGATTATCTAAATCAAATTCGATTTATTGGTAAAGCTTGCTGCAAACATTGCTATCGAGTTCTCAATCATTTAGGTCATCGATCGCTTGCTGAATATTTAAATGATAAATCAATCGCTTAATCGATAGCTGGAGGTAACTTTAATTAGTTATCTCTATAAAAAAAACAAATAAAAAGTTTCACTGAAAATGTAATTAATTAGGAAAAAAACTGATGTTCATTAATGTATTTGAAGTCCCAGAAACTAACGGAATTATGTACATACCTGGCAGACCCAGAGAGTACAGAGCTGACTGTAAAGCTGGAATGTTTAAGATAGGAGAATCGAAAATCACAGGCAATGAATTAAATATCGAAATCTTAAGCTGCGATACTTTTGAAGCTGAATTATTTAATTATCCACGTCAGCAATGGTTACAAATTATCTTTGTCGATACGGATAATATTGTCAGTCACGTACTGTTTAAAAACGAATCTCTCGACAATTTTATCGAAATGTTTAGAGACTTAAGTAAAGATAAAAAAGCGTTAGGAACTGGCATCATCAAAGCAACCATGAACAAGCGATCGAGCGATACAGGAACTTACTATGCTGTCGAATTTAGTTGGCAAGAAAACAAACCAGAACGAGTCAAAGAATTGAGTAAATTTCTTCAAAGCAATCGAGTTTACTCGGCACGATTCAACGAAACTCTAGCACAAGCACAAATAACAGCAGCAGAACCAAAGAAAATCGAACAAGTAGAGGAAACTTCAACAAAAGTAAACGGTAAACGTTAACAAGTTTGGGGGATTAATTTCCCCCTTTTAAAGTATCCAATATCTGAATTTATAATTGTTCGATCGCATTCCAAGATCGTACTAAAACACTGCTGACTTCTGACTTCATTGCCAAGGTAAAGGAACTTCTATAATCGAATTGCTCCCAGCTTCAGAGTAGCCGACGAACAAAAAATTTCCCCTAATGTAACTATGTAGGGCAATAAAACCCTCTCCGTTATCGATTAGATAGCTATGGATTCCCAATTGGCTGACTCTTTTTCCAAAGCGATCGAACATAGCATTATTAATACGATCGCTTGCAAAGCTATTGGGACATTTTATGCTTAAAGTCTTCTTACTTTGACAAATAACAAACCTTAAATCGCAAAATAGCAGCACTAACCTCACATTTTCTGGTGCGGCTTCAATAAATTTATCCAATACAATTTCATCTATCATAGCGATCGCGCAATACATAAATACTAAAAAATTATCTAAATAAAAACCTTTAGGGCAAGTGAAGTAAACAAAAATAATCAAAATGAACTATTTCTCAAAAGACCCTAATTACGTTCCTAAAAACCTAATCAAAGAATTAGAAGAATACGAAATCTTAGAGCATCCTGCTTTTAACTTTGGCGATAAAGTTAAATTAATCGATCAGTCCAATCCAGATCCAACTCAATGGCAAGAATACGTCATCGTTGGTATGATGCATGACGGAATGCGCTATCGTAATGTCGATGCTTGGATTGCCGATGCTCCCGAATGGCAATACTGTATCAGAAAAGCTAACGGAATGAGCGAATCTAAATGGGTAGCTGAAGAAAGATTGACTCTCAATACTCTTAATTTACAAGGTATCGAACTGGACGAAGAACCTTTCTAAGAATCTTTATAATCCAGTTCCAGCAATAGATTCAATAACTTTTCCTACGGGAGTAATCAGAAATTAACTTGAGACTTTATCCCGTAGGAATAAAATCTGAAAAGTCAGATACAGCAACAGATACGAGAAATAATAAACATAAAAACCTGCAATCTAGATGAAAATACAAACATCAACTAAGAACGTAGCTCGATCGCTAAATTAAAATGTTACAAATCAATTAAAGTGGAGACTTAGGTTGATGAATTCAGAACAAAAATTAATAGAAAAATGGCGAGAATTACCTTTAGAGAAACAGCAAAAAGTGTTGCAGTTTGTCGAATCGCTTAAAGAAGATAAATTAGCAATTAAAGAACGTCCTTTTGGGCTTTGTAAGGGAGAATTTACCGTTCCCGATGATTTTAACGCACCGTTACCCGATGAGATTTTAGATTTGTTTGAAGGTCAATGAAGCTTCTTTTAGACACTCATATATTTTTATGGTTTATTAGTGGTAGCGATTTCTTATCTCAAAAACATCGTCAAGAGATTGTCAATTTAGACAATGAAGTATTTTTGAGTGTTATTTCTGTTTGGGAATGTACGATTAAATATCAACTTGGGAAATTACCATTACCTGAATCTCCTGAAATTTATCTGCCGAGAGAAAGAAAAAGACATTTTATCGACACTCTCACTATCGATGAAAAGACGATCGCACAATTAATTAAACTGCCTCCACTGCACCGCGATCCTTTTGACCGTCTTTTAATCTGCCAAGCCAAAGAATACGATCTAGTTATGGTGACTCAAGATAAGGCAATTTTAGCTTATTCTACGCACCGCGTACACGAAGTGCAGCGAAGCTAGCGGATCTCTTCGAGATCGCCTTTCTTAGTTAGTTATAAATTTAGTAATGGCGATCGATCTCGATATCCATTAATTTAATAATCTCTACAATCCATACAAAGCAATAGATTTAAGAACTTTTCCTACGGGAGCGAACAATAATTGACTTTCTACTTTATCCCGTAGGAACAAAACAGTAAAAACCAGACAGAGAAATAAATACAAGAAATAAAATAAATAAAAACCTTCAGGAATTGTGAAATTAATTAGAAAATTAAAATGACTAATAACAATTCCTTGTGGGGTCAAACAAATCAGTTAGAAGATTTAGAACAGCAATGGCTAGAAATAGATCTTTCTTATCTCCCAGAATCGGAAAAGGAAAAAGCTCGATCTGAAATATTCCAAGAATGGATCGACAAAGCTGAAGACTGGGAAGCTAAAATCGAATCCTGCGGCTATGCTGCCAAATGTTTGGAGAAAGAAGCTGAAGCGATCGCTAGTATGATCAGCGACCTTAAAAGCAGACAGCAAAGGAAAGAAGCAGAAGCTAAACGACTCAAAACTTACATGATGATGGCGATGCAGTCTCAAGGTATAGCAAAAGTAAAGGGGAAGTACAGCACTATCTATACCAGCACATCTTCATCAGTTCAATTGAGTTTGCCTATCGAAGAATTACCATCAAAATATCACAAACAAAAGATAGAAGCCCACAAACAATTAATTAAAAAAGACTTAACCGCAGGCAAACCCATTAAAGGAGCAAAAATCGAACAAAGAAGTAGTTTGGTAATTAGAATCAAATAGCAATTAATAGATGGCAGTCTCCTTAATTGGAGATTGTCACTAAAAAATGTAAAAATTTCACATTCTACAAAATTACTACTATTTAATAAAGAATTTGCGCTAAAATTAGAAACTACACTTCAGCAATAGCATTAAATTACTATCTTTTAACAAATAATTCAGGTTAATTGCATTTTCTTCTAAAATATGTATCCAAATAGCTATTTTAGAAACACAAATGATAATCTTAAACTATAAGACTCATAATAATAACAAATCAAAAGAAGATTGGCAAAATTCTCTCATTAATCACTTCATTGACATGGTAAAAGCTTCTGATGGAGATTTTAATGTTTTAAAAAATCTTTCTAATTCTACCTATGACCCTGAAAGCGTTCAAAAAACGATCGAATTCCTTTCTAGAAACCCTCAAGGAAAAAGAGCTTTTCAAGAGCGTCCGCGATTAGAAAATGTCGATTTTGAAAAACTCCAGGCTTTAGAGAAAAATACTCTCGGATATTGTTATGCCAAACACACGATCGAGAATAATCTCAAAACCCTTCAAGGCAGAACTGTTAATAACGATTGCGATTTTTTGAGAGCGCATATAAGTGAAACCCACGATATTTGGCACGTAGTAACAGGTAGCGATACGACCATTTACGGAGAAATTCAACTAGAAGCTTTTTGCGTCGCTCAATTCTCTACTTCCAGATTTTGGTTGTCATTAGTAACAAAAAATCTGTTTAAAGCTATGTTATTCGATATTGAAGTCTCTTCTGGATATATGGACGCTTTAACTAACGGCTGGTTGATGGGCAAACAAGCAAAACCACTTTTTGGATTAAGGTGGGACGAATTATGGGAAACTCCTTTGAACGATTTGCGCGATTCTTTAAATATTGTGAATCCGATCGATTAATAAGTGTATTGACCCATTCCTGAAGTGATTTGGAGTGGATCGATACCCTTAATTTTTTCAGCACTGATAAACCCATTGCAAACAAAATCAGTTCATCCATACACACAATGTTAGAATTATGTCAATACGAAACTCCTAGAATGTTTTGTTTGGATAAATCTAAATACAAAAGAGAAATATCCCTCAAATAAAAATAAATTTTTCTAAAAGTTAGATTGACTTACCCTCTGAGCCAAAGAAATAAAAACTTGAACTAAATCAGCATCAGAAGAACTTTGCAGGCAAGAGCCTATCTCTGAAGCGAACAAACAACCGTAAATAATACTAAAATCTAACTCCGAAGATTGAAGTATTTTCTTTACCAAAATAGACCTATCTTCGACAGAAAGTTTGTCAATATCAGATTTAATGCGATCGACATCAATTAAATTGTTTTTTGTAATCATGGAACGGCAATAACTTATGCTAAAGCCTTATTCTTAGAGTCTGCTTCAATGACAATTTCTGACCATCTATTACCTAAAGCACCTAAGATTTTGGCTATATCTTCTTTATCAGCATTACCAATAATAACTTCCCAGTCAATGTTTTGTTTATCACAAAATACTGAAAATAACCCCAATTCCCTCCAATATTCTTTTTGAAAATCTTCAGGCATTGATTGGATCAATTCAAAAAATTTAACTACCGAGATATCGCTATAACCATTTAAAAAACGGCTCAACAAGCTAGTTTGCAAACCGGAAAACTTGCATATTTGCCTCTGAGAATAGTTAAATCTATAGTCAGCATTAACTTTTTTGAATATTAATGCATATTTGGAAATTTTATTGTCAGCCATTGAATTAAATCTTAATATAGCAAATATTCAATTTTATTCTAAAATTAGAACACTGCAAATCAAGGAAGATAGGTTATTTGTCCCGTTCTTAGACTAGGCATTTACATCTAAGTCTAGCAGTTCGAGCAATTTAAAACCATTAAGCAAAATTAACCGTTAGTTTGCAGTTTTAAGCAACTAGTTAAGTCTCGATTGGAAATTAACAAGACTAGATATATCAGACGTGCAGTCGAATGTCAGTAGTTAATTATAAATCGACTTTCAGCTTAATAAAAATTCAACTCCAATTTGAAAGACGTAAAAATGAATGAAAGATTTTTAAAGCTAAACCAAATAAAAGCAGAAGTTTGGTCGATAGAAGCTGCTTGTTTAGCATTTGAGGTTCGGGTAACAGCAGAAGTCTTGGTAAATGATGATGAGGTATTTTCGTGAGCAAAAGAAAAATTGGAGAAAAATTTTGTCCCATAACTGCTAAAAGAGCTAGGGACTGGTATCAAAAGAAATACCTTTCTACAGCAGGATATCTGCTAATTATCAAAGAAATTCTCCGACCTCCAGGAGTAAACCTCAAAATCGATAATGTTTCTAAATTCTGTGCTGAATGGGGCATCAGTCGAGCAGCATTTTACCGAGCATTAAGCACTCTTAATGTTAATAACGACGGAAGCTGGGAAACTTCTGGATCGATAACACTCTCAACTACATCCGAGCAAAACTGTTCCAGGAGCGAGAAAAGTGTCTCTCAACCGGACAGTTGTCTCACGAACGAACAATTGTCCCAGGAGCGAGAAAAGTGTCTCTCAACCGGACAGTTGTCTCACGAGCGAGACGCAAAATCCCACGAGCGAGACACAGAATCCCACGAGCGAGACACAGAATCCCACGAGCGAGACACAGAATCCCACGAGCGAGACAATCGAGCTTCAAAACCAGCTCCCAGTAAGGATTCTGAAAGGCCTCAGACTATTCAGACTTATACAGACTTTATAAAGACTTTCTCAGACAGCGAGAGAGAGGAGTTTTTTAATTCAATAAATGAAATACAAAGACAGTATCTAGAAAATAATTGGCAAAAATTTCTAAATTATTGTTTCTCGGAATGCGATCGCCTGCCAAACCCACCCACTCTACCCGAATGTTTTATTCGCAAGCATTTTCTTGAAATGGCCCGCAAATTTATTAGGTGCGCGCCGCCGGATGTAGCACAAAAGATTACAAAGAAAAAACGAAAGCATCCATACATAGAAGAAATGCACAGGCTAGAAGAGGAGCTTAGCAGGCAATGAGAGAGACTTTTTCCGAAGAAATGAAGAATTACCTACCACCACAAAATATCGATGCAGAGGAGTCAATTTTAGGCGGTATTCTCCTAGACCCAGAAGCATTAGATCGAATAATCCACATAATTAAAGTTGATGCTTTTTACGTTCAAGCACATCGCCATATTTATCAAGGGGCGATCGAACTTAACCAAAAAGGACAACCGACGGACTTGATGACGGTGACCACTTGGTTGGCAGATCGGGGATTGCTCGATAAAATTGGGGGAACTGCTACTTTAGTCAGGTTAGCAAGTCGGACAGTATCGGCTGTCAACATCGATCGCTATGCGGAGTTAGTGATGGATAAATATCAACGTCGTCAATTAATTTCGTCAGGACATGAAATAATCGATTTCGGTCACGATACTGCAACGGAATTGGACGAAGTTCTCGATAAGTCACAAAAGAAAATATTTGAAATCACACAAGGGACAAATCAAAACATCGAACATAACTCCGATATTAGTTCTAGAGCATACGATCTTTTAGAGGTAGACTCGCCAATTTACCCGACTGGATTGCGATCGCTAGACGATCTGATCGTTGGTTTTGAAGCTGGGATGATGACCATCGCCGCAGGCAGGCCCTCTATGGGTAAAAGTCAATTCGGTCTTTACTGTGCTTTACAAACTATAGTTTTACATCAATTACCGGTATTAATATTTTCTTTAGAAATGACTAAAGAACAGTTAGAGTACAGGCTTTGGAGTTTGATGAGCTGCCATCCCCACTATCGCGCCGATGAATTTAACCCCATAAACAGCGATCGCATTAGAAAACATCGCAGCAAACAATCGCTATTGAACCAAAAAGAATTGAACAATATAGCCAATGTAGCTCTGAGTGCTTCAAATTTGCCTCTTTACATCAATGACGATCGCAAGGTTTTACCCAAAGAAATAGCTGCAAGTATTAGAATATGTGCCGCTAAGGAAAAGAAAAAAATTGGTTTGGTGATAATAGATTACCTGCAAATGATGGTCAGCTCTACTGGTGGTAACAGAGCTTACGAACTCGGAGAAATAGCTAGAGAACTTTACAAAATAGCCGGAGATTTAGAAGTGCCAATCTTAGCATTGTCTCAAATAAACAGAGAGGTAGAAGCGAAGAACTGCAAAAGACCCGGCATAGCTAACTTATCTCAATCTGGCATTCTCGAAATGGTTGCAGATAACATTATCTTGCTGTATCGCGACGAATACTATAACCAAGACAGCGAAGAAGAGGGAATTCTAGAACTTATAGTCGCCAAATCCAGACATGGAGAAACGGGAACGGCAAAAGTTAACTTCGATCGCCGTTACGGACTTATTTTCTAAGCCAAAACAGTTCCAAATAACCATCAAAGCAAATGAAATTAGATCGCAAAGATTCGTCAGAGCGTCCAATTTCTAGGCACTCTGTTCCAGTTTAATACCAATTAAATCGCTCAATACTATACCACCAAATTATTCTGAGGATTCATTACTACGGGATAAACTAAAACAACCTAGGGAAACAGTACAAAATTACTCTAACAAGAATAAAAAGAGCAAACGCAAACCAGGAGAAGGTTCTGGCTATATTAAAACCATCGAGCGCATCAAGAAAGGCAAAAGGTACATCGAATATTGGTATCAGTGGGAAATCTGGTC
>JAAUYD010275186.1_pt1 | contig 10985 bp, 7 predicted proteins | sample 7278101 | NCBI WGS metagenome assembly JAAUYD01 (sample SAMN14350128, study PRJNA611818) | marine sediment metagenome | isolation source: surface marine sediment (0.6m) | place: French Polynesia: Moorea | collected 2018-08
AATATTATGTTGAGAGCTTTGCAGGCAACTGCCTTCACTGTAAAAGGTGATGCCATAGTTGTTCAGGATGCTGACAATTGAGTAGTTTTGTTCAGCTTAAATGTTGCACTCGTATCATAAAAATATAAAAAAGTAGCCAAAACTTAACGGCAGAAAATGGGCAGTATTTGGGAACTCGATTTTTACTCCCGTCCGATTCTGGACGAAAAACAAAAAAAAGTTTGGGAAGTCTTGATATGTGAGAGTCCTGTGGATGTGAAGACTAACACGGATTCCCTATTTCGCTATGCTCAATATTGCTCAAGCACAACCGTAAATTCCCTATGGTTAGGGACAGCAATACAAGAAGCAATTAGTAAAGCGGGAGAAGCACCGATCAAAATCCGCTTTTTCCGACGTCAAATGAATAATATGATTACCAAGGCTTGTGAAGATATTGGCATTGCCGCACAACCAAGCCGTCGCACCTTGCTGCTTAACCAATGGTTGCAACAACGGATGGAAGAAGTATATCCCCAAGAACCAGGATACCAAGGGGGGACAAATCCTTCCGTGCGTTTAGATGCTCCCTTACCCCAACGTTTACCTGATGCTTTGGAGGGAGAGCAATGGGGATTTGTCACTTTGCCAGCAACGGAATTCACAGAGATGTCTGAATGGGACATTAGCTTTGGTGAAGCCTTCCCTTTGGAAATGTTGCAAATATCTTCCGCAACTCGCATTCCTGGTGTATTAATTTTTTCATCTAGGGCACTACCCCTGGCGGCTTGGATGTCTGGTTTGGAAATGGCTTGGTTAAAATTCGACACCGCTGGTGGGGCAAAATTAGTTTTAGAAACTGGTGCCACTGAAAGCTGGATTTTGGCAAATATTGGCAAATCCCAGCTTGCAGCAGCTAAAGCCTTTGAAGAAGCCAAGCAACAGGCAAATGGTGTACATTTTATTGGGGTACAGTCCGATCCCGAATCCGAATCTTTTGCCGGATTTTGGCTATTATGTGAGGTCAATTTACCGTGACATCCTCCCACCGCGTTCCCCGCAGGGTCTAGCGGTAGGTCACCCAATCTCGCAGTTGGGTAACCAATGACAAATGACCAATGACAAATGACCAATGACCAATGACAAATAACCCGCTAGCAGAACAATTGCTGGAGTTGGCAATAAAATCTGGTGCAGAAGCGGCTGAGGTATATCAGTCGCGATCGCTCTCTCGTCCGGTATTTTTTGAAGCAAATCGCCTCAAGCAGGTAGAAACCAGTCAAGCTGAAGGTACGGCGTTGCGGTTGTGGCGTGATGGACGTCCAGGACTAGCGGTAGCTTACGGTATTGTTGAACCCCAAGCAATTGTAGACCGTGCCCTTTTCCTCAGTGAACTCAATCCCCCAGAAGTCATTGAATTAGGCAGTAACTTTCAGCCTGCTTATCCAGATTTGGGGGAAGAGGTGCCAATAGAAAAATTGGTGGAGTGGGGTAACCAAACTATCACCCTCATCCGGGAAATATTCCCGGATGTTCTATGTAATGGTGATTGGGAATGTGATTTGGAAACCACCAGATTTGTCAATAGCAAGGGTTTAGATTGTCACTATACCGACACCACCCTCAGTTGTTATATTTCCGCAGAATGGGTAAGAGGAGACGATTTTTTAAGTGTTTCTGATGGGGAAACCAAACGGGGAAACTTACACCCAGAAAAAGTCGCTCACCAAATTTTACAGCGCCTATCTTGGTCCAAAGAAAATGTCCCACCTCCCAAAGGTCGAACTCCCGTGTTATTTACTTCTAAAGCTGCTGATATGCTTTGGGGTACAGTGCAAGCAGCTTTAAATGCTAAACAAGTCCTAGAAGGGGCTTCTCCCTGGGCAAAACGCCTGGGAAAACCAGTCATGTCCCCTTCCCTTAACCTTTACCAAGAACCCCAAGCAGGACCTTATAGCTGCCCTTTTGATGATGAGGGCACACCCACTCAAGGTTTAATATTTATCGAAAACGGAATTTTACAGCATTTTTATTGCGATCGCACCACTGGTAGACAGTTGGGTATTGCTTCCACTGGTAACGGTTTTCGTCCTGGTTTAGGTAGTTATCCCACCCCCGGTTTATTTAATTTCCTGATTCAGCCCGGTACAGGTACTTTAGAGGATTTGATTGCAACATTAGATGACGGTTTGATTGTAGATCAAATGTTGGGTGGGGGAGGAGGTATTTCCGGCGACTTTTCCATCAATATTGATTTGGGTTACCGAGTAAAAAAAGGTCAAGTAATTGGGCGCGTTAAGGATACAATGGTGGCAGGTAATGTTTATACGGCAATCAAACAATTGCTGCAATTAGGTGGGGATGCTGACTGGAATGGTTCTTGTTATACTCCATCTTTGATAGTAGATGGATTATCAATTACAAGTAGAAATAATTAAATTGCTTGGTCATTAGTCATTACCCATTACCCATTACCCATTACCCATTACCCATTACCCAATTTTTATGTCCCCTGCTTTTCTAATTCAGCGTTTTCGCCGCTGGTGGCAGCCGAGACAAAGTTTAGCGATCGCAGAAGCTTGTGTAATAGGTATAGTCGCTGCCTTATCTGCTGTCTTCCTCAAGTTGGGATCTGGATGGTTGGGTGGATGGCGAGTGCGAATTTCTTATATGCTTCCAGTGTGGCTGGTACTACCAATAGTGGGCATGGGTTTTGGATTTTTAGCTGGCTGGTTGCTGCAAAGGTTCGCACCAGAGGCTAAGGGTAGTGGTATTCCCCAGGTAAAAGCCAGCCTTGCTAACATACCCATGAAACTATCATGGCGGGTGGCAACCGTTAAATTACTATGTGCAATTATTACCTTGGCTTCAGGGTTAACTCTGGGAAGACAAGGTCCTACAGTCCACGTTGGTGCATCCTTGGCAGGGGGTATGAGTCGCATTGTTCCCACATCCCCAGATTATCGACGGCAAATGATTGCAGCAGGTGCAGGTGCAGGATTAGCAGCAGCTTTTAATGCTCCAATTGCTGGTGTATTATTTGTGATTGAGGAGTTACTCCAGGATTTATCGGGACTAACCCTAAGAACTGCCATTATCGCTTCATTTATTGGTGGTGTTGTTTCCCGGCTTTTAGGGGGTCGCAATCTGGATCTAAATCTGGAATTGAACTCTAGTTCTAGCAGTTTCTCCTTTCCAGAAATTCCCTTTTACTTACTTTTAGGTCTTTTAGCCGGAATACTAGCAGCATTATTTAATTATGGACTAATTTTTAGCTTTAAATTATACCAAAGACTACAAGTTAGCTTATCGGTAAAGATGGCTTTGGCTGGGTTAATCACTGGAATAGTAGTTGCATTTTTACCAAGTTTTTTCCGTGATAATACGGGATTAAGAGAATTTGTGATTGGTGGTAATTCCAATGCATCTTTATCTTTAGCAGCGCTGGCATTTTTGGCGCAGTTCGTCCTTACCTTGGTAGCATTTGGGTCTGGCGCACCGGGAGGGTTATTTGCTCCCAGTCTGATTTTAGGTTCCTGCTTGGGATATATTATCGGCGTGTTTGAGTTCCAACTGTTAGACTTTGGTTCCCCTACTACATTTGCCCTTGCAGGAATGGGGGCATTTTTTAGTGCTGTTTCCAAAGTACCAATCACCGCAATTGTCATTATCTTTGAAATTACGACGGATTTTAATTTGGTGTTACCGTTGATGATTGGCTGTGTTACATCTTACATGGTTGCCGATAGAATTTTACCAGGATCCCTGTATACCAAAATTTTACAACTAAATGGAATTAATATCGAACAAAAAGCTCCCATTGAAGGGTTATTAACTCAGTTAACGGCACAAGATGTGATGCAGTCCCGGGTAGAAACCTTGGAAGCAGAAATGAGTGTAGATGAAGCAGTACAGGCATTCTCCCGTTCTCACCATCGGGGTTTTCCGGTAGTAGAAGAAGGAAAATTAGTAGGAATTGTAACTGAAACCGATTTATTCAAAATCCGTAGCCGCCATTTGGCAAAGGATACTGCCTTACGGGAAATCATGACACCACAGCCAATGTCGGTAACCCCACTACACAAACTTAGCAATGTGCTGTATTTACTAAATCGCTATCAAGTCAGTCGCTTACCAGTTGTAGAAGGAAACAGATTAATTGGTATTATTACCCGTGCAGATATTATTCGGGCAGAAGCAGACCATCTCAATGCTGAAAATAGAGAACAGGAACTCCAAAGCGAACCATCCTACGTAGTTTATCAAACGCGATCGCCCAGCACTGGTAGAGGGAGATTATTAGTACCAGTAGCAAATCCAGAAACAGCAGCAACATTACTGCAAATGGCAACAGCAATTGCCCGCGATCGCCACTACGAAATAGAATGTTTACAAGTAATTGTCGTTTCTCCCCAAAATAACCCATCAGGAACAGCAGTAAGAACCGTTAAAAGTCGGCGTTTATTAAGGCAAGCGGAAGTTTTGGGGAAAAAATGGAAACTTCCCGTACATACCCAGATTCGAGTTGCACACAACCCAGCCCAAGCAATTTTAGAGACAATCAAAGAAAGGCACATCGATATGATTTTAATGGGGTGGAAAGGTAGCACTTCTACCCCCGGTCGGATTTTTGGCGATATTGTTGATACTATCATTCGCCAAGCTAGCTGTGATGTGGTGTTGGTAAAACTGGGGAAAAAAGACAAGATTAAAAACGTAACTGATAAATCATCCCTGCTATCGGCTTCCAAATCCGTTGCTAATCGCCAATTTAACCGTTGGTTAGTACCTATGGCTGGTGGTCCCAATGCACCGGAAGCAATAAAATTGTTACCCGCTTTAGTAACCTTGGGAGATAACCCCAAAATTCGCCTCACAAGGGTGTTTAAACCATCGGAAGTAAAACCAGACATGACAGTCCTAGAAGAAGCCACTCGTCAGCTTGTACGTCGTGGCAAAATGTCCAGTACCGTAGTAGCTGTACCAGTAAAAGCTGATTCTGTGATCGAAGGTGTGATTAACCTGGTGAAAAAAGAAGGTTACGATGTAGTAGTTTTGGGTGCTTCCCGTGAAGGAATGCTACAACAAGTAATTAAAGGAAATATCCCAGAAGCGATCGCATCTGGTGTAGATAGTACGGTGATTTTAGTCCGGGGTGCAATTAACAATTCCTAATCGCAAAAAAAGATCCCCGACTTCGCAGAAGTTGTCGCGGAGATGGTGAGAGGGGGAGATGGTAAGCCACTTGCGTGGGTCGGTTCCCTCCGTTGTTAGCCCAACGCCTAGTTGCAGAAGCCACGACCTGTCTACGGTGCAGGGTGCAAAGTGGCGCAACCCGTACTGCAAAGCAGAACCCGTAGGGTAGAGGGAGAGGGGGAAGATAGGGATGACAAATGACAAATGACCAATGACCAATGACCAATTACCAATTATCCTACTTGAGTTATTTCCCATTAATTTCTAAAATCAGTAAACTAGCATACAACTAAAAATTCTAATTTATTGTAAAGGCAGGGGGTAATCATGAGCCGTCCAATAATTCTTGGTATTGTTGGTGATAGCGCTGCGGGAAAGACAACACTAACAAAGGGAATTGCTCAGGTACTCGGACCAGAAAATGTTACGGTTATCTGTACAGATGATTATCATAAATACGATCGCCAACAACGGGCAGAAATCGGCATCACAGCTTTACATCCGGACTGCAACCATCTAGATATTATGCAGCAGCACTTGTCCCTGTTACGCATGGGACAACCAATCTTAAAACCGATTTATAGTCATAAAACTGGGACTTTTCAACCACCACATTATATTAAGCCAGGGAAATTCGTGATTATTGAGGGTTTACTTGGTTATTCAACCCGTACTGCCCGCGAGTGTTTTGATGTTAAAGTTTATCTAGCTCCTCCAGAATCCCTAAGGGCTGAGTGGAAAGTGAAACGGGATACCCAAAAACGGGGGTATTCAGCAAAACAAGTTCTCAAGGAATTAGAAAAGCGGGAACCAGACTCACAAGAGTTTATTCGTCCTCAGCGCCAATGGTCAGATATTGTCGTCAGTTTCTACCCTCCCGAAGATAATAGCGATAGCAGTAATGGACACCTGAACGTGCGTCTGGTACTACGTCCAACTATTCCCCATCCTGATTTTACGGAAATTATCAAATTTAGCAATGGCGATTCTAAATCAGCTATCCGCTTAGAATTAGACCGGGATATGAGTAAACCCGTGGATGTGTTGGAAATTGATGGTCATGCAACCTCGGAACAAGTGAACAAAATAGAGCGTATTATGTGTTCCGATATGCCCCATTTAAGCAGCGTATGCGATCGCGAAGCCAATCCAGAAATTGGTAAAGTTGCAGGAACAACAGGGGAGATTATTCAAAGTAACCCTCTGGCATTAACTCAGTTGTTAATTACCTACCATATGCTCAAAGCGACTCAAATACACGCCTAGTAGTTGATCGCAAAAATTATCATAGGTTGTGGCATAGTCAAGAATGCCTGTGGGATTGTGGCACAGGCATTCTTGCCTGTGTAGTAGTCAGGCAGGGATGCCTGACCCACAAGTAATTATTTTTACCATTAAAATTAATGGAATAGACTAGAGAAACTTTCAGAAGACACAAAAAAAGACAAAAATTAAATATTTAGCCAAATAGGCATATATTTTTCGGGTTTACAGGGGATAACTAAAGATAGGTACATCTATCAATTTTATTCCCTGGGTTTGCCTATGACCTACTGCCTGAGAATTGCCGATATGCCAGAAACAGAGCGTCCACGGGAACGCTTGTTGACTCATGGTGCAAAAGTATTAGCAACTGCGGAATTAATTGCCATTCTGCTGGGTACTGGACAAGGTGCGGGAAAGCTATCTGCGGTGGGTCTAGGACAATATATTCTTCATGAACTGAGCAAATACGACCGCGAACCCTTAGCAGTTCTACGGGATGTTAGCGCTGCTGAATTAATGCAAATACCCGGTATTGGTCCAGCAAAGGCAACTGCTATTTTAGCAGCTATAGAATTAGGTAAACGGGCATTTCAATCTCGTCCGGGAGAAAAGACTGTTATTGATAGTCCAGCCGCAGCTGCTGCTGCTCTTAGTCAAGATTTGATGTGGCAAAATCAAGAAAGGTTTGCAGTGGTGCTGTTAGATGTGAAAAATCGTCTACTGGGAACCCAAGTAATTACTATTGGTACTGCTACTGAAACTCTAGCACCCCCAAGGGAGATTTTTCGGGAAGTTATACGCCAAGGTGCAACGCGGTTGATAGTCGCTCACAACCACCCTTCAGGTAATCTTGAACCCAGTCAGGAAGATATAGATTTAACACAGCAACTTTTAGAAGGGGCGCGTTTTTTGGACATCCCTTTACTGGATCATTTGATATTGGGCGATGGTAACTACCAGAGTCTAAGGGAAATTACTAGTCTATGGGAAGAGTATCCCCAAGGTGATTAAGAAAATACATATCTTGCACTTTCTCTTGAAAATAAGGAATAGGAAATAGGGAATAGGGAACAGGGAAGAAGGGAAGTAGACCTATATCTTCAAAAAACTCGCTTCGCTATAGTAAGTATTTCGTTTCCTCTCCTCCAAAAGCAATTGTTCCCATATGGGAATGGGTTAGCTGTCAAAAACAACTGTTCCGATAATGGGTTAGCTGTCAAAAACAACTGTTCCGATAATGGGTTAGCTGCTAAAAACAACTGTTCCGATAATGGGTTAGCTGCTAAAAACAACTGTTCCCGAGAGTGAGTTACCTGGCAAAAACAACTATTCCGATAATGGGTTAGCTGCTAAAAACAACTATTCCGATAATGGGTTAGCTGTCGAACACAACTATTCCGATAATGGGTTAGCTGCTAAAAACAACTGTTCCCGAGAGTGGGTTAGCTGGCGAAAACAACTATTCCGATATGGGGATGTTTTGCCTCCTAAAAACAACTGTTCCGATATGGGAATGTTTTGTCATTTGTCTTGCTAATGACCAATGACTAATAACCAAGGACTCAGGTGGGGCGGCTTACTCTACGAGAAGGCTACGCCTACATCCCATCCCTAGAAGGAATGGGCTTTCCCGCCGCCTCCTGGTAATTGCTTCTATTCCTGGAAAAAACTCGCTTCGCGCTTAGTAAGGATCTGACCCAAAAATTGTAGGGGCGGGGAAACCCCGCCCCTACAGGGGGTAATTATGTAGAATAAGTCGAAATTTTAACCAACACTCGCTAACAACAACTCCCGCATTTGCGAGTTACGTACTGTTACCCGACCGTCATCGTCAACGCTAATAATTGCTGTATCGCCTGCTTTGATTTGACCGGACAGCATTGCTTCTGCCAAAGAATCTTCCAGCAGATTCATAATTGCTCTGCGTAAAGGTCTTGCACCATAGCTGGGATTATAACCTTCTTGGACTACTAGGTCTTTAAAGCTTTCGGTAACTTCCAAGGTAATACCCTTTTCAGTTAAGCGATCGCTCACTTCTCGCAGCATGATATCAGCAATTTGCTTGATTTCATCTTTTTGCAGTTGGGTGAAGACGATAATCTCATCCAAACGGTTGAGGAATTCGGGACGGAAGTAAGATTTTAGTTCTTCGTTTACTAGGGTTTTGATGCGGTTGTAACCAGCTTCAGCTTCATTGTCAGCGAACTCGAAGCCGATACCACCACCACCTTTTTCAATTACCTTAGAACCGATGTTAGAGGTCAGAATAATCAGGGTGTTCTTAAAGTCCACCGTTCGACCTTTCGCATCCGTCAATCTACCGTCTTCTAAGATTTGCAGCAGCATATTAAATACATCGGGGTGCGCCTTCTCGATTTCGTCGAATAGCACCACAGTATAGGGTTTACGGCGTACTGCTTCTGTAAGTTGTCCTCCTTCATCGTATCCTACAAAACCAGGAGGAGAACCAATTAACTTAGAAACGGTGTGACGTTCCATAAACTCAGACATATCCAAGCGAATCATCGCTTCTTCAGAACCGAAGAAATATGTCGCCAATGCTTTGGTTAATTCTGTTTTCCCAACTCCTGTGGGACCAGAGAAAATAAAGCTAGCAATAGGTCGATTGGGGTTCTTTAATCCCACCCTGGCGCGACGCACAGCGCGAGATACCGCTGTAACTGCTTGTTCTTGACCAATTAAACGCTCATGTAGAGTATCTTCCAAGTGCAAGAGCATCTCAGACTCAGATTCAGTTAGCTTGTTGACGGGTACACCAGTCCAAGAAGCCACGATTTGGGCAATATCTTCCTCATCCACAATGAGTTTACTTACAGCTTTACCATTTTCAGATTCAGCTTGTAGTTTTGCTTCCAGTTCCAATTCTTTGTCTCGCAGTTCCCTAGCTTGATCAAAATCTTGGGTTTTAACAGCTTCGTTTTTCTGTTTATTGACAGAAAGTAATTCCCGCTTCAATTCCTTATTAGTGCTAGCCATAGAACTACGCAGACGCACCCGAGAACCAGCTTCATCAATTAAATCAATGGCTTTATCTGGCAAAAAGCGGTCAGAGATATAGCGGTCAGATAACTTCGCCGCAGCTTCTAGGGCATTATCAGCAATATTTACTCTGTGGTGCTGTTCATAAACGCTGCGCAAGCCTTGGAGAATTTGGATGGTTTCCTCTACGGAGGGTTCACCAATCATAATCGGTTGGAAACGGCGTTCTAATGCTGCATCCCGTTCGATATGCTGGCGATATTCATCCAGGGTGGTAGCACCCACACACTGAAGTTCACCCCTTGCTAATGCTGGTTTGAGGATATTGGCTGCATCCATACCACCTTCAATACCCCCTGCACCTACTAAGGTATGAATTTCATCTATGACTAAGATGATATTACCCGCAGAGCGGATTTCATCCATAATTTTGTTCAGGCGTTCCTCAAAATCACCCCGGAAGCGAGTACCAGCCACCAGTAACCCCATATCCAGGCTAATAACTTGTTTGTTTAATAAAATTTCGGGGACATCCTGGTTAATAATCCGTTGTGCCAAACCTTCAGCAATGGCGGTTTTCCCTACACCTGGTTCACCAATCAATACCGGGTTATTCTTGGTACGACGACCGAGGATTTGCACGGCACGTTCAATTTCCTTTTCTCGACCCACTACGGGGTCAAGGTTGCCTTGCTGTGCTAGTTTGGTGAGATTTCTACCATATTCTTCTAAACTTAGCTTCTGGTTGCGTCTAGAACTGCCACCACTAGGACCAGCAGCCACAGATGCGACTTCACCCAAGCGACGAATAACTGCTGTACGAATATTTTGCAGGTCTAACCCTAAATTTTGCAGGACTTTAACTGCAACCCCTTCACCTGCTTCTGTTAATCCTAAGAGTAAGTGTTCTGTACCTATATAATTATTTCCTAAACGGCGGGCTTCTTTAAAAGCTTGTTCAAAAAGGGTTTTTACCTTAGGGGTAAAAGGAATTTCCGGTGGTAAGTAGCCAGAACCCCGACCAATAATTTTTTCAACTTCGCGACGTCCGTCTTTGAGAGTTACACCCAACTCACTCAGCACTTGGAAAGCAACCCCAGTTCCTTCTGCAATCAGTCCCAAGAGAATTTGCTCAGTTCCTACAAAGTTGTGTCCCAGACGGCGTGCTTCCTCCTGGGCAAGCATAACTACTTTTATAGCTTCAGAAGTAAAATGTTCAAACATAACGGGTTTTGCTCCCTTGCTGCACGGTGGGGATGAAATCAGTTTCACCCTTTCCTAAAATTTTGTCTACTTTTCTTAAGGACAATGTATCTTTAATCAAAATGTAGTGGCAGTAGGGAGAGCCGTAAGTGTTAAGGTGTAGTTGCCGCCAATTAAGTATTGACATCCTCCCCTCCCTAAGCAACCTCGCTATGCTCAGTCGCTTTGAGGGAGGGGATTCCAACACCTTGCGATGCTGGTTTTCTGCTTCGTCCTGTGCCAACTAGAGTATCGCGTGTGATACTCCCCGTCGCTTCCAGTCCACAGACGTTTTCAACTAC
>JAAUYD010171380.1_pt1 | contig 10984 bp, 9 predicted proteins | sample 7278101 | NCBI WGS metagenome assembly JAAUYD01 (sample SAMN14350128, study PRJNA611818) | marine sediment metagenome | isolation source: surface marine sediment (0.6m) | place: French Polynesia: Moorea | collected 2018-08
ATCCGTGGGAGAAAACCATCAAAGAGGTTGGCTGGAGCTGGATTTAACCGCCAAACATCCGCGATTAAAAGGCGAGCTATTATCGGAAAAATTAGACCTTCGGCCGATTTTTCAAGCGGATGAAAAGAAAAGCGACAGCGAAGCTAAATCCGTCAAGCCAACTATTGAAAATGAGAAAAATCCGAAACATAAGTCTATAAATCCTGATGCTCAAAAAGATAGAGTTTTTTCAGCCAAGCCGATTCGGTTGGAGGCGCTTCAGCTGCTGGATGTTGATCTACAAATTCGACACAAACAGGTTTTGTTGCCGACACTGGCACTTGATGATGTGATTGTGGATATCTTGCTAAAAGGCGGCAATCTTGAAATAAAACCATTTAAATTCACGACCGGCGGGGGCAAAGCAGAGGTCGAGTTCGCACTGCGATCGCAGAATAAACCAGCCACTTTAACCACAAATCTGAATATCGATCAGCTGGATTTAGGTCTCATGTTAGATAAGCTGGGCTATAAGCGCAGCGTCGAGGGCAATCTGGATGCAACTTCTGATTTGAATGGCTCCGGTGATTCAGTTGCTGCTTTGATGGCAGGTCTCAACGGCAACATTCGTATGGCCATGAGCAACGGGCGCGTGGCCAGTGAATACCTCGAGCTACTTGAAAAATATCTTGGCAGCGGTATCCTGCGCATGATCAATCCTTTTGAGGAACGCAGAGAATTCACCCCGGTCAATTGCTTCGTCAATAAGGTCGAAATCAAGGATGGTCTGGCAGATGTCAAGATCTTGCTGGATACCGACCGCACAAGCATTTTCGGCGCCGGGGATGTAAACTTGAAAACCGAGCGATTGGATTTGGGCGTCAAACCGACGCCTAAGAAAGGAGCCATGCCCGCCAATATCAGCTTCAGCTTCAGGGAATTGTCCCAGCCGTTTCGACTGGGCGGCACCCTCGCCCAGCCCTCTCTGGCTATAGATCCAGGCCGAACGGCGTTGATTGTCGGCAAAATGGCCGGTGCCCTGGCATTGGGACCGATTGGCATTGCCGCCTTTTTTGCGGATGTGTCTGTCGGCAAAAAGGACCCGTGCACGGTCGCCTTGGGAGAAGAGAATATAAAGGACCAAACTTCAGATGCAAATAAAGAAGAAGTATCAAAACAAACCACCGCCGAAAATGAAAAAAAGAAAAAGGAGAAATCCGGCGGATTTTTTAAACGGCTGTTCGGGAAGTAGAATCACCGCAAAATTAATCCAGTTTGATATTAACGAGAATTTTCTGCCGCAGCAATTTCCCATCCTGCTTGACCGCGATGCTCATACCGTTTTCTCCTTCAGGCAGGGGCGTAAGGGTAAAGCCTGCTTCGGGTGTGGTAGCCTTCATTCTGACGCCGTCTTCCCTCCAGCCGATTAATTTCACCGGAAAAATTTCGGTTGCATCCCTTTTCCCCGAAGGAATGGTGATTTGAGGTTCTTTTTTGATTTCCCTTAATACCTCAAAGGTTAAACCTTCCCAGCCGAAATGGCCGTAATTCTTTCCGTTTCGTAAGTAAAAGGTTTGTGACCAGTCAATGACAAGGTCACCGCTGGTTTTGTTGACAAACTGATAGCGAAATCTATTATAGTAGTTATAACCTTCGGCCTTCAGCGGTTCCAGTTTAACCTCAAAGCTGGAGGTGCTGACGGTTTGCATCGGCGGTGTACTGCTGTAGATCTGCTCTTTTGCGCATCCTGTTAATACCAGCGCAAGAATTATGATACCCAATGCGGCTTTTTTTCTCATTCTAGTACCTCCTCAGTTCCCTCGCCTGCCGGAGCCAGGTAAATCGATACAATCGACTGAATTAATGATTGAATTAGTAAAGAATCCTGGCCCAGAAGTCCACCAATTATTGAACGGAATAAAATAAACTGGACAAAAAGGATAATGATGGTTAATTGGATACCTAATTTAAAACAAGGTTTTTATTTAGTCAATAATCTCCTTTACGCTGGACAATACTAGGGCATCTGAATTTCATCGAGGGCTGAATATATTCAAGGAAAAATTGTTTTCATCTCCTGAATCGATCGCCTCAATTGATATTGCCCTGATATGATGGAAACATTGTCTTTTTTATCTCTGAATTCCCAGGAATTAATCGACACTGTTAAATTTTCCTTAGGAGCATTCTTATGGATCCTCTCTGGATACTGGTTGCTTTTGTTCTGGGCTTTGCAGTTAATCGGGTCGGCCTGCCCCCGTTGGTGGGGTATTTGATTGCCGGATTCGTACTCCAAGCACTTGGTGTCGAAGGCGGAGGAACCCTTGAAAAAATTGCCGATCTGGGTGTGATCCTATTGCTGTTCTCCATCGGATTAAAACTTCAGCTTCGAAGCCTGGCAAAACCCGAAATCTGGGCTGGCGCATCGATTCACATGACGGTTACCGTTATTATTTTCGCAGTAGGTATTTACGCCCTCGGTCTGTCAGGGTTTCCGTTATTCAGTGCATTGGATTTCAGGCTGTCATTGCTGATTGCTTTTGCGTTGAGTTTCTCCAGCACGGTTTTTGCGGTTAAAGTGCTGGAAGAAAGGGGGGAGATGGCTTCTCTCCACGGCCGTATTTCCATCGGCATATTGATTATGCAGGATATTTTTGCCGTCCTTTTTTTGACTTTCTCGACCGGTAAGATACCTTCTCCCTGGGCCATCTTACTGGTGGGAGGCCTGTTGATAGCAAGACCACTGCTATTTGCCATTTTAAGCCGGGTTGGCCATCGGGAGCTGGTTTTACTGTTTAGTGTCTTTCTAGCACTTGGGTTGGGTGCCGGCGGCTTTGATGCGGTTGGGTTAAAACCTGATCTGGGTGCCCTAATCGTCGGTGTGCTGGTAGCCGGCCACCCGAAAGCAGAAGAAATGGCCAAAAGTCTTTTGAGTTTTAAAGATCTATTTCTGGTCGGATTTTTCCTCAGCATCGGCTTATCAGGGGCCCCTACACTGCAGGCTGTAGGAATTAGCGGGATGCTGACAGTAGGTGTGATCTTCAAGGTCCTGCTCTTCTTTCTCCTGCTGACCAGGTTTAAACTGCGGGCCCGAACATCCCTGCTGGCATCATTCAGTCTCGCCAACTACAGTGAATTCGGTCTACTGGTCGCTTCTACCGGTTTTAAAATTGGCTGGATCGGAAGCGAGTGGCTCATCATCCTGGCCATCACTCTGTCGATGACTTTGGTCCTGGCATCTCCGTTGAATACATTTGTTCACACAATTTACTCACGATTTTCCGAGCGATTGAAGTCCTTTGAAACCAAAACGCGCCTTGCCGAAGACCGGCCGATTGATACCGGAAATGCCGAAATCGCAGTTTTCGGCATGGGACGTGTCGGGACCAGCGCCTATGATGACATGCGCCGACGTCATGGTGAGGTTGTCGTCGGAGTTGATTTTGATGATGACATTGTCAAAAAACACCTTGAATCAGGCCGCCGGGTGATCCGTGGGGATCCCACGGATCATGACTTTTGGGCAAGGGCCCGGCAGGCTGGGGAAAAATTACAGATGGTGCTGCTTACCCTGCCGGAACATACAGCGAACATGATTGCCGTAGACCAGCTAAATGACATGAAATTTGCCGGATCAATCGCTGCCACGGCAAAATTTGATGATGAGGTTGAAGAATTGAAAGCGGCAGGTGCGCAAGCCGTTTTTAATCTATATGCCGAAGCCGGATTTGGCCTTGCCGAACACGTTTGTCAGACTATAGACGACAGATCAGAAAAAGATAGAAAAGGCGGGCACTAACGGATGGAAGGTCGAAAACGCGGACAGGCAGGGGTTGTAAATTTCAGATCTTGATAAAAAAAGAAAAAAGGAGCAAAAAATATGAGAACAACTGCAATAAAGTCAAATATTGTTAAATTTGTTTTGGCAGTGATCGCAGTGGGACTTATCTCACCAACACCTCCGGCAGTCGGAGAAACCCAACTTTCAATGGGACAGAGCGTTTATGTATCGATATATTCCCACATCTACAGCGGAGTTAAGGCCCGTCCATTTGATTTGGCTGCCATTCTTAGCATTCGCAATACGGATATAAATCGATCAATCAACATTGTCTCGGTCAAATACTATGATACCGATGGTAAGCTGCTCAAAGAATATCTGGATAAACCTCTCCAGCTAAAAGCGCTGGCATCGACGCGTTACATCATAATGGAGAACGATAAAGCCGGTGGTTCGGGCGCAAAATTTATTGTCAAATGGAAATCAGACAAGAACATTAATCCGCCCATCATTGAAGCCGTCATGATCGGGACCCAATCCGGCCAGGGCATCTCATTTGTATCACGAGGGCAGGTGATTGAGGGGGATCCTGAATAAGTACAAGCATGCAAGGTGGTATATACCTGTCGATCGATCTATCGGATAATTTCATCTTTGACTTGCCTGGCCATAATTCTTTCATAGAGTTTGGGGGCAAACCGGTTGATCCAATACGCAAATTTGCCCACCGACGTCAATACGAGCAACTGCTTTTTTCTTAATGCCCCCTTATATATTTCCTCTGCGACGCTTTCAGGTGAAACCGGCTTACCAACCATGGATTGTGGATGGGTGGTTACCCGGCCGTCACCGCCCAGAGCCCGGGTCTGCAGTCTGGTCTCGACAAACCCGGGACAAACCAGCATGATGTTCACACCAGAGGATCTGATTTCCGATCGCAGGGATGTAAAAAACCCGTGCAGGGCATGTTTGCTGGCGCAATATCCGGTTCGTCCCAAAAGCGGGGCAATCCCTGCCAAACTTTCGATGACAATAATGTTCCCCTTGCGTTCGATAAGGCTATCAATGGCGGCTTTGGTGCAATGCAGGGATCCAAAAAAATTGACATCCATGACCTTGCGATACACACTGATCTGGGTTTCGACAAAGGCACTTCGCTGGGTGATACCGGCATTGTTGACCAGGATGTCGATGCCACCGAACAGACCAAGGACCTCATTGATTGCCGAATAGCAGTCATCTTCATTGACGACATCGCATCGTATTCCGACAGCATCCACACCGGCGGCATTGAGTTTGTCGGCAGCGGCAAGTACGCCTTTTTCATCCATGTCCAGAAGCCCGATTCTAGCGCCTTCCAGGGCAAATCTACCGCAAATGGCATTTCCGATTCCGCTGGCCGCTCCGGTAACAACAACCACTTTATCTTTGAACGTGTCAACAGGCATTGAATATACGATGAAACTCAAAAGGCATTAGCTTCTCGGCAGCGACTAATTTTACCCGGTTACTTAATTGTTCCATTTCCCAAACCGACTCGGTTGTCCGTCGGCAGGGGACGCCGCGAAAAAATAAAGGCTGTAATCAGACCGGCGATGATATGCCAGATTCCCCACCATGCAACAATGATGGCCATACCGCCGAGTCCTTCAAAAAAATTGAATACCAATACCAGTCCCAGCCCCGAATTCTGGATGCCGACTTCAATCGACACGGCCCGGTTGTCTTGTTCATTTAAACGGAAAAGACGGCCGGTCCAGTATCCCAGATTGAGTGCCAGGGCATTGTGAATAAGCACCCCGATAAATACCAGCCCGACATAGTCAACAAAATTTTGCCAATTGACAGCCAGTGCCGCGGCAACGATGCCGATAAAAAAAACCAGTGAAAATATTTTGAAGGGTCGCCGAATCTTATCGGCAATTGCAGGAAACGAATTCGATATCAGCATGCCAATGCCGAGAGGTACTCCCAGGATGATAAAAACAGTAATAAAAACGTCCAAAGGGCTCAGGTGTACCGCTTGTAAGATGCGCGCTGTTCCCGGATTGAGGCTGCCCCACAGGGATAGATTCAAAGGGGTCATAAGGATGGCCGCCAGAGTGGAAACGGCCGTCATGCTGACAGATACGGCACAATTGCCGCGCGCCAGATAAGTAATAATATTGGAAAGGTTGCCGCCGGGGCAGGCTGCCACAAGAATCATTCCTAAAGCGATTGACGGCGGCGGTCGCAGGATCAGGGTCAACAAAAAAGTAAGGGCCGGTAATAGAATGAATTGAGCGCCCAATCCGATGCCTGGTGCCTTGGGCGCTATAAATACTCGCTTGAAATCATCCAGCTTCAACTCCAGTGCGACACCCAGCATCATCAGGCCGATAGCCGCATTGATGATAAAAAGCCCCTGGGGATTGAAGTTTAGACGCACCTGGTCGAGAGCTGCGATGTCCATGACAATTCCCTTCAGCTTAGGGTTAATCTGTCGGTCGGTATCCGAAGGTACCACCGTTTCAGCTGTCATTCGACGGGTTACAATTCGTCTATCAATCTACATTTCCAGCTTACCGGTACGTGCTGCCGTCCAGAGCCAGTTACCGGGGGGATCAACATTGGCCTCTGGATCGACCACCGCATGGACGACTGCAGGTCTTCTTGAGGAAAGAGCACGCTCAAGGGCCGATTTAATTTCCGAACCTCTGGTGACAAACTCTCCATGGCAGCCCATGGCAATAGCGACTTGATCGTATCTAACCGGAGCATGCTCATGACCGAACCAGTCGGCTTGTCGACCGAACATTCGCCGCTGAGCTGTTTTTTCCATTCCGTAAGCACCGTCGACGGCCACAATGATAATTATCGGTAATTTATTGCGAACTGCAGTTTCAAGTTCCTGGATATTGAAGCCGAATGCGCTGTCACCGGTTACACAGTAAACCGGTTTGTCAGGGCGGGCCAGTTTGGCGCCGATGGCATATGGCAGGCCGGTACCAAGGTGGCCGTAGTTCATCGAATAAATAACCGTTTTTTGAATATGAGCGACATGATAGTGCAAATTCCACAGAGTTGTGTTACCGCCGTCCATGACGAAAATGGCGTCTTGGGGAAAGATGTCGTTGCAAACTTTCAATATCTGGCCGGTCAGCATGGGAGAGCGATTCATGTCCGCCATTGAAGCGTCGAGTTCCCTGCGCCAATCATCCTGCGCCGCTCGAAACTCGGAAATTTTGGGATGGGGATCTCGCTTTTTGGTGAGTTTCTTTACGGCATACAGCAACTTTTCCAAAATTAGAGCAGCGTCGCCAACTAGCGGCACATCAACCGGTCGGTTCAACCCGATACTCGTAGGCTCACAGTCAATCTGAACCAGGCGTTGGGTTTGTGGCTCGCCCCACATTGGAGGTTTTCCCCACATATTCAGCTCCCCAAGCCGGGTCCCGACTGCCAGTACCACATCGGCCTGGCTGTTCGCCATAATTCTGGATAAACAGGTAGGGTGAAAACAAAGTGGATGATCGTCCGATAAAATCCCCCGCGCCCTAACAGTATGGGTGACGGCACATCCTAAATATTCGGCCAATGACTGCACCAGTTGGCCCGCACCGGAACGCTCGGCCCCGTTGCCGCAATGAATGTTGACCAGATCCGCTTGCGTCAATAACTCTGCGGCCCTATGGATGGCATCCGGATTAAAATTGCCGGAATCAACGACACGATATTGTTCTGGCTCCCAGATCTGGACACTTTTCTCCTCATTGCGTTCGCCTAAAATGTTTTCAGGAATTAAAATATGCACGGGGCCCGGCCGCCCGGAGACCGCCACACGAAAAGCGTGACGCACCATATCAGGAATTCGGCTCCAGTGATCAACCTTGCCGTTCCACTTTACTGCCGGTTTAAAAATTTCGAGATGCCGGCTGACTTGCATACCGCCCTGGTGAACATAGGAGTCGGAAATTTCACTGCGTCGGGTCGTGGTAATGGCAACTACCGGACTGCCTTCAGCTTCGGCACACATCAAGCCGGCGAGAAGATTGGCGGCTCCAGGACCGGCGCAGGCCATAACAACCGCAGGTTCTCCCGTCACCCGAGTGTATGCGTCACAAGCATGGGCGGCTGCGGCCTCATGACGAGGCACGATCAGCCGGATGCCCAAGTCTTTCCCAAGGCGTTCTAACGCTTCAATGACCATCATATAGGTTCCATCCGTAATGGCATGGATAAATTGCACACCCTCGGCATGTAGACATCTGACCAAAAGCTCTCCACCGGTGATATCAGCCATATATTTCTCTCCTATTAGGTTTTATTTAGCCCAACCTTGCAACTAAATCCCTTTAAAAACCTCTAGCATTGCCTCATTTTAGTTCGATGTACCGTGATCTCCAGGCAAGGGGGGTATCTTTTCAAATCTCAGCCTTTTAGATGGGACGACCTGTTAATAAGGCTGTTTAGAGTTCCATTAATTGTCCTCCTGTAACATTGATGGCCTGGCCTGTCATATAGGCTGACTGATCGGAAGCCAGAAACGCAACCAGGTTCGCCACTTCTGCGGCAGAACCAAGCCGACCCAGGGGAATTGTCTGAATCATTTCCTTTTGGCGATCTTCTGGTGTTGAATCCAAGAATTGGGCTTCCAGACCGAATCGCCATTGGGTAAAATCTGTTGAAATGACCCCCGGGCAGATGGCATTGACTCGAATACCACTGCCGGCTAATTCTTTGGCCATAACTTTTGTCAGCATAATGACCCCTGCTTTGGCAACCGCATAGGCGCCATTAAACAGCGGAGGAACTTTTGCGGCCCTTGAAGCAATGTTAATGATGCTTCCGCCGGTATCCATCATCAAGGGAATAATCGCCTTTGACACTCGAAACACTCCGTGAAGATTGACATCCACTGTTTTCAACCAGGCCTCTTCATCATAGGTGTGCACAGCATTGGGAACGCCCAGTACCGTGCCTGCATTGTTGCACAGAATATGTATGTGTTCAAATTTTGAACGAATTGACTCGGTCATCTGTTTAACCGATGTGCGTCGGGTTACATCCAAATCCACAAATAAGGTCTGAATATTAAATTCCCCGGCCAGATCCGCCACAAGTTTTAGCATTTCGTCCCGCATACCGGAAATGAGCGGATTGCTCTCATCTTCCGGCTTCACGATATCCGCAATGACGATGTTCGCACCACTTTCAGCCATTTTTCTGGCAACCGCGTAACCGATACCGTTTTTTTTACCGCCACCGGTCACCAGGGCGGTTTTCCCTTTTAGCTCTTGATACATGTAGACCACCTAAAATATCTCCAAGCAATTTTCCCGCTATACGGGTGGAATATTCGAAACACCGTTGCTGTCATTTACAAAAATGCGTGTCATTAACGCCACGATTGTTTATTGGGGTCAGATGTACTTGTCAATATTAAAGTTGCCAAATTATTACTTAAGTTCAGATATTAACTTGACTGTCGATCTATATTTCTATAGCTTAGACCTGCCCAAGCACAGTTTTATTATTCTTGGAGATGGACTGAAGACAGCAATTCTGTCTAAGACTTGTAATGACGCATAATATTCGGAGATTCGATATGAAGCTTTCGACAAAGAGCAGGTACGGTACCCGCATGATTCTGGATCTCGCCCAACACTACGGGAAAGGTGCGATTCAACTAGGAGAAGTTGCCAGACGACAGAAGATATCATTGAAATATCTTGAGCAAATTATAAGGCCTCTGAAGGAAGCCGACTATGTCAAAAGCTTTCGGGGAGCCAAAGGCGGCCATATGCTCAATAAACCACCCCATGAAATTACGGTAGGCGAGGTGGTAGCGCTGCTCGAAGGTGGAGACACCCTGATTTTATGTGATAAAGACCCGGAAACTTGCGACCAAATGGCTTCATGCTTGACGCGTTATTTATGGATGGAAGCTGCCAAGGCCATGTATACAAGATTGTCCGAAATAACCTTTGCCGATGTAATGTCTCTTGAAGAAGTGGTGTGCAAAGAAGAATTTTTTGAATATTTGACTCCTCAAAAACATTCAAGCCCTGCTGCTTAACGAACACGGGGATAGATATCCCAGTTATCGTCTATCCCCATTGTGATCTCATGTAGATTAATACATGGTAACCGATTAAGCCTTCTTTCCGTTTTCAAGAATATACTTCAACCTTGCCATATCTTTTCTGATCTGCTGATTAATTTTCCGCTTTGCAATCATCTTCAATATCCGGAAATACCCTGTGTCGATCTGACCGGAAGCAGTAAGCTTCGTTGCATCTTCAAACGTTTCGAAAAACATTCTACATTCGCCTGAAAATTTGCCGGTCTTCATTTGAATATGATATTCTTTCCCGGGAGCATAATGGGAGATAACACCTTCTGATTCGATTTGTTTGCCCATAAAATGATTCACACAACGATATGCGGCTCTGAGTCCGTACTGATTTTCAGATGTCAATTCCAATTCGAGAATATCAGTCTGCCATTTTGAATTGTTTCTGAGATTACTAACGAATTCAAAAACCTTTTCAACCGGTTGATGTATGATCACGCTGTGTACAAAATTCATGGTTTCTATAACCTCTTAATGATGCTAATATTCGACCGCGCATGCTAAAATTCTTGATTTGTATAAAATCGGTTGATAATTGGAATTTGTCAGAATTTTCTGAATATGTTCTCATTCTTAACATAGACCGATGCTCGATTACGCGAGTTCGCTTGACCACCGTTCGAATCACCCTGGCAAGCACATATTCCTTACCACTTTTCGTGCTGGAGTTCTGCTGGCATATTTGCTAATCTTTGGGCCTATGTGTCAAATATTGGTCATGAATTGGAGATGTACAATGGTTGCGACAAAAAAAATCCCAATTAAAGCCATGCAGAGGTTGACTATCTGTCTCTTTTTAATGGGCTCAATTTCAATGGCCAATGCCCTGGAATTCCCAACTCTTAAATCATTAGGGTTACCCAGTTTTAAATATGGCAGGCTCAAGCGAGATCCGGATGTAAACAAATCCTTTATACTTTACGAAGTTCTGCCGAATCACAAATATTACACCACCGGTCGGTCTAATATTCCACATGCTATCATCGGAATCCAAGAAGATTATAAACTGCGACCAGGTCTATGGCAGGAAATAAAACTCACCAAACCTCTATTGATAGGCTGGGTCTCACAGATGGATAATGTATATGGTTATCCACCCTACGGTTCCG
>JAAUYD010275976.1_pt1 | contig 10981 bp, 10 predicted proteins | sample 7278101 | NCBI WGS metagenome assembly JAAUYD01 (sample SAMN14350128, study PRJNA611818) | marine sediment metagenome | isolation source: surface marine sediment (0.6m) | place: French Polynesia: Moorea | collected 2018-08
CTCGTGGGCTCCGTCGCCGTCAGCCTGATCCTGACCTCTCTCTTCAACCGCTCCGGCGGCAGCATCCTCCTGGCGGCCTTCTTCCACTTCCAGCTCAACAATCCGCTCTGGCCGGACGCACAGCCCTATGACACGTACTTTTTCGTCGCTGCGGCGCTGCTGGTTGTCTGGGCCAATCGCGCGACACTGTTCAGCCGGACGGGCAGCGTGACGGTCGTTGTGCCGGAGGAGGGGGGCTGACCGCGTCCCCACACAACACCGCAGCTTGAGGCCGTTCTGGCGACCGGCTCACCCTCTGGGTTGGTACGGCCAGCCGGGACCACGCCGGGCACAAGGCCCGGTGCCCGGCGCTTTCTGGACAACTTCTGGACAGGAGGCCGACCCGGTTTTCGGCACTATTGCGACAGCCGGAACACGAGGTGTTGCTCAAATGATGCCCGACAGGTTCTGGACGGTTTCTGGACAGAGACTTGGCGGACCACGCACCGCTGGTGTTGCCGATCCGGCACCATGGTCCTAGCCGTCCGGGGCGCTGCAAAGTGGACAGGTCTTGCGGAAGCTGGCAGTCTCCTAACCGTTGCGTTCCCAGTGGACAGAAAGGCAGGCCGCGATGCGCTGCACCGCCCAAACTCCCATCAAATCCGCGCTCCTTGCCAGTGCCCTGGCGCTCATGCCCATTGCCGTTGGCGATGGGCGGGCCTCCGAAAGCTGTGTGGCGGATGCGATGATCGTCTTCGACGGCTCCGGCTCGATGTCCGAGATGGGCTTCAACCAGCTCGACCAGCCCCGTATCCTTGAGGCACGCCAGGCCATCCGCCAGACCATGCCGGATATCGCGCTGGTCCGCAGGCTCGGCCTGATCGTCTACGGCCCCGGGTCCAGCGACGCCTGCAGCAATATCGCACTTCGCTTCCCGCCCATGCGCAATGCCGCGCCAGCCGTGATTTCTGCCGTCGATGCGTTGGAACCTGCCGGGGACACGCCGCTCACGGAATCCGTCCGGCAGGCGGCCGAGGTGCTCGGCTATCGTGAGCGTTCCGGCACCGTTGTCCTGGTCACCGACGGGAAAGAGACCTGCGGCGGGACACCCTGCCAGCTCGCCGCGCAACTCCTTGCAGATGCTCAGGATTTGACGGTTCACGTAATCGGCTTCAAGGTCCGCGGCGACTTCTTCGCGTGGGAAAGCCAGGGCGGCGGCGACTATACCGACGCCATCAGCGTCGCGCGCTGTCTCGCCGATCGGACCGGTGGTCTCTATATCTCTGCCGAGACGCTGGACGAGCTGGTCGAGGCGCTGCGGAAGACGCTCGGCTGTCAGGTCATCGGCGACCGCGGGTCGCGCCGGAAGGTCTCCTGACCGGCAGCATCCGGGGTGCCATCGGCCGACCACATCCGGCCGCGATCATCCTCGACGCGGGTCATGCTGACCTCGTAGTGATAAAGCTCCGGCCGGTAGAGAACGCGGATCAGCTCAACCGGTCGCGCGTCGGCATCGCGTACCACCCTCAGAACATCGATCAGCGGGGCCCCAGCCGGGATCTGCAGGGCTGCGGCAACCTCCGCATCGGCAATGGTCGCGCTGATCTTCTGACGGGCTGAACTGACCGCGACACCAGCCTCTTCCAGGAGAATCAGGAGGGGCGTCTCCGACATATCCTTTCCCTCGATCAGGCTGCCGATATGCTCGGGCACGTAGGTCACGAGGTAGGACATCCGCTCCGCACCCAGACTGCGCACGCGCACCGCACGCTGCACCCGTGCACCCTTGGCAAGCTCAAGGGCATGGGCGACATCGGGGCTCGCCGGCACATAGCCGAAGTCCAGCACATCGACCGAGGTCGTGCGCCCGATATGTCCGATATTCTCAAGCAGACCGTCGAGCGAGGCTATCATGCTGGGCGGTCGATCATGCTCGACAACACGGGTACCCCGGCCCCGCTCCCGCACGACAAAGCCTTGATCTGCCAGCTCATTCAGCGCCCGGCGCGCAGTGATGCGCGACACCGCGAACTCGGCACAGAGCTCGGCTTCGCCCATAATTTTCTGCCCCGGTGCAAGGGCGCCCGATGCGATCCTGTTCCTCAGGATCACAAAGATCTGCTGGTAGAGCGGCACCCGCGTCGACGGGTTCAGGCGGACGGGTTGGGGCGCATCCTCAGCCATGCCGGTCATGGTTCGATCCTGTTGCGACACTTTGTCATTGCCTTAATGTTATAACTATATATCATTTAGATCCAGATCCGCTCGCAATTCTCCAGAGGGTGTTAACAGGGATGCCATCCGGACACGACCCGATCCTGATTGTCGGCGCAGGCCCCGTTGGCCTGACGCTGGCCTGGCGCCTGTCGGAGGCAGGGCTGCCCGTGCAGGTGTTTGAGGCGGCCGAGGCGATTCCGGACCAGCTCCGCGCCTCGACATTTCACCCACCGACCCTCGATCTATTTGCGCCGTCGGGCATCACCGATGTCCTCCTCCAGAAGGGCCGCGTGACGCCGACATGGCAGATTCGGATGCACACGACTGGCGAACGGGCAGAGTTCGATCTGGCGGTGTTGGACCAAGACACCGCCCACCCCTACCGCCTGCAGTGCCGTCAGGCAGAGTTGAGCCGCGCTCTCGCAGCGCGTCTGCCCGAGGGCGTTGTCCATTTTGGACATGAAGTGACGCACGCCACCCAGGATGACGACAGCGTGACCCTGACCGCCAACGGTCGGGAGATCCGGGGCGCCTACCTTGTCGGTTGCGACGGGGCGCGCAGCCTTGTCCGCACAGCGATTGGCGCGACGTTCGAGGGGTCGACCTACCCTGAGAACACCATCCTGGTGACGACGACCTTTCCATTCGAGGATCATCTCGAGGACCTCTCGGGTGTGAACTACATCTGGCGGCCGGGCGGCACCTTCTCGCTTCTGCGATTGCCCGATCTCTGGCGGATCTCGCTCCATCCGGAGCGCGGGCAAACGCCGGAGGAGGCGCTTGAGGACGACGCCATCCGCAGCCAGGCCGGGGCCATCGTACCGGAAGCGGCCGAGATGACGATTGTCGAGAAACGCATCTACAGGGTGCATCGCCGGATTGCTTCCACCTATCGCAAGGGCCGGATGTTCATTGCGGGCGACGCAGCGCATCTGAACAGCCCCAAAGGGGGCATGGGCATGAATGGCGGGATCCATGATGCCTGGGCTCTCGCGGACTTGATCGTCGCGGTGGCCGAGGGTGGACCGGTTACGTTGCTGGACGGATATGAACGCCAGCGCCGCCCGATTGCCGAGGAAGATATCGTCGGCCAGGCCGATGCCAACCGCGCCCGGATGAACACGACCGATCCGGATGAGCGCCGCGCGCATCTGGCAGAACTGCGCCGCATTGCGGCCGATCCCGCTGAGGCGCGTGCCTTCCTCCTGCGTTCGTCGATGATCGAGGGCCTGCGCAGGGCGGAGGCCCTGACATGACGCGCCCGCTTGCCATCCTGGGTGGGGCAGGCGGCATCGGCCGGGCGCTCGCCGATGCGGCCCCGGCCGCGGGCCTGGTACCGATCGTGCTGGACCTGCCCGCATCCCTTGCCGCACACCCCCCTGCCACGCCATCGATCCCGGTCGATGCCACGGACCCGGACAGTGTCGCGGCGGCTGCCGAGGACCTTCCGGACGGGCTCGGCGGGTTGGTGAACCTCTGCGGCTTCATGACCGAGAACAAAAGCGTCACCGCGCAGTCACCAGCAGAGTGGCAAGAGGTGATCGACGGCAATCTGACCTCGGCATTCTTGGCAGCACGCAGTGTGACGCCCCGTATGGCTGATGGTGGGGCAATGGTGCTGACAGGCTCGGGCCTCGGCCATTTCGCCCGCCCAGGGTACGGACCTTATGCCGTCGCAAAGGCCGGGATCGCCGCACTGACGCGGCAACTGGCGCTTGAGGCGGCACCACGCCTGCGCGTCAACTGCGTTGCCCCGTCCGCAGTCGATACGGCCTTTCTGCGGGGGGGCACCGGCCGCTCGGACGAGGGGCGCACGCCGCGGATCGACCCGGCAGCCTATGGCGCTGCCATCCCGCTTGGCCGGATTGCCACGGCTGATGATGTCGTTGGGCCCATTCTGTTCCTGTTGTCGGGCGCCGCGGCCTACATCACCGGACAGGTCCTTCATGTGAACGGGGGCGCGTTCATGCCATGACCCGGGGCGCCGAATGAGCTTTGCACTTCCGATCACACCGCCCTCGCGCATCAAGGGCTGGGTCGGCGCGGCCGACAGCGCGGGCGGCGGTGTCTCGCTGCCCATCCACTATCCGGGAACGGGTGCGCAGATCTCGACACTGATCGAGGATGATCCGATTGCCGTCGACCGCGCGGTCCTTGCGGCCCGGGACGCCTTCGATCATGGCCCCTGGCCCGATCTTTCCGTCGAGCGGCGGATCGAGGTGCTGGAGGCCTGTCGCAGCATTATCCTTGAGAATGCAGACGAGCTCGCGCGCCTCGAATGCGCCGCCACGGGGCTTGTCCTGAAGGAGCTGAGGGCGCGCCACATGGTCCGCGCCGCCTACAACTTCCGCTTCTTCGGTCAGTACATCGCCCAAAGCGCCGGGCAGCGATACGATCAGACGCCGGGATACATGACCACGGTGTCGCGCACGCCTGTGGGTGTCGCCGCCCTGATCGCTCCCTGGAACGCGCCGGTGGCTCTCGCAACTATGAAGGTTGCGTCGGCCCTTGCCTTCGGCAACACCTGCGTTCTGAAGCCGAGTGAGCAGACACCGCTGGCGCTGGCACGACTGGTCCACCTGCTGCAGGAGGTGCTGCCCGAGGGTGTCCTGAACCTCGTCAACGGGCGCGGACCGGTGACCGGTGCCGCCCTCGTCGCCCATCCTGGCGTCGATCTCGTCAGCTTCACCGGTGGCACGGAGACGGGTCGCCAGATCATGGCCGCGGCCGGGCAGAACCTCGTGCCCTGCACAATGGAGCTGGGCGGAAAGTCGGCCAACATCATCTTCGCCTCGGCCGATCTCGACCGCGCGCTGGAGGGGGCGCTTCTCGGCATCTTTTCAAACAACGGTCAGCAATGCCTGGCGGGCTCCCGCATCCTGGTCGAACGCCCTGTATTCGACGAGGTGGTCGGACGGTTCATTGCCCGTGCCGAGGCCATTCGCGTCGGCGATCCCACGGACCCCGAGACCGAGATCGGTCCGCTCGCCTCCCTGGCGCACATGACCCGCGTTCTGGGCTATGTCGATACGGCACGCGCCGATGGCGGCGCGCTGCTGACAGGCGGAGCCCGGCGAGAGGATCTGGGCGCGGGCTATTTCGTTCAGCCCACGGCAGTGACGGTGCCCAGCAATGCCGCGCGCGTCGCTCAGGAAGAGATCTTCGGCCCCTTTGCCACGATCCTGCCCTTTGACACCGCGGAAGAGGCCGTGGCCATCGCCAACGATACCGAGTTCGGCCTTGTCTCCTATGTCTGGTCCGACCACCTGCCGACGGTCATGCGGATGACCGAAAACCTGCGCTCAGGCGTCGTCTGGGTGAACACACCGATGATGCGGGAGCTGCGCGCACCGTTCGGCGGCTTCAAATCCTCGGGTGTCGGGCGCGAGGGCGGGGCCGCCTGCGAAGCCTTCTACACCGAAGAGAAGACCGTCACGATTCCAACTGTACCGCCGACACTGCGCCAGCTTGGGATGGCTGAGGAAGACTAAGAACAACGAACCGACAAGGAGGTCGACATGAATATGCTCAAATGCACCCTCACATCGCTGGCCCTTGCCGCGGGCCTGACCGCCGCCGGACCGGTCTCAGCGCAGGAGCTGGTCAAGATCGGCACCTTTGTGCCGGAGCAATCGGTCGGCGTCGCGCGTGTGATCAAACCCTGGATGGAGGCCGTCAGCGCCGAGGCCGGCGATGCGGTCCGGATGCAGGGCTTCTGGGGCGGGACGCTCGGCAAGAGCCCGTTCAAGCAGTTCGAGTTGGTGCAGAACGGCGTCGCGGACGTCACCTGGGTACTGCCGGGCTATACCGCCGGTCAGTTCCCCGAGATGGGCCTTTTCGAGCTGCCCTTCCTCTTCCGCACGGCCGAGGAAGCCTCGGTCGTCGGATGGAAGCTGCATGAGCAGGGCCTTCTGACCGGCTTTGACGGCGTGCACGTGATCGGCTTCTTCGCGGCCGAGCCCAATGCGCTCTTCATGAAGACCAAGATCACAAGTCTGGAGGATCTGACCAACAAGAAGATCCGCTCGGTTGGCGGGATCCATGCGAGCTGGCTCGAAAGCCTGAACGCCGCGCCGCAGACGCTGAGTTCGGCCGAGATGAACGAGGGGCTGAACCGGGGCACCATCGACGGGGCCATTCAGGGCTGGACGGGGATGCGCACGTTCAAATCGCTCCCCCTGGTCGATCAGGCCTACTCGGTGCCGACCGGAACGATCCCCTTTCTGTTGCTGATGAACAGCGCGAAATGGGATGGGCTGTCGGCTGATGCCCAGGCCGCGATCATGGCCCATGGCGGACTGGCGATGGCCGAGGCGGGCGGCGAAGCCTACACCGAGGTCGGCGAAGAAATCCGCACCGCAGTGAAGGAGGAAGGCCGGATCGAGATGATCGAGCCGGACGAAGCCACGATCGAAGGCTATGCGGCCGCCGCACAATCTGTGCACGATGCCTGGATTGCCGAGACCCCCAATGGCCAGGTGGTCTATGATGCGGCCCTTCAGCTTCTCGCCGAGATGCGCGGGGGCAGCTGATCTTGCCCGGCAGCGCCCCCCTCGCCGCACGGCTCGACCGGATCACTCAGGCGGCCGCTATGGTCGGCTTCTGCGGCCTTGTGGTGATGGCGCTGCTGATCTTCTATGATGGGGCGGCGCGCTATCTCGGCGTGCCCCGCATCTCGGGTTTCTCCGACTATGGCGAAGTCGTCTTTCCCATCGTCATCGCCAGTTGCTTTCCCGCGGGTCTCCTGCGCCAGACCAATGTCACCGTTCGTGTCTTTGGCAAGATCGGCGGCCCGCGGCTGAATGCGGCACTTGAGGCCTTTGCCGCGCTGGTTACGCTGATCTTCTTTGTCGTCCTCGCGTGGCAGTTCATCAAGCTGACCCAGCAATACGGGGCAGGGGGCCGGACGACGCGGACGATCGCCATACCGCTTGCCCCCTGGTGGTGGGCGACGACGGCCATCATGGCTGCGTGTGTGCCCGTGCAGGCCTATGTGACCTACGCCTGGATGCGCGCGGCGATCCTCGGCGGTGTGCCCGATCACGCACGGCTCGCGCATGACGCGCTCGAAGATTTCGGGTCCGCCTGATCCATGGTGACCGATCCCCTGACAACCGGGCTCCTTGGCCTTCTCGCGATGTTCGTCCTGATTATCCTTCAGGTGCCCGTCGGCATCGCAATGGGCGTCGTGGGTGTCATCGGCACGGGCCTGATCATCGGCTTCGGCCCGGCGCTGACGCTTCTCGCCACCGAGCCCTCTGCGGCCATGGCGGCCGAAGGGCTGGCCGTGATCGCCATGTTCCTCCTCATGGGCAATCTCGCCCATGTCGGCGGACTGTCGGACGAGCTCTACCGGCTGGCCTATGTCTTTCTCGGACATCGCCGGGGCGGGCTGATCTTTGCGACAATCGGGGCCTGCGCGGGCTTCGGTGCGGTTTGCGGATCCTCGGTTGCGACCGCAGCAACGATGGCCCGGATCGCGCTGCCGCAGATGATCGAGCGGGGCTATGCCAAGTCGTTGGCGGCGGGTGCGATCGCATCCGGTGGGACGCTCGGTATGATCATTCCGCCCTCGGTCGTCATGATCCTTTATGCGATCCTGACCGAGAATTCGATCATCGCTCTGTTCCTGGCGGCGGTTATCCCCGGCCTTCTGGCCGTCGCCTTCTACTTCGTTGCCATCGCGATCACCGTCCGCTGGAAACCGGACATCGCACCGGTGGGAGAGCGCACGAACTGGCGGGAGCGGCGCCGTGTCGCCCGGGCCAGTTGGGCCGTGGTTCTGCTGACCCTTGTCGTTTCGGGCGGAATCTATTCCGGTGTTTTCACGGTCAGCGAGGCTGCATCGGTCGGCGCCTCCATCGCGCTCCTCCTCGCGCTGTTCCGCCGCCGTCTGACACGCTTGAACTTCCTGTCATGCCTTGGCGAGACGGCGTCCAACACCGGGCTGATCTTTGTCATCATCATCGGCGCTTCCGTGTTTTCCTACTTTGCAACGCTGTCCGGTCTTCCCTCCGCAACAGTTGCCTGGATCGAGGGACTGGGTCTGCCGCCCCTGATGATCATCGGCCTTCTGATGGTCTTCTACCTGATCCTCGGTTCGATCTTCGACACGATCGCTGCCATGGTCCTGACGCTGCCGTTCGTCTATCCGCTGGTCACGGGGCTCGGCTACGATCCGATCTGGTGGGGTGTGGTCAATGTCGTGGTGATCGAGCTTGGCATGATCACGCCACCCATCGGCATCAATGTCTTCGTGCTGCACGGGATGGCACGCGACCTGCCTTTGGGCACGATCTTCAAGGGTGTCGTGCCCTTCGTCTTTGCCGATCTCGCGCGCCTGATCCTGCTGGTTCTCTTTCCCGCCCTCAGCCTCTGGCTGCCCGGCGCGCTGGGGTGGCTCTGATGGAACTGTCGGACTATGGCACGAAGGGGCTCCTCGGGGTCCTGACCCCGCAGGCCAACACGACGGTGGAGCCGGAGCTCTGGGCGCTCCTTCCGCCGGAGTGGTCGATGCTGAACGCACGCCTGACCTCGCCGAAACCTACAATCGAGGCGCGTCTGGTTGACTACACCACCCGTTTTGCCTCGACATCCGAGCAGTTTGCCAACGCGCCCCTCACCGCGATTGCCGCGGCCTGCACGGGCGCCTCCTATCTGATCGGGGCGGAGGCCGAGGCGCGGATCGTCGACCAGGTCGAGGTCGCGCGCGGTGTGCCGTTCCTCACCGCGGCCCTTGCCTCGGTTGCGGCGCTCCGCGCGATGAAGGCGCAGCGCATCGCACTTCTGACACCCTATCCCGAAAGCCTGAATGTCCATTCCACGCCCTATTGGGAAGGCCATGGGTTCGAGGTCGTCGCCAAGGCCGGCCCGGCGCTCGAGGACGAGGCCTTCCATCCGATCTATGCTATGGCCGGCGCGGGGGTCTTGCGGGCCTATGAGACGCTCTCGGACGCGGAGGCTGACGCTATCCTGATGCTCGGCACCGGGATGGCGACGCTCGGCCCGCTGCTGGCAGGTCGCGACCGTGGGCTGCGCCCGGCGATCTCCTGCAACCTGGCCCTGGCCTGGGCTGCCACGCAAGGTCGGCGTTGGGACGCGCTGGACAGCAGTGGCCTGCCCGATTGGTGTGCCGGCACCCATTGGGCGCCGCGGCTCAAGGCGCTCTTCCCCGGTGTTCTGCCCTGATCACCGGCCCGGCAGCCACAGCGCCAGCGGCGGGAAGGCGATGATCAGCCCGACCAGCGCCAGCGAGCAGAGGATAAAAGGGATGGCAGCGCGGTAGATCTGGCGCATCGTCGTATCGGGTGGCGCCACACCCTTCATCACGAAGAGCAGCAATCCAAAGGGCGGTGTCGTGAAGCTGATCTCCAGCGCCAGCAGCATGATCACCGCAAACCAGATCAGGTCGAAGCCCAGGCTCTCGGCCAGCGGGAAAAAGATCGGCACCGTCAGCAGCATGATCGAGATCTGCTCCATGAACATGCCGAGCAGCAGCAGGATCGCAAACATCACGACCAGCATTGCCAGAGGATCCAGCTCGAACCCCGTGGCCCAGCCGATCAGCCCGCGCGACGCGCCGGAGAACGCCAGAAGCTGGCTGAACGTGGCCGAGCCGAAGACGATCAGATAGGCCATCAAGGTCACGCGGAGCGCACCGATGACCGAGCGTTTCAGAGCACTCAGCGTCAGGCAGCGGAAAAAGGCGGCCAGGATGATCACCCCCAGCGCCCCAAAGGCCGCAGCCTCCGAGGGTGTGACAATGCCGTAGAGCATCATCATCACAATCGCCACCATGACACCCACCATCGGCACAACGTCCCGCAGGATCAGGACCAGCCGGGCGCCGAGGCTCAAGGGCTCGACGTCGTAAGCCGGGGCTGCCACGGGGTCGAGGCGCGTCTGCACCCAGATCGTCCCGATATAGAGGACGGCCAGAACGAGCCCCGGCAGGATGCCCGCAATCAGCAGGGCGCCGACATCAATCTCGGCCAGCGTCGCCAGCAGCACCGCAAGGGCCGAGGGCGGAATAATGATCGCAAGCCCGCCGGTGCCGAGGATTGGCCCAACGGACATGTGCTTCTTGTAGCCCCGCGCACTCATCTCCGGCACCATCAGCGAGCCGAGAAGCGCTGTAGAGCCCATCGAAGAGCCTGACAACGTCGCAAACCCCGTGCCGCCCAGCACCGTCACATAGCTCAACCGACCCGGCAGCCGGCCCAGTAACCGGTCGATCGCATTGAACATTCGCGCACCGAGGCCTGTGTGAAAGAAGATCTCTCCCATCAACAGGAACAAGGGGATCGGCGCGAGTGCATAGGTGGTCAGCGCCCCAAGCCCGTTGTTCAGAAGCTGCGAAATCCCAGCCTCGCCCCCCATGAACACCCAGGCGCCCAGGATGTTGGCGGCCAGAAACGCCAGCGCTACGGGCATGCCCAACCCCATCAGGATCAGGATGCTGCCAAGCAGCAGCGCAAGGGCCAGATACCATTCCATTACTCGTGGATCCCCGCCTCGCCCGAATGCATCAGTTCGCGCCCGAAGACGAAGCGCGCGAACTCCACCGCCATCAGCCCGAAGGCCACAGGGAAGGAGATCGTCAGGATCCAGCGCGGGAAGAAGTAGGCCCGCACGTCATAGTCGTTCCGCGCGATGTTGGTCGCCACCAGATCGACGCCCTTCCAGGCAAGGATCAGGCAGACCAGGACGCAGAGGGCCGCAACCCCGCGGCTGACGATCCGACGCGCCGCCGGGGGCAGGGCGGCCGTGACCAGCTCGATATGGA
>JAAUYD010285587.1_pt1 | contig 10981 bp, 8 predicted proteins | sample 7278101 | NCBI WGS metagenome assembly JAAUYD01 (sample SAMN14350128, study PRJNA611818) | marine sediment metagenome | isolation source: surface marine sediment (0.6m) | place: French Polynesia: Moorea | collected 2018-08
AGGCATGGTGGAGCACATTTCCCTCAGATCGCTCAGGCTGCGCCACCCGCGCGGACCGGTCTTCACCATCCCTTTCGGCGGAATGGGCACCGTTAAAAACAACAGCCGGGACTATATCATCGAAAAGCTCGATTTTCGCGTCCGCTACGACACCAATGTGAACAAGGTTCGTAAAATCATCAAGAAAATCAACAAAAAACTGCAAAAAGATCCGGAACTGGGGCCGGTTCTGCTCGACAAAATCAAATCCCAGGGCGTCCGCGAGTTGGACGACGCCGCCATGATCATGCGGGTCAAGTTCAAGACCATCCCAGGGGAGCAGGTTGTCGTGCGCCGCGAGGTGTTTCGGATGATGCAGGAAGCTTTCCGCGAGAACGGGATCGAATTCGCCCATCGCAATGTGACGGTATATTTACCGGGTCAGACAGAAATTGAAAATAATCAGCAACAGGGCGCAGAGGCCGAAAAAGCCCTCCTGCCGGACAAAAAAACGCTCGAATCGGCCGCGGCTGCGGCGGCCCTTGCTGCTGAGCAGGCCGATGCGGAAAAGCAAGCGCCGGCAAAGAAAAAATAGCTCAATTTTAAATTCCGTCTTGACCAGGTTATTTTTACGAAATGAGAGGTACAACATTGGAATCTTTACCATATGAACTGGGCCCTATCCGTCCAGTTGACGAAGCAGACAGTTTATTAATCCGCACCACCCGGGGCTGTCCCTGGAACAAATGCGAATTTTGTGTCAACTACAACAACATGGGCTTTTCCAAGCGCTCGGTTGAGGATATTAAAAAGGACATCGAGGCGGCGGCAGAATATTTTGGTGGTCATCCGTTTCACTCTTGCTTTCTCCAGGACGGCGACAGCTTTATCATGAAAACCGAGGAGTTGATCGAAATCCTGGCCTTTCTTAAGAAGCACTTCCCTACGCTGAAAAAGGTGAGCAGTTATGGCCGATCCCAGACCATGATCAAAAAAACCCCCCGTGAAATAAAATCAATCTGGGAAGCAGGCTTAAATTTACTGTATTGCGGCATGGAATCGGGGTCTGATTCAGTGCTGAAAAATATCAAGAAAGGCGTCACCTCCGCCGACCACATAAAGGCCGCCGGGATGGCCAAAGAAGCAGGGATGGAACTCTCGCAATTCATCATTTTAGGTCTAGGGGGCACAACCCTGTGGCAGGAACATGCCATAGAGACTGCCAGGGTATTCAATCAGATTAATCCTGACTTCATCCGTGTTCTGACAATCGGTGTAAAAAAAGGCTCAGGTCTGGAAAAGCAGCTGCGGGAAGGAAAATTCCAGTTGCAAACCGAAAAAAACCTGATTGAGGAACAGCGACTTTTAATTGACAGTCTGGACGGTGTCACCAGTTACTATGTCAACCATCACGGTGTCGACCTGCTCATGGAAGCCCGCGGTCAACTTCCCGACGACAAACCCAGACTGCTGGCAATCATGGATCGCTATCTCTCCATGCCGGAAGATGATCGAATGAATTTCACGTTGGGAAAGCGCCTGGGTTACTACCGAAACATGGATGATATGCAGGATAAAAACCGTAAGATGATGGTGCAGCGTAAAGTTAGCGAAATTCTGGATACCTATCCGGGACAATTCGATGAGATTTGTCACCACCTGCGCGCACAGGTCGTATAGACGGTGACCTAGACACCGAATGCGAAAATCAACGGCGACGATTGTGAAGACCCGATCAGGATCCAAATGCCGGCTGCCCCATGGGTAGTTTGCCCGGATAGCAACCACTTTCAGTATGTAATATTGGAGGCATGATGATTCTAGGCAGCTTTTTCCAAAAGGTAAATTCGATTTTACCTGACGAGGTGCGTAAAATAATAAAAGAAAATTTGATCTGTATTTGAAGTTGGGCAGACAGGTTCAGTCGGATCGCGCGAGATCGGTTTTTATGGAATTATCTGAGGAAGAAGTTCGTCATCTTGAACAGCTCGCATCCATTTTTGAAAAAACAATTTAATAGTTTTAAGCTTTTATAGGCGGTTATTGTTTGTGGATGGAAGTTATAGCTGAGCCGATTCACTATCTCTCTTAAGACCATCCTCTGGGATAATGCTTACAGAACAGACAAATTTTCTCTCCAAAATTTTTTTTTTGGATTTCAAGCTCAGCGTCCGCGGCGAGTGTTTATACGTCTTCTTACGGTTCCGTTGAAGCATCGCAGGAACTGTCTGGACAAGCTGCCTTTTCCACCTGTTTCGGCAATGTGCGGATGTGCAGGTCTCGCTGCGGGAAGGCAATTTCGATCGCCAACTCGCGAAAGCGCCGGTCGATGTCAAAACGAATGCGACTCGCCACCGCCCAGTAATCATCCACATTGACCCAGATGCGCAGACGGAAAATCAAGGCGCTGTCGGCATGGTCGACAAAGATGACGTCCGGCCGGGGATACTTCAGCACCCCGGGTGTTGCCAGAGCGATTTCCAGCAGGGTTTTCTCCACCAGGTCTACGTCGGAACCGTAGGCAACTCCCACTTCGAGGTTCCGACGCATCCGCTTGTCCCTGAAGCTCCAGTTGGTCACCTGCTGGCTGATGAATTCAGAGTTGGGTATGATCACCGATGCATTGTCGAAGGTCTGCACGACCGTGGAGCGCACATTGATTTTCTTGACTTCGGCCCACAATCCGCCGACCTCCACGTAGTCCCCGACCTGAATGGGTCTTTCGAATAGCAAAATCAGGCCGCTGATAAAATTGTTGAAGATGTTCTGCAGCCCGAACCCGATCCCGATGCTCAACGCACCAAAAATCACCGCCAGCGAGGTGGTGTTTACCCCTAGGAAGCCAAGTGCCAGCACCAGCCCCAGTGCCCATCCGAGATAGCTCGCAATTGTAAGAATCGAATCTTTGAGCCCGCGCTCGATCGGCCTATTGTCCAGAACTTTTTCTTTCAACAACGCACGCCCGACACGCAAAAACAGGTGGGTGATAAAAACGATAGAAACCGCCAGAACCATGCCTTTGACGCTGAAATTCAGGCTGCCGACCGTAAATGTGAGGTAGAAAAACCTCTCGAGCCAAGACCAAAAAACGCCCGTCGGGTCCCAAACCCGCACCAGGGCCGCTATCAGGGTGAACAACCATACCACCCAGGCAAGCTGGATCAATGACCAGTGCCAGTGACCGCTGATAGTGGTCGGGCTTTGCCGTTGTTCCGCGGCCAATCTGTCCCGAAAGTCGCGGTGAAATTCCTGCAGGATTTTAAAGCTCATCCATCCCCAAAACACCAGGACCACCGACTCGGCCCATGCTCTGAACCACTGAACCGCCAGCATGCTGTAGCCGGCCAGGTTCAGAACCAGCGCCCCGCCCAATACCAGGTAGGTCGTTCGCCGAACTAGCGCCATCCAGCCCGGATTGGGCGGGGGCAGCCCCTCGCGCGCTTGCCCGACCACGACTGGTTTCATCCGTCGCCAAAAAACCGCGGCAAGGCCCAGCAATGCGGCTATCACTATATTTTTCGCTGTCCACGCCAGCAGGCTGTCCACTCCCGTCACCAACGACAAGACCAGGACGGTAATGATCGCGATACGAAAAAAGCGCATGAAACGCCTGAGGTGCTGAGATACAAAATTGCGCAAAGCGGCCTGCGGGCCTTTAAACCCGTGTTTGATAAAGTCCATCCCCCAGCGCACCACCAGCAGCACAAAAAAGACATAGAACAAAAAGCGGCCCAGTCCGATGTCAAAAAGAGAATATTGGACAGAACTGTAGATCAAAAAGAGCAGCGTCAAGCCGACATAAAGCAGGGATCGCCGCAGCAGCAACAGGCACAAACGGCGATAGTGACAGTTGGCCCCCTCGTATCTGTCCTCAATTCGATTGAGATAACGCCTCACACGGTCCCGAAGCGCAAAAATCGCTGCCAGCGCTGCCAGAAAAAACATCCACGAGATCAGTCCACCCATTTGGATCTGGCCCCAAAAGCTTTTTCCAGAAATCGAACTTGAAAGCTGACAGGATACGGTCCTTTAGATCTCGCAGATCTTCCAGCATGACCCCGGTGCTAAGATCACCGTAAGGATTCATGCGTTGGGTGATGGTCGTTTTTTTAAGCTTTTCAAGCGCCGCCGTCAGTCTGTTGCCAATTTCTGTTTTGGCTGCCAAAGCGGATTTGGCCTGATCCAGCAGATCGTCGTAAATTTTCAGAATACGCTCTTCGACTCTTTTCTTGTCCTCGAGGGTATAGAACAGCTGCTGCATGGGTTCAACCAGCTGTCGTTTCCTGGGTCCGGGGAGGTCGGACTGCCGAATATCCAGAATCTGCTGCTTGGTGAGCTCGATCCGCTCGAGATTTTTTTCAAAATCAATCGACTGCGAATCCAGTCTGCGCTGAAACCTTTCGACGGTCTCGGACAAGGCCTTGAATGCCAGCCGGTTCTCCCTGGCGGCGTTCTCAAGGTCTTCGGTCCGAACCCGGTTCATCAGCAGCAATTGCCCGTGCGCCGTATTTTGGGTATCGTAATTCTTGATTTGCGCCTGAAGCTTCTTTTGTGCAGCCTCGAGTTCCTGCAACTGCCCATTGAGATTTGTCAGCTCCGTGCGGTGACTCTGCACTTCGCTTTCAGCGGATTGAGCCATCTGCTCCAGCGAGCCCCCGGCGTTGGTAACAATATCAACCTCTTGATCTGCCTGGGTTGCGGTCATCAGAGTGAGAATCAGAAGCAGCGTCAGTGCAAACACTGCAGCCCGACGTGCATGCATGCGTGACGAAAAACCAGTTAGGAAGAGAAAATATTTCAGCATCAATTCAATCATGCGCTTGACTCTCTGATCATACGGGCCAGGCGAAAGGCTTCCTGATCCAGTGAAGGTCCGTATGATATTCTGTAAGGATAAATAGCAATTGCTTGTTCAAAAAAACAAATCTAAAACAATCCAGCTTCAACTATTCCGATCGCCTTTAAACGCACGAATATAATGATGAATCAACTGTTTTTCAATGCACTGATCATCCCATAATCGAAGGTTTGGATCGTCAAATAGCAGTTTTTTACTGTAAGATATTAAATACACACTTATTGTTTGGGTCTTTGCTGCTATTTTTTTCGGTTTTCGCCGTAAGTTTAAAGGGGAACGGCGCCATGCTCGACCGTAAGCGCAACAATGTCCTTGGCGTTGACCTCCCGCGACGGTATACCTTGCTTAACGGCAAGCGCAGCGGCGGCGCCCATCGCCTGGCCCATGGCCATGCAGGTACATTGCGCTCTTAAACCGGCCATTGAAACCCTGTCGGACGAAAGGTGACGGCCGGCAATGGTAATCCGAGAGGAGCCTTTCGGTATTAGAGATCGGAAGGGAATCTTGGGGATCATTTCCCTGGAGTCATGAAAGATCTCCTTACAACCATTCTCCTCATTATGCAGATCGATGTAGTTAAAGGCATTGCAGATAGCATCAGGACATTCTTCAGCAGACATAAATTCTGTCTCACTTATTCGATGCTCCCCGATAACCCTGTAGCCTTCCCGCGACAAAGCCCGGTTGTACATGGTTTTTAAGACTGCCCTTTCTGCCCCGGGGATCTCCTCTTTGATAAACCGATAAACACGCAGCATCCTCTCCCTGCCCTCAATATTAGCCCGGGTCTGGCCGTCAGCATCAGAGGTGTCACAGTCATAGATGTGGGTGGCGTTGTGTCCCCCCCGCTGCAGTAGCCAAAAGAAAGGGTGTTGCGTAAAATAAGCCCAGTCTCCCTTCTTTAGCCGGCCTTCGGCCATTGCCTCCTCATAAATTAACTGAGCTTCTCCAGGGAAAATCTGTTGCAGATCAATATCCTCTATCCGATACTGCAAGGTGCCGGGTTGACGCTCAAAGGACTTTGTTACCTCTAAACCCAGGGCCCGGCAAACATCAGCATCTCCCGTACAATCGATCAGCTCTTTTGCCGTTGTTGTCCGTATAATCCCCCTTGCAAAAGAGGTAACCTCCCAGCGGTCACCAACCGCTTTTACTTCACCAACGAACTCATGGTAATGAATATCAACCCCAGCTTTAAGAGCGGCCTGCTCAGCAACTGCAGCGTAGATGGGTATGTTAATATAGCTGTAATAGCCAGGCGTTTCACTGGGCCGCCGCTTGCGGTAATCCTTAATCGGCAGGCCCTCGATCCCCTTGCTCTTTTTAAACAGCTCCCAAGGTATTCCCAGGACAACCGGAACATCAGGAGAATGATAGTGGTTGGGCATGAACACGCCGCCATCGGTCATCGTGCCACCCAGCATGGAGGCAGCTTCGATCAGAGACACGGAAATCCCCTCCCTTGCCGCCTGAATTGCAGCAATATGCCCAGCGGTACCACCACCGGCGATAACCACATCGACTGTTTGATTTATAATTTTCATCCTGCGAAGTCGGCGAAACTTACAAGTTGAGTTAGGCGCCTTAAGATGAGTCCGCTTTTCTGCTGAAATGAAGATTGGCCAGAGCCACCAGAGAGGTACCAACTATCAGTAGAAAAGATATGGCATTGATGACTGGGGTGCTTCCGTCTCGCACCTGAAGATATAGGTTAATTGGCAAAGTCGCCTCATGGCCCACCAGAAAAAGGGTAGTGTTGAAGTTCTCAAACGACATTAAAAATGCCAAGGCTGCGGCTCCGAAAATCGCCGGGCGCAGGAACTTTAGCGTAATATGCCAGATGACTTCAAATCGGTTAGCGCCCAAATTCAACGCAGCTTCTTCTAGTGTCCGGTCAAATTTTTTCAGGCGAGCCGAAACTACCAGGGTAACCAGTGTGGCAATAAATGAGAACTGGCCCAACACCACCAGCCAGAATCCTGGACGCAACAGTTCTATATCCACCCCCCAGCTTATTTCAAAATAGGTCCCCAGAGTATTGCTGAGAAGTAGGATGGATATGCCCAAAATCACTCCTGGAATGACCAAGGGAGCGAGCATTAAAAAATATAGCAATTGCTTAAATCGAAAATCCTCCTGCTCAAACAAGAAGGCGCCACAGGTACCGATGATGGTCGACAGCAAGGTCACAAAGAAAGCCACCCGGAAACTCACTAAAATACTGTCCAGGTTAATGCGGTCGTGAAAAATTCCAACCCGTTCCGGAGAATCCGCCGTGAACCATTCTAGCGTGAAGCCCTTCCACGGTAAGGATGGAAATTGAGAGTCGTTAAACGCCAGTACGCAGGTTATCAGCAGCGGTGCAAATAGAAATGTGAAATACAAAATCACATAGAGTTTGAAAAGTCGGTTGTAGATCTTTGAATTAGGTAGCGTCCGTATCATTGCACTACCTTTTTTAAATTTTGTCGGGTCAGCTTAAGACCGAGCCATACAATCAGCGATGAGAGCAAAAGCAACAGAAACCCGAATGCTGACCCTTGGTTCCAGTTGAAACTGGCAATAAACTGATTGTAAATCTGTTCTGTAAACCACAGCGAATTTTTACCCCCCATTAAATTGGGGGTCAGATAGTTGCCTAAGGTCAGCATAAAAACTACGATTGAACCGGATACAATGCCGGGGGTGGCGTGCGGAATTATTATTTTAAACAGGATAGTCCAAAGGTTGCCCCCCAGGTCATAAGCCGCCTCGATGAGACTGTTGTCCAGGCTCTCCAACACCGAGACAATTGGAACGACCATAAAAAGCATGGATGTGTAGACCAGCCCCAGGATCATGGTTGAATCCTGATAAAGCATTTCAACAGGTTGATTTAAAATCCCTAGTTTAAGTAAAAAATGGTTGATTACCCCACTTTCCCGCAGCAAAATCATCCACCCGTAGACCCGGACCAGTTCACTGACCCAGAATGGAAGTAACAGCATGACTAGTAAAAATCCCTGAAACTTCGGGGCCACTACTTTGGTGATATAAAAAGCCACGGGAAGTGCGATCACAAAGGTCAGGAAGGTTACCAAAATGGAGTAAATAGCGGTTCGTACAAATGTTAACCAATAAATGGGCTCTTCAAAAAAATTCAGATAGTTGTTGATGCTCCAGACCATCTGGCCGTCGTCATTTTCCAAGCGGAATGACATCACCAGCAAATCGATTTGTGGTAAAACAATCAATAGAATCAGCCATAGCAGCACCGGCGATAAGAAAAATAGTAAAGCCCACCGTTTTTGGTTTTTCATGATAAATAATGAGTTCTGGGTTTAAAGCTCAGAGGTTCAAAAACTTGGATTATTCTCTTTGGGAAAACAGATACCCGCTTGCTCGTCCCATCCGATTTCTATTTTATCGTTCTCTTTGATGTAGTCGAACTGCCGATTTTGCGGCAAGGCTATAAGCAGTTCGGAGTCAGCATCCAGCGGATGAGCCAGGAGTCTGCTATTGGCACCATCGAAGAGAATATCTTTGACGACGACCTCGAATCGGTTCAGGTTGGATAAATTTGCAGCAGGCTGAATCAGCATGGCTTCGGGGCGTAGAAATAGATCGACGTCATCTCCCGGCTGCAACTCTTGCTGAAGTTTTGTACGGAATACATTGCCTACCAGAGTTTTCACTTCAGCAACATTCCCGACGCATCGTTGAATTCTGCCAGACCAGGCATTGTTATCACCAACGAACCTGGCAACAAAGGGAGTTTTTGGGTTACTGTACAAGTTCTGCGGAGTGTCGATTTGTTCATATACCCCCTGATTCATTACCGCCACATGATCAGACATCACCAAAGCTTCGGATTGATCGTGGGTAATATAGACAAAAGTGGTCCCTACTTTGGCCTGCAGCTTTTTTAATTCCACTTTCATCTGCTCTCTCAGCTTCAGATCCAGGGCACCCAGGGGTTCATCCAGCAATAGAACGGTAGGTTCCAGCACCAGACACCTGGCAATAGCTACCCGCTGCTTTTGACCACCGGACAACTGATCAATTTTTTTTCCACCAAATCCGGCCAGGTCTACTCGTTCCAAAATGGTATTCACTTTCTCTTCGATAACCGTTTTGCTCTCCCCACGTCGTTTTAACCCAAATTCAATATTTCCCCTCACGTCCATCATTGGAAACAGGGCCAGGTGCTGAAATATAAGGTTTACCGGTCGTTTATTTGGCGGGATGCCGACCATGTTTTTCCCGCGAATCTCGATCCTACCCTCTGTCGGCTCCGTCAAACCGGCAATCATGCGCAGCAGGGTTGTTTTTCCGCAGCCAGATGGACCGAGAATTGAAAAGAATTGACCATCCGGGACATCAAACGACACGCTGTCTACTGCAACAAAATCTTTGAATTTTTTGGTTACATTTTGAACAGATAGATCAATCTGCATAAAAAGCCTTCAACCGAGGTTTTTCATTTTAGGAAAAAAGACAGGACACAGATCTGCACAAATTATCACGGACTCCCAACAATCGCCCTGTTTCATTCTTTCATAGAGCGTTTGGCAGAATAACGTTCCGCTATCGGCAGTTTTGCAATGCTGCTTTAAATAGGAATAACACCCCAGCTGGTTTATTCCAAACGCTCTAAAATACAATTATTAAGATATCTGTGCAATCCGTGGTTTTCCGTGTCCCGTTTTAATAAGGCAAAAAAAATCCCGAGAACTTATTTCGCAGCCTTAACCTTATCCAGGATCTTGCCTTCAATTCCTTCCAGCTTAGCTGGTACGGGAGGATACCATTTGATATTGGCAATAGCCTCCATCGGAAAGCTGCGCTCAAAATTCCCACGCACATCGGCATCCAGGTATTGGCCCGCGCCTTTGGATGCCGTTCCATATTTTTCAGCATTGGTAAAAATTGCTGCATTTTCGGGCTTCAACATGAAGTTAATCCATTTGTAGGCAGCCTCCACATTTTTTGCTTTGGCTGGAATCGCAAAAGTATCAATCCATCCCAAGGCGCCACTCCTGGGCGCAACAAAGTCGATATTCGGATTTTCAGCATTCAATTTCCAGCCAGCGCCGTCCCAGGCCATGGCAACATAGACTTCACCGGATCTCATCGACTGCAGCAGCGCATCTCCGTTGGTCCAATAATTTTTGACAAAGGGCTTCGCCGCAATCATGGCCTCTTCAATCTTTTCCATCAAGCCCTGATAAGCCATGGCATCTCCGTATTTGGCAAAGGGATTTTCTCCCATAGCGAAGGCCAAAGCGATCAGGGTCGGTCTTTTGAGGCGGTAACTGACTCTGCCCTTATACATGGCATTCAATAAATCAGAGTAATCTCCGGCATTGGGTGCGAACTTCTTATTGATCACCAATCCGGAGGTTCCCCAGCAAAACGGAACCGCATGGGGCTGCCCGCCTACCATGGTATTTTTTTTCACGGCCTCCAGCATGGGCTCAATAATCTGGCTGGCGTCAATTTTTGACATATCCAAGGGCTGATAAATTTGATATTTTTCCTGAACGGAAGCAATCCGGTCCTGGCTTGGTTGGGCCAGATCGAATCCAGCGCCTCGGGTGGCACGCAATTTGGCGATCATTTCTTCATTGTTAGAAAAGGTAACTTTGACGGTTATGCCGGTTTCTTCTTGAAATTTGTCAACCAGGCTCTGGGGAGCATAGCCCTTCCATGTCAACAGAGCCAGTTCTTCAGCTGCCCACAGATTGCCAAGACAAAAAATCAGCGTGGTAACAATGACCAATGAAACAATACTTACTTTTTTCATGATTACTTTCCTCCTTTTTAGATGGTTGATTTTTTTAACGACGCTCACTTGCCACTCTTTACACCACAGTATATCGAAATTTCATCGGATGATTCTATTCAATCCTGACCCCCTGCTTTTTCAATACCTTTTGAACGGCTGCAATCTTGACCTCCTTGCAGGTAACGTTATCCTTGAGTGATACCGCGGCCGCGATACCGGCCCCCTGCCCCGTGACCGTGCAGCACATCATTTGCCGGGTAGCAGCATGGGATATCTTGTCACCGGCGACACAACGACCGGCAATCAGAAGATTTTCTACTTTCTGCGGCAATATAATACCATATGGAACCTGGAAGTATCTTCCAGTCGTCGGAATG
>JAAUYD010112035.1_pt1 | contig 10980 bp, 7 predicted proteins | sample 7278101 | NCBI WGS metagenome assembly JAAUYD01 (sample SAMN14350128, study PRJNA611818) | marine sediment metagenome | isolation source: surface marine sediment (0.6m) | place: French Polynesia: Moorea | collected 2018-08
GCTACGTCTCTATAAGGATTTTGGGTAATACATATTTAATTTCCGGAGAGGTCTAATAGATTTCCCTTAACACCAATATAAATTAATAGCTGGTAGGGTGTGTTAGGACGCAGTCCATAACGCACAAAAATCTCATTTTAGGGTATCAAGCAAAAAGTTTGAAATTCCTAATGTGAAATTCCTAATTGTACATTACGTCAATTTTGAATGATATAACAATCTTATACGGCGGTGCATTACGGCGCGGAAATAAAGGTGACCAAAAAAAGACATTCTTCTGCGCGCCTAATACACCCTACAACTACAACTTTTGACTTACCATTTATAATCTTGCGGTGCGTTATGGCTAATTTTTACTTGTTCAAATTACCAGATTCTTTACAAGCGATAACGCACCCTACAATTTCATTAACAATTTGAGTTAATTTCTTATTTTTGACTTTTGACTTTTGACTTTTTATATGCTCAATCTTTCATAAACTCGATCTAAATGTTGTAAATGATGTTGCGGATCGAAACAAGCTTCAATCTCTGCAACAGATAATTTGTCTGTAATGCGAGTATCGCGGTTGACTAAGTCACGAAAATTACCTTGTGGTTGGTTCCAAGCTGCATGAGCATTTTCCTGGACTATTTTATATGCTTCTTCGCGGCTAATTCCTTTTTCCACTAAGCTCAACATTACTCGTTGACTGAAAACTACACCACCATAACAGTTCATATTCCGTGCCATATTGTCTGGATAGACTAACAAATTTTCCATCAATTTAGTCATTTCCACCAACATGAAATGAGTCAAAATGCAAGCATCCGGCAAAATCACCCGCTCAACGGAACTGTGGGAAATATCTCGCTCGTGCCATAATGCCACATTTTCAACTGCTGCGATCGCATGACTTCTAATAATTCTTGCCATTCCCGTTAGTCTTTCAGAACGAATTGGGTTACGCTTATGGGGCATTGCTGAAGAACCTTTTTGTCCCTTGGAAAAATATTCTTCAACTTCCAAAACATCCGTTTTTTGCAAATTACGAATTTCCACCGAAAACCGTTCGATTGAAGCAGCAATTAAAGCTAATTGTTGAACAAAATCAGCGTGGATATCGCGGGAAATGACCTGTGTTGATGCAGTGTCAGGGGTTAAACCAAGTAATTCGCAAGCAATGGCTTCTACCCGTGGTTCAATGTTTGCATAGGTTCCCACTGCACCGGAGATTTTACCTACAGCGATTGTTTTCCGCAATGTTTGCAGGCGTTCTTGATGGCGTAAAGCTTCCGCTAACCATCCCGCTAGTTTAAAACCAAAAGTAATCGGTTCGGCGTGAATTCCGTGGGAACGCCCAATCATTATTGTGTAACGATGTTCTGTTGCTTTGCGGCGAATTGCAACTATTAAATCTTCCAGTCTTTGGATAATTAAGTCTAGACTAGCGACCATTTGTAAAGCCAGTGCAGTATCAAGCACATCAGAGCTAGTCATTCCTAAATGAATGTAACGCCCCGCATCGCCTACATATTCATTTACATTGGTTAAGAATGCTATGACATCATGGCGGACTTCAGCTTCAATTTCTAATACTCGTTCGGGGTCAAAATCTGCCTTTGCTTTAATTTCTTTAACAGCTTCCTGGGGAATATAACCAAGTTCGGCTTGTGCCTCACAAACAGCAATTTCCACTTTCAACCAAGTTGTAAACTTGTAGCTATCAGTCCATAAGTGCCCCATTTCGGGTAGGGTATAACGCTCAATCACAGTCCGCCATATATTATAGTTCCCAACGGTCATATTTTACCGTAAATGCGACCAAAGTCCTGGTTTTAGATCGGGTAAAGTTTTTAGTCAGGAAAATATTTATATTTATTAGCATTTCTTCCCAAACCTGCCAAACTTCCCACACTTCCCACACTTCCCATAACCGGGTGGATGATATCCAATAAGTATCCGGTTGACCGGGTTGAAATATCCAGATGGTGGTGATAATAACAGCGTGTTTTAGACGAAACTAAAGTCACCAGGCAATGAAAAAAAAATTTGTTACCTTTACGACTTTAGGAAACAATACAGAGATGAGTAGTCACCAAAACGTAAAATTTCCACCACAAGGATTTATGGCAATATTGAATTCAGTATTAAATACTAACTTTTTTAATAAGAATGTATCAAAAGTAGTAAAAAATAAAAGTGGTGGTATTTCCCGAGAAGATGTGATTAACGCCCAAAAGGCTTGGGGATATGGAATTGTTGCAATCGGTAAAGCATATATGAATGGAGAAGACTACAGAGTTTTAGCTGCAGAAATTATTGATATGCTGTACGGTTATGACGAAGGTACGGTTTTATTTAAACCAAGAAAAGCTGTAGAAGAAGAGTTTCGCTTAACTAAGGAAGAAGCAATATCTTATTTTGTCCAAGGTATTTTCTGTGACGATCGTGGATTTGCACTTCAACCTTGGAGTAAAGTTAGGTTTGAAAATGCAGGGGTCATTGTTAATTATCATTATGCTTTAGCGGTGGGGGATTATTACTTTACTGATGCTCATACTGGTCAAGAAATAAAAGCAGATTTTACTTTTGGTTATAAAAAGAATGAAAGCGGACAATTACTTATCGACCTTCACCACTCATCTTTTCCATATCATTCTGATAGCTGATGTACCTTGAAAGAAAATATATATCCTTTGAGCACAAAATCAGTCGATTTAACTAACGCAAAATATTAGATAAAAAGAAAAAATATGAAACCAAGTATAGAGACATGGCATTGCTATGTCTCTACAAGTATTTTATATAAAGCGATCGCGCTTTGCTAATATATTAATTCAACATCAATAACCTAGTGGATGATATCCCAGAACTATCCAGATGGATGGTTTGAGACAACCAGTCGATAGTAACAAGATTATTATACTTTTAGCGAAAATAAAATTAACAGGACAGAACATACAATAAATTTTGTCCAAATACTTATTAATAAATAATAGTCAAAATAAATTAGAGTCAAAAGCTACTGTAAGTATTAAATAAATTCCTACAGAAGACTTAGAAATATTTATTATTACAACCTGAGCATATCCATTATATAGGTTTATTTTTTAAATTTGTTTGTATCATGATTTATCCTGTTTGCAAACTATCTCCTCTCAGTCTCAGGTAGAGTCTTCTGAAAATTTATAGCTCCGTGAGAATTTGCAAATCATATTTTGACTTACTTACTTTTTTAGGTAAGAAATTTTCTTATGAAATCAAACCAGTAAATAAAGTTTGATCGGGAGGAATGACGATGGAAAACACGAAAAATATTAGCAAATACTTAACCCCTTTTCAACGAAAACTGCTTGAAAAAAACTTGCAAACAAATCTACATCCAAAATATCGTTGTCGCATTCAAATTATGTTGCTTGCAGATATGGGTTACACCAAAGCCCAAATTAGCAAAACTTTAGGATGTACTCAGGAAACTGCTCGATATTGGATCGCACAAGCGCGATCGGGTCAAGCACACAATTGGAATGATTGTCCCATTGGTCGTCCCAAAGTCACGAGTGAGGAATACCTGGGACGATTAAAAGAATTGGTAACCAACAGTCCTCGCGATTATGGTTATTCATTTGAGCGTTGGACGGGACAGTGGTTGAGTAAGCATTTAAGTAAGGAACTAGGAATTGAAGTCACTGCTCGTCATGTTAATCGTCTGCTTAAACAAATGGGACTTTCTACTCGTCCTAAATCTGTTAAGGGTTTGACAACTGATAACAGCAAAGATAACTCAAGTCTCTTATTACAAGAACTACCATCTGTCTGCTCGTCTGGTTCCGATCAAATGTGGCAATTAAATTTTTTCGGTTGAAATTTTAATTGTAGTTCAAGGTTGAGATTTTAACTATAGTTCAAGATTTTATGATTAAAGGTCTTATGGTTCAAGATTCGCTTATTATGTCTGTTGATAGACAACAGCTAGTCCATACACTCGGTTCAGTGCTTAGTGACTCTGATTTCGATCGCTGTCTGAAAAAAATCGAAATCCAACAACCACTTCCGGGAAAACAGTTTTGGCAAAGTACTGAAGCTCAATCAGGTATATACATAATACTTCATGGCAAAGTAAGGTTGGTAGACAATTGTCAGGAGTTGCTTTTCACTTTGGATGAGGGGGATTCCTTTGGTGAAAATACTTTGTTTTCTGAAGTATCATTTCAGTCTTATTCAGCCAGAGCTTCTCTTAATCTTAAACTCGCTTATCTTTCGAGTAAATTATTACAAAACCTCAATGAAAAGTATCATGAAATAAACAAATATCTTTATCACCAAGCGGTAATCAGAGATTTTTTATTACTATGTCCTCAACTTGCTCCCCTACATAAACATCCTGGATTAGTAGAAATATTATCTCTGCTAGAAAAACATGAATTACCCCAGGGTAAGCTTCCAGAGGATCTTAACAATCAAAAGCTATGGTTGATTCGACGGGGGGAACTAACACATACTTCCGGAAGTATTTTAAATCAAGGTAGTATTGATGCTCCCACTCAACAGAATGGCTATTGGGAAGTTACTCAACCTACGGAAATATATAGTCTCAACCCAGAACAATGGGAAACAGCACTCAATTACCTACCCCAGCTAGCTCAACTAATTTCCTCCGATACCGATTCATCCCAAATCCAATTGCAAAGTAGTGCAGATATTGCAAATTACAGAAAAAACCTTAATCCCCAATTCCAGATTACAACATCTCATACTCAAAGATATAAGCTTCAAAAATCTGGACTGCAAAAATCTCACCTTCAAAGAGCCAAACCTCAAATACCCAAAATTCAGACACCTAAGATTAAAAGTTCGAAAATTAAAAGTTCGGAAAAAAACCAGCAAGAAATATTAACGGGACAACCAGGAAAAAAAATTAGCCAAGCATATTTTCCCAGTCCTAAACTACAAGTAGGTCACCTATTACAGCGTATTACCCGACGCTATCCCTTCTTTCAACAGCAAAGTAGTTCGGACTGTGGTGCAGCTTCCCTAGTAATGATTGGTCAGTATTGGGGTAAACGTTTTAGCATCAATCGTCTACGAGAAATTTCCCATGCTGACCGTAACGGTGCATCACTACGTGGTTTAGTCCTTGCAGCAGAAAGTATTGGTTTTACAACCCGACCAGTTAAAACTAACCTTCTGCAGTTAGAGCAACAAAGTTTACCAGCCATCGCCCATTGGGAAGGTAAACACTATATCGTTGTTTATGAAGTGACTCGTACTCACGTCATTGTCGGCGATCCTGCGATCGGTCAGCGCAATCTTACTCGTGCAGAATTTGAAACTGGTTGGACTGGTTATACCTTATTACTTCAACCTACAGCATTATTAAAAGAAGCTGAACAAAGCAATCTTCCTTTTTGGCAATTTATCGAGTTGGTTAAGCCTCACCGACTAGTATTGTTGGAAATATTTGTGGCTTCTGTCTTTATTCAGGTTTTGGGACTAATTACACCAGTTTTTACCCAATTACTCCTAGATAGAGTGGTGGTACAACGCAGTACCTTGACATTAAACGCCATAGGATTGGGATTGCTTCTCTTTGGCTTCTTTAAAATCGCCATGACGGGATTGCGACAGTATCTTTTAGATCATGTGGCGAATCGAATTGATATTGCCCTAATTGTCGGATTTATTAATCATACTTTACGATTACCTCTGGAATTTTTTGAATCTCGCTACGTTGGCGATATTATTTCCCGCGTTCAGGAAAACCATAAAATCCAGCAATTTTTAACTGGAGAAACCCTATCCATTTTGTTGGATATGTTGACTATGTTTGTTTATACCGGGTTAATGTTCTGGTATAGCTGGAAATTAGCACTGTTAGTCTTGGTAATCGTACCGCCATTTATTTTGTTAGCCTTAGTTGCTACACCCTTTCTGAGAAAAATTTCCCAGGAAATATTCGCTGCTTCTAACGAACAGACCAAATATCTGATTCAATCTTTAACTGGTATTCGCACAATTAAATCATTAGCAGTAGAACAAACTGTACGTTGGCATTGGGAACAACTATTTGCTAAATCTATTAAAAAATCTTTTTCAGGACAAATAATTGGTAATACCCTATCTATATTTAGCTCTGCGATTCAAACCCTAGTTACTACATTATTATTATGGTTTGGAGTTTGGCAAGTAATCCAAGGTGAACTAAGCATTGGGCAATTAGTCGCTTTTAATATGTTAATGGGCAATGTTATTAGTCCATTTCAAAGACTGACCTTTGTGTGGAATGAATTGCAGGAAATAATGATCGCGATCGAGCGCATTAACGATATTATTGATAGTAAACCGGAAGAAGATCTACAAGAGGAAATTCATCAGTCTCTCCCACCTCTAGAAGGTCACATTTGCTTCGATCGAGTTACTTTCCGCTACAATCCAGATAGTGAAATAAACAATCTAGAAAACATTTCCTTTGAAGCAAAACCAGGACAGACAATAGCTTTAGTCGGGCGTAGTGGTTCGGGAAAAACAACTCTTTCTAAGCTCTGTTTAGGCTTCTATCTTCCCACCGAAGGAAATATCTTAATTGACGGTTATGACATGAGTAGTATGTCCTTAGCCTCCTTGAGACAGCAAGTTGGTGTGGTGGATCAAGATACCTTTCTTTTTGGTGGTACGATTCGCGAAAATATTAGTATTGCTTTTCCAGAAGCAAGCTTAGAAGAAGTAATAGAAGCATCAAACCAAGCAGGAGCCCATGAATTTATCAAAGAATTACCGATGGGTTACGAAACCCAGATTGGTGAAGGGGGTGGAATGCTCTCTGGAGGACAAAAACAACGATTAGCGATCGCCCGCGCTCTTCTAGGAAATCCCCGGTTGCTAATCCTTGATGAAGCAACCTCTCACCTCGATACTGAGTCAGAAAGAATTATTCAAAATAATCTCAATACAATTCTCAAAGATCGAACAACATTGGTAATTGCTCATCGTCTTTCCACAATTAGGAACGCAGATTTAATTTTAGTCTTAAACAAAGGTGTTTTGGTTGAAAGGGGTACCCACGAACAACTAATGGAAAAGCGAGGTCAATACTTTTACCTAAATCAGAAACAACTCGCTGTTGTTAGTTAGCAATTATTTAACTTGTATTTATTTGTTTACGTTTATTTGTTTTTGTGATTTCGTTCTTTGATCTACTGCTGAAGTAAACCGACTAAATTCTAGCTTGAAGGGGAACAAAAATGGCTGATATTAAACATAAATCTTCTAATAATTCTAATACTGGGAATAATTCATCTTTAACAGAAGCTAAATTATCTAAGTCTTCTAATTCTAAATCTTCTAATTCTAAATCTTCTGATAGTGACTGGTCTTCTCTAACTAGAGAACTAATTGATACCTTACCCAGAGTTTGGACGCGAGGATTACTTTATTTTCTCATGGTTTTTATCGGAGTTGTCTTACCCTGGGCGATGTTTTCTCAAGTCGATGAAACAGGGAATGCTAGGGGGAGATTAGAACCTCAAGGTAAAGTCTTTACAGTAGATTCACCAGTTTCAGGAACCATCACCGAAGTTTTTGTCAAAGAAGGTCAATTAGTACAAAAACAACAACCCTTATTAGAACTTGAATCCGAACCAGTTAAGAGCGAACTAAAGCAAGTTGAAATAAGACTAGAAGGTCAAAATAAAGAATTAGCTCAGTTAAAAGTTCTGAAAAATCAGCTAGTTTTAGCAGTCAACAGTCAGAAAGAACAAAACAAAGCTCAACAGCTAGAAAAACAAATCCAAATAAATGAAGCTCGACAAAGTCTGCAGTATAGCCAAACAGCTAAAAAGTTAGCTCAGACCAGATATAATGAGGCAATCAAAGAAGTACAACGTTTCAGTAAAGCCAAAGAAGAAGGAATAGTAGCCGAAATTCAAGTAGTTGATAAAGAAGATTTAGCTCAGGAAAGAAAAGGATTACTCCAGCAAGCTAATTCCAATATTGCACAAGCTAAACTTCGTCTAGAAGAACAAGAAGAAAACTATCAGAGTTTACTTTATTCCAACAAAATAACTTTAATTCGAAGCAAAGAACAGCAAGAAGAATTAGAAACAAAAATAGAAACCCTTGAATCTCAAATCAAAGAAAACTATAACCAAATAGATGCTTTAAATTATCAGTTAGAACAAAGGATAGTTAAAGCACCAGCTAGTGGTTCAATTTTTCAATTATCAATTCCCAAACCAGGAGAAGTTGTTAATCCAGGAGATGCGATCGCGGAGGTTGCTCCGAAAAAATCACCCCTGATTCTTAAAGCTCAAATGAACACCACAGAAAGTGGTTCTTTGGAAAAAGGAATGTCAGTCAAGCTGAAGTTTGATGCTTATCCATTCCAAGATTACGGTGTATTTGAAGGAAAATTAATTAATATTTCTCCTACTACTAAAGTGACAAATACGCAGAGTGGTCAAATAGCTGCATATGATTTAGACATCGAACTGAAACAAACTTATATTCAAGTCCAAAATAAACGTATTCCTTTAAGACCAGGTCAAACCGCTACAGCAGAGGTAATAGTTCGACAGCGTCGCTTAATTGATTTTGTTCTCGAGCCATTTCAAAAACTCCATGAGAATGGTTTAGAACTTTAATTTAGAGTTTTAATTCAGAGTTTTAATTCATATTTTATAGCAGTAGCTATCTAATGATTATTTGAAATTTTTATTCTCTGTTCCCTATTACCTGTTCCCTGTTCTCTATTCCCAACATTCATAACAAGGAGATTGATCGTGTCAGAAATTTTAACTCTTTCCCCACAAGAACTTTTTAACCAAGTGCGAATTTCTTGTCAAATACCAGCCACAGTTGAAAGGTTTTTGCATCGCGAAATTGTTACTCGTACAGCCAAAGAAGCTGATATAAAAATCGAGCCAAATGAACTTCAGGAAGCAGCAGATACTTGGCGATTAATGAATCAACTCCATAGTGTTGATGATACCTGGTCATGGCTACACAGAAATCATATATCTTTGGATGAATTTGAAGAATTAATTTCTGCCAATATTCTTTCTTCTAAGTTAGCCCAACATCTTTTTGCTCATCAAATTGAGCCTTATTTTCTGGAATTTCAACAAGATTATGCTCGAGTTGCGATGTATGAAATTGTTTTAGATGATGTAGATATAGCCAGGGAATTATTTTATGCTTTGAGTGAAGAAGAAATTAGTTTTTTTGAAGCAGCTTACCAATATATTACCGATACAGAATTACGCCGAAAAGGAGGATATAAAGGAGTAATATACCGCAAAGATTTAAAACCAAAAATTTCCGCTGCTGTTTTTGCTGCAAATCCTCCTCAAATTCTCAAACCAATTATTACTGCTGAAGGAGTGCATTTGATTAGAGTGGAAGAAGTTATTGAACCCAAATTAGATGAAACTTTGCGTCAAAGTATTCTAACTGATTTGTTTAGTAATTGGCTTAAACAACAAGTTGGAAAATTTGAAGTTGAAATTAATTGTGATTCTTCTTCTAGTAACCATAATCAAGCTCCTGTTTCTACTTCCAAACCGCTTGTTTCTGCTTAATTCTTACTAATTCATGGTTTTTGCTACTCTCATTATCAGCCCCCTAAGGGGGCTTATTTATCATTGAGTTAGGACTTACGCATGGATAACGTAATTACAGTCATTGCGACGCAAGGTTAGCAGCTAGCGCAGCGTAACGTAGTTATTGCGTTTCCGCAAGGAAATAGCAATCCCAAACTACTGGAAATTAGTAACGAGTGCATAAGTCCTGTTATATGAAAATTATCTTGCACCTTTTGATATAAACCTAGATCAAATCACAAAGTGCACGATAAATTTACCTAACTTTGATTTATTTTTATTATCAAAAAGTGTGAATTTAGCTATTTTTTTTATATGGTTACATTAACAAAACTACTAAATAAATATTTATTGATTTAAAATATTGTTTCGTCAGGGATTCTAAACTAGATCCAGTATCTTAACTTTTATTAGTGGAAAAAATTGCTATAAATTTACATAAAAATAGTGTAGCAGCTTTATATTATATGCATAAAGCTGCTGAATTAAATACTAACTGAGGTTGCATAACTATGTCTTTAAACGAAAATATTATTTTAATCTTCAGTGTTGCATTTTTTACTTTTTGCATTGTCTTAACAATACATTTATTTTTCTTGTCTCGTAACACCACTATTATCAAAACTATTTTTATTTCCCTGTTGGTATATGGAGGTTTAATTTCAGTCGAAAACATATTCAAGAATCGAAATTCTGCAAATTATGGAATTTCAGTTGGTCGTGCTATTGGAGCAACAATTGGATTCATTGCTGGTTTTTACTTCGGTTATCAAATTTGTGTTTTATCAGGTATTTTTGATGGTGCAAGTCCTGAGGCTCAAAATCCCGAACCTGCAAATACTGGTAATACAAATCCCGATAATACCAATCCTAAGGAGCTATCAGCAATTACATTCGCCCTTAGTTTTGTAAGTGCTGAGATCGGTCGTCTAATCGGTGGATTTTTGGGTAATTTCTTATTACCTGTGTAACGTAAAATTAGCAAGATAGCTTCATGTAATATAAAGCTGCTAACTAAATATTAACTAAAAGGCTTTAAATATGTCTTTAAATAAAAAGATTCTTTTAATTGTTGGCGTCACATTTTTTGCTACGTGTATTGTCTTAATATTACATTTGCTTTTCTCATCTCTCAATGATGAGACTAGGAAATCTATTTTTATTTATCTATCGATATATGGAAGTGGAATTTCAGCAAAGTATATATTTCAGTATAGAAATGCTCCAAACTATGGGATTTCAATTAGTCGTGCGATCGGATCTGCACTTGGGTTAATAGGTGGTTTTTACTTTGGTTATCAAATTTGTATTTTGGTTGGTGTTTTTGATGGTATTAGTCCTATACAAACATCAAATATTACAGTTGCAATTGGTTTTGGGAGTGCTGAATTAGGTCGCCAA